>Ga0065708_1001987_pt1 | contig 11251 bp, 7 predicted proteins | sample Hoacrofraction12_2_FD_59095 | JGI IMG/M metagenome (GOLD analysis project Ga0065708, IMG submission 59095) | Hoatzin crop microbial communities from Cojedes, Venezuela, sample from fiber fraction 12 v1 | ecosystem: Host-associated > Birds > Digestive system > Esophagus > Crop | place: Venezuela... | reverse complement strand
GCCAATCCGCGCAATGCCGCGGCGGGTACGTTGAAAAGCAAAAGCGCGCGCACCGTGGCCGAGCGCCATCTCGACGCATATTTATATTATTTGATGAGTGATGAATTGCCTACGTCGAAACACTACGAAAATCTGCAGAAAGCGGCGCAGTGGGGCTTCAAAATTTCGCCCGATATGCACCTTGCCAACACGATGGAGGACGTTTTTGCCTACATCGACTATTGGGACGAAGAGCGCAAGCGCCTACCGGTCGCGACTGATGGCATCGTGCTCAAAGTGAATGACTTGAAACAGCAAGAAGAACTGGGCTTCACGTCGAAATCTCCGCGCTGGGCCATCGCCTATAAGTTCCAAGCCGAACGCGCTCGCACGCTTTTGCAGGAAGTCACCTTCCAAGTGGGACGCACAGGCGCCGTGACGCCGGTGGCCAATATGCAGCCCGTTTTGCTGGCGGGCACAATGGTGAAGCGTGCCTCGCTACACAACGCAGATATCATCGCGAGCCTCGACCTCCATATCGGAGACTGGGTTTACGTGGAGAAGGCCGGCGAAATCATTCCCCAAATCGTGGGCGTGGACGTTGCCGCGCGCGACGGGTCCCTTGGTGAGAAGGTTGAGTTCGTCAAAACGTGTCCCGAGTGCGGCGCCACGCTCGTGCGCTACGAGGGCGAAGCCGCCACGTTCTGCCCAAACGACACCGCATGCCCGCCTCAGCGCAAAGGAAAGGTCGTTCACTTCATCAGCCGCGACGCCATGGACATCAGCTCCCTCGGTCCCGAGACGGTGGAGGACTATTTCAAGCGCGGGCTTATACGCGACGCCAGCGACCTCTATCGTCTGCAAATCAGCGACCTTGCCGGGCCCGACCGCACCAAAGAAAAATCGGCGCGCAAGATACTTTCTTCGATNGAGCAAAGCAAGCAAGTGCCNTTTCCGCGGGTGCTATACGCGTTAGGTATCAGGTTTGTCGGAAAGGTGGCCGCCAAAACGCTGGCCGAGCACTTCCTATCCGTCGAACGTCTGCGCGCGGCCANNTTAGANGAGCTCCAAACGCCCGACGGTATAGGCGCGGTGATTGCGCAGAGCGTTCAAAATTGGTTCCAAAACGCCGAAAACGTCGCCTTCCTTGAGCGTTTGAAATCCTGCGGCCTCCAATTCGAAATGAAGGCCAAGGAAGTCGCCTCCTCCGTGCTGGCGGGCAAAANNNTCGTCATAAGTGGCACGTTTGCCCACCATTCGCGCGACNANTACAAGGCACTCATCGAGGCTCACGGCGGACGCAATGCCGGCAGCATCTCGGCNAAAACGTCGTTCGTGCTGGCCGGCGAAAATATGGGGCCGGCAAAGCGCGAAAAGGCCGCCGCTCTCGGCGTTCCCCTCCTGAGCGAAGACGATTTCCTCGCACTCATTGGCGGCGGAGAGGCTCCTCAAGCCNAAAACGCCCCCGTTCAATTAGATTTATTCGGCTAAAAAATTTTTTTGCACTATGAATACACGCACCAACCCCTTCCATGGGCTCGGCGTGGCCGTTGTCACGCCATTCACCCGCGAGGGCGCCGTCGACGTGCCTGCTCTCGAAGCATTGCTCGAGGACATGATGGCAGGCGGCGCCAACTTTTTNTGCATTTTGGGCACCACGGCTGAGACGCCGACGCTCTCCAGAGACGAGCAAATGCTTGTCAGACAAACCGCCTTGCGCGTTGTCGCCGGCCGCGTGCCGCTTTTGCTCGGCGCGGGCGGGAATTCAACGGCGGAGGTCTGCAGCCGTTTGGCTTCCGACGATTTAAAAGGCTTCGACGGACTGCTCATAGTCACGCCCTTCTACAACAAACCAACGCAAGAAGGCCTCTTTTGGCATTTNCGNCGCGTCTCAGAGGCGTCGCCCCTGCCCATAGTNCTCTACAATGTGCCCGGACGCACGGGCGTGAACCTCACGGCCAGCACCACGTTGCGCATTGCACGCGAATGTCCTAATGTGGTGGCCATCAAGGAGGCATCGGGGCGCATCGCGCAGATTGAAGACATCATCGAGAGCGCNCCCAAAGGCTTCGANGTGCTGAGCGGCGACGATGCCGTCACTTTCGAACTGCTCACGCTCGGAGCCGTTGGCGTTATCTCGGTGTTGGGAAATGCTTACCCGCGGGCATTTGGCGAAATGATTCACAGCGCGTTGGCGGGCGATTATACCGCAGCGCTCAAGGTTCACCGCCGTTTTTCCGAACTCTATAAGCTGTTGATGGTCGAGGGCAATCCGGGCGGCATCAAGTGCCTTTTGGGCGAGATGGGGAAGGCCCGGAATGTGCTGCGACTGCCGCTCGTCTGCGTAGGGCCCGACACTACCGCCAAAATCCGCGCTTTCAAAGAAGGCTTCTGGGCGGTTTAATCGAATAAGAGGCATTTAAATTCAAGAACGCGCGCGCGGGGAGAGTTTTGCTCCTCGCGCGCGCGCGTTATATATATTATTGTGTGCGGCGCGTCAGAGATTTTTCCGGAAAAAACTTTCGATTTTCGCAAAAGGAATCACATCTTTGCGGTCGTATAGGTCCACGTGATTGGCCCCGCCGACGATAAGCAATTCTTTGTTGTCGCCACGCAGTTTCCGAAAGGCGTCTTCGCTGAAATACCGCGAGTGAGCCCGCTCGCCATGTACCATTAAGACGGCGCTTCTAATCTCGCCGGCGCGCTGCAGGATAGGTTGATTAATCAGTGCGAGGGCAGACGTCTGCGTCCAGTGGCCATTCGAATTTATGCTGCGCTCATGCCATCCGCGCGGCGTCTTATAATACCCCCAATAGTCCTTCACGAATTGCGGTTCGTCGCTTGTGAGCGTTTCGGGCAGGCCGTCGGCAAGCGCAGGCTCTTTTGCGATGAAATCCTGCGTGCGTTGCGCGTTCAAATGCTTTTTCATTTCAAAGCGCCCCTGCTCGTCCACGCTGTCGAAGTACCCATTTGCCGTCACGCGCGTCATGTCGTACATTGTGCTGGTCACGGTCGCCCTGATGCGCGTGTCGATGGCCGCCGCGTTCAACGCAAAACCGCCCCAGCCGCATATTCCAACGATGCCAATGCGTTCGGCGTCGGCGCAGTCAAGCGTGGAAAGGAAATCGACGGCCGCAGAAAAATCTTCCGTGTTGATGTCGGGCGAAGCAACGCCTCTCACGTCGCCCCCACTCTCGCCCGTGAACGACGGGTCNAAGGCCACGCACACGAAGCCCCTGCGTGCCATTTCGGCAGCGTAGAGTCCACTGCTTTGCTCCTTCACGGCGCCAAACGGACCGCACACAGCCAGCGCCGGCCGCTTTTCTGTGGCTGCGCAGTCAGAGGGTTTGTAGAGGTCGCCTGCCAAAATAATGCCAAAGCGATTTCTAAAACTCACNCGCTCTCTCACAACGCCCTGCGGCAGGCTGAAGGTGTAGCCGNCGTCCTGTGCAATAGTGTTCAAAGTGCTCATAATTGCAAAAAGAAATAAAATTAAACGTTTCATAAAAGTCCTTTTTGAATTTACGGTGCAAAGTTCCGACTTTTTCGTCTAATGTTTCCTAAACATCTTACGGCAAAAAATACCCAAATCCGTGTTCTTACGCAAAAAGCCGCGCTCACACTCTGGGGAGAGAGTGGAGGCGCGGCGTTTTACGATAGGCGGCAAAAGTTTATATATCAACGTCTTCCCACTGTTTGGCTGCGATTGATTGCAGGGAATAAGTCCCTTGCTCATTCTGCGCGAAGCCCCTCCAAAGTCTTACGCCAAAGCAAAGCATGTTATACAAAACACACAGCATACAAGTGCTACTAAAATTACTTTTAGTATCTTTTTGAAAATAGACCCCGGGCTGCGACGAAAATTGAAACAATAACACGATAGTGCTACTAAAACCATCGCTCCTACACATATAAGGGCTCCTTCCTTTCCTTCTTGCACTTCATCATAGTCGTTATAATTAATAGAACTAAGACCACCAATCAAAAGTGCATAACTAACAAACAACACCCTGCCTATTATTTTAGCTGTACGGTGTTTCGTCCCTGCGGTTTCTGTACTGTTGCGTTCTGCCATTGTTGAAAGACAAAAGCAAAGAACAAAGCCCAGAGGCATACATAAAATCATAGCCAATGTATAAAAGTTTTGGGGGTTAATCGAAATTTGGGAGAGACAATACGCTTTCTGGCAGCGTGCAATACTTACGCAGTAGCGAATAAGGCAAGTTTATACTTATTGTTTGCCCAGAGCGTGCGCCCGTGTAGCGAACTTTCAAGTCGGAATGTGCCATCACCAACAAATTTATTAGGCGCAACGTGGTCGGGTCGCTTGCCATATCTTGCGCCATCGATGCTTGCATCACCTCGTCTTCAGACAAGTCAGGCATGCCGGCCAGCGATTCGCCTATTTCGGGGAGTGAATAGGTCAGCACCAGCGCCGTGCCCTCACGCTTCGGCTTAAATTCGACTATGTACTTCTTTTTCACATCGGCCAATTCGTCATCAGTCACATGGTGGGGCATACCGTAATCGTCCACCCACGCCGGAAATTCCTGCCCTTCAATCACTTGCATATCTATCACGGCGGCCAAGGCCTCGGTGGGATGGAGTTTGCAGCGGTCGAGAAATTCTTGGATGTCGGTAGCCGAATAAACGAAAGTATACTCCTTGCCACTCGGCTTGATGGTCGTAACATAACGCAGACGCAAATTGCCTTCCTTCATCACCGAAAGAATCATCTTGCCCAAGTCATTATGCGAATTCATCATAAGAAAGGCAAAGAGAAGCGACTCCTTCACCATATCGTATTTTTGCGCATAAAGTTTTTCCACAGCTGAATCTCCATCGACGTCAATATAATACGAAAGCACGTCGTCGACAAGGTCAATGCGTTTCATCACCCCCACGTCGGGAATTTCCTCCGGCAGATTTGCATTGCCTCTTTCTATCGCGCCTCGGAGTCCTTCTTGTATGCTTTCTGCTTGCGCTGCGCGTTTCTCTGCTCCGTATAGGCGTTTTGTTCCCGTATTGGGTTGGCAGCCGACCACCATCAAGCAGCAGAACATGAGGCCCAAGAGTTTGTAAATGTTTTTCATAGTTCTTAATTTATAGGCTTATTCAGTGTACGTCTCATTCGACGTAGGTTTATCGTCTTGCTTGTCCTTGTCGGATTTAGACTTGCCTTTGACCCAATGATATATTCCGGAAAGAATAAAATAGAACAAAACGCCCAAGGCGCCAACCCACGCATCGTACAAGGCATTTCCCGACCCCACCGCAAAAAGTGGTTGCGCCAACAAAAGACAAGCAAAAAAATTGTTTTTTCGATTCATAATTCAGAAATTTGCCGATGAATTCTTATCGTTTCCAATGTGTGCTGGGCGTACAGAGTTTGCAGCCGCGTTTCCATTGGTGTTGGCGCGCGTACTCAACCGTGGTTTGTTTGAGCGGATGTTTGCGATTACGCAAGCCACGGCAATTCTTTGAAAAATGGTAAACTTCTGCCTCTTGGCTTAAGCACACATATACCACATGCTGCCCAATGTTGAGCGTGGAGCCGGCTCCGGCAGGCAACGCAAAGCACAAAGCGAAGAATAAGAAAAGAAGTCGCTTTTTCACGTTTACTGTTGTATATTAGGGTCTATCGTATTCGTATTCAGGGAAGTCTTCCGACTCATAGCATTCGCAATCTTCGCAGTCGCAAGGGCAGCCGTCGTCGCTGGAACCAGAGCCGCAACCAAGGCACGATGAGAAAGCAAGAACTGATGTCAGCGCCAAGAGCAAAGAAAATATATACTTTTGCATAAGATTTTAATTTATTTGTCTTGCTTATTTGAGGGTAAAACTGCTTGCATATCTTGGGTGGGTTGCCCAACGGTGTCGGCAGAAGTATTCGCGTCAACTTTCTTATACTTGGGGCTATCGCCAAAGCGATTCTCGTACTCGCTATCAACGCACCACATAATCAGCGCAATAATCCAGCCAATGTAGGGAACGCAAGCGATGAAAATCCATCCGCCGCCACGTCCGATATCGTGAAAACGTCGCACTTCTACTGCTATACTTGGAATTATTGTAGCAACAGTAAGGATTGCAAAAGGTACAACTCCTACCATTACGGCTTCCTCGTTTATCAAAGAGAATAAACCACCAATCAAAAAACAAAGAATTGCTAAAGCATAGTATATCACCAAGAATCCGAAAAACTCTTTGCGGCGAGCACGGCCACGGAAGCGGAAATACTTGGTGGTCATACATTCCTTGAAGTATTTCCACATGCTCCTGGAGGGCACTTCTTCATACCTTGTGGCAGAGGAAGGGGTTGGCTGTTGAACTTCAGCATTTGTTGTCATTTCTTGTTCCATAATTATATTAGGTTAGATTGATTGACTGTCCTTGAGACAAAAAATAGGTGCGAACTTTCCGTGCTGTTTATTCTTCAGAAGGTATCGCCAAACACCGAGAAGCGAATAAACAAGGAAAAGCCCACACCCGTAGGTGCGAGCGCATTCGCTTGCTGAGTCGCTTCTGTTTGAATTTTGGCGATTTCTCTGAAGCCTCGGGCAATTGAATTGTGCTCTGATGCCGATTTGTGTCTCCCGCTTGGCCGATCGCTTTGGGCGGGGCCAACGTGGAGCGCATTGGCAAAGGAAAGCATTTCTTTCCACTTGTCAAAATTTTTCGGCATCTTTTGCATCTTTAGGTGTGAGCTTTGAGACAAGACTAATTTCGTTTTCGATTTTACACGCTGCGAAATTAGGAAAAGGGGCGGACATTGGGCAAGAAAAAAGGGCGTGCAAGCCTTGCAGCGGGATGATTTTTTTGCAAGGTTTGGCGTTTTGGACTTTTCTTACTATCTTCGCGCCACCATGAACACGACCACCCTGCCCTACATCCGCTCGTTCCAGCGCTTCGGCGTTGGGATGTTTTGCGTGAGGTATGAAGTCGAGACCAACGTGCTCAGCCTTTTCAGCGAAGGGGGCGGCAGCGTGGACGCCGACTACTACCAACAATTTCCCGACGTTCTCGAACACTTGCGCGACTACGACAATTCTTTTTTCTGCTTTAAGTGTTCAAAAGACGTGCTCGAGCACTTCAAAAAAGACCTGCTCCGCTTGGCAGAAGACGAGAAAAACGGCGAGGCATATACTATATTATACAGCATAGATAGTACGAATCGGCTGGAATATGCCGAGCGCGCGGCCGAATTGGGCGTGGCAAAGGCAATGACAACGGCGGCCATCTTCAGCCTGCTAAACCACGAAGACATGGACAAGGCGCGCTACTATTTGGAAAAGGCGGCTGCGGCGGGCGACGACTACGGCAGCCTGCTCATGGGCATTAATTTGGAGTTTGGCATGCTTTCGATGCCCGATTTCGACCGTGCCGCACAGTTCTACAACGCCGTGAAAAACCCCGAAAATCGCTTCATCGCGCAAAACAACTTGGGCGTCCTGCTGGCGGCAAGCGGCTATTTGCGGTCGGCACGCATGTGTTTCGAAGAATCCATACGCCTGATGCAAAGCGACGGCTTTCCGACAGAGTTGGCGAGCGGGCGCGAAAGAATTTTCGGGCAGAATCGCAAACTTTGCGACACGCTTTTGAGTCTCACGCCCGAAGAACGCATTGGCCGCACCACTGTGGAGCAGAGCGGCTATTGCTTCGGCTTCGACACAATCTTCTTTCGCGGAAGACAAGAGCCCATGATTTATGCCAAGACCGACATGGAGGCGATGAAGAAGCTGCGCGACTACGGACTGAAGCACGTGGAAGGCTTCGACATCGATGCTGCCGACCTTGCCGACGTTCGCGCGCAGAAAGCCGTCGCTCCCAAAGAGCCCGAGAAGGTGGCAAGCGACTTTTACTTCGGCGGCACTCGCATCTACAGCCCCGCCAAAATGCCCGACATGCCCGCCGAAATGTTTTTCTGGTTCGAATGTAAGCCTCACTTGGGCGTGAACACCTACATCCAGCGCCACTACGTCGAACTGAAGATGGCTTTCGAGACTGCGGGCTTTCGGTTCGTCTATNTGCCNGCCGGCAATCGCGACGTGAAGGAGAACGATTTGATTTTCAAGCCCGAATACGGCTTCGTCCATTCTTCGGAATATCAAAACTTCGACTACCAAACGCTTTTGGATAGTTTCGCAGAGCGTTTGCCGCCGAACGCAGCCGGATTTCTCCACTGNCTGCCGCTGCAGGAAGCCGACGCAGAGTCTACTTGTCACTTGTCACCTGTCACTTGTCACTTTGAGAAAAAGGACAGTTGGCTCTATCGCTTCATGGTGAGGCTCGGTTTCTACAAAAAGCGGGAGGCAAGGCGCAAATGGGAGCGCCAACGGGCGGAAAGCCTGCGCAAAATGTTTGCCAAAGAGGCTCCAAAGACGCGCGACTGGGAGTTTTCGCTTTTCCCCTCCGCTCCCACAACCGATTGGGCGCGAGCATTTTCGGCTTTCATCGACTATTTGAAGCAATGTCGCGCCGATTCTTCGCTGGCCGCGGCTCCGCAAGTGGTCGAGAGCCGACTGACCGACGGTTGCCGCCTCACCATCGACAAGAGCGGCCGCATATTCGTCTTCGACAAGCAAGGGCTCGAAATTGCCGAGGTGCCCATGCCCACGCTCTCCAAGGTGCTTTATTTTTGCTTCTTACGCCATCCCGAAGGCATCGCGCTGAAATGCCTCGTGGACTATCGCGACGAACTTTTGCAGTATTATCAAACGCTTTCGCCCGCCAAGTGGGACGAAAAGAACATCGAGCGGCTCATCGACCCCACCGACAATTCGGCCAACGAGAAGTTGTCGCGCATTCGCAAGGCGTTCAAAGAGGCTTTGCCGGCCTTCAGCGATGTCGAACTGCTCATCCCTCACGGTTTGCGCGGCGAGTTGATTCGAGTGGATTGGCCGCGCGACCGCGTGCTCCTCGCCTTTTGGGAAAATGGTGCCGCTTTGCCATCATGAGAAGCCATTTCGGCGACAAATCGACACAAAAACAAGCGATTATAGCATTTTTTTGAATTTTATTTGGCAGATTATGGCAAAAAGCCTACTTTTGCCGCCGAAGATAACGGACACAATGAACAAATTGCAAAACAGTTTTGGCTATTGGCGCTGCCTGCTCTCGAACACACCGACGAGTAAGCAGATGCGACCCTATTGTGCCACTTAAGAGCAATGAAGAATCTTCAAACGAAGGGGCCTGTCGAACTTACCGACGGGCCCCTAAATTTTTTGCCCATTTATTTTTCTTAAACCAATAAATTTATGAAATTTGCAGTCAACAACGAAGGATTCTACGGGGAATTTGGCGGAATGTTCATCCCCGATGTTTTGCGCCCCACCGTCGAAGAAGTGCGCGACAAGTATTTGGAAGTGATTGAAAGTGCCGACTTTCGGCGAGAGTTCCGCAGCCTATTGCGTGACTATGCCGGCCGACCCTCGCCCCTGTACTTGGCAAAGAAATTAAGTCGGAAGTACGGCGCACAAATCTACCTCAAACGCGAAGACCTGAACCACACGGGCGCGCACAAGATAAACAATGCGCTCGGACAGGCGCTCCTCGCCGGAAAAATGGGCAAGCAGCGCATCATTTGCGAGACGGGCGCGGGCCAGCACGGCGTTGCAACAGCCACCGTCTGCGCGCTCTTCGGAATGAAGTGCGTCGTCTACATGGGAGCCAAGGACGTGGCGCGCCAACGCCCCAACGTGGAACGCATGCGAATGCTCGGCGCCGAAGTGAAGAGCGTGGACCACGGACAAGGCACCCTTTGCGAAGCCATCAACGAGGCACTCGCCGACTGGTGCGAGCACGCGGCCGACACTTACTACCTGATTGGCAGCGCTGTGGGGCCTCATCCCTTCCCCGACATGGTGGCAAAATTCCAAAGCGTGATTTCTGAAGAAATTAAGGAGCAATTGCAAGAAAAAATCGGCCGCGACTATCCCGATACGCTCATGGCCTGCGTGGGTGGCGGGAGCAACGCCGCCGGCACCATCTACCACTATCTCGACGACGACCGCGTGCGCATCGTGCTCAGCGAGGCCGGCGGCCAAGGCACCGACACACCTTTCACAGCTGCGACCCTACAATTGGGCCGTGCGCTCGTACTTCACGGCAGCCGCACCCTCGTGCTTCAAGATGCCGACGGCAACGTGCGCGACACCTACTCCATCAGCGCCGGCCTCGACTACCCGGGCGTCGGTCCGCTCCACGCCCATCTGGCCCAAACGGGACGTGCCGAACTTGTGGCGGTCGACGACGACGAAGCCCTTGCCGCCGCCTTCGAACTCACCCGACTCGAAGGCATTATTCCCGCACTCGAATCGAGCCACGCCCTCGGCGCGCTGCCCAAGGTGAAACTGCGCGAAGGCGAAGTCGTAGTGCTCACCGTTTCCGGCCGCGGCGACAAAGACATGGACACCTATTTGCAGCACATCGACCGCTTCGTCTGACGCCGCAACGCACGTTTTTGCAACGAAAAATGCTAAAAATTCGGTGATAACGCTTTGTTATTAAATTATAGTAGTACAACGTACAGTTTAGGAACAGCCGCAACAGCTGACACCATGTGCGTTGTGCAATTTACAAAGTCAGGTAACGGCTTCAAAATCTTGACTTGGCACAGCCAATACTTGAAAGTCGCCAGTACAGACGACACAGCCCTCTCTTTCGGGGCTAATAAGAAGCAAGGCTCCACGCTCTATTTCTACAGCACCTTTGACGAGACAACAGCAAGCGGCTCGAACGCATTTATCAGCACGAGCAGCGAAGCCACCGCGGACGGCGCTTACTTTGTGACGACAAGTAGTGACGACGCATTGGTTGGCGCCACAACGAGCAGCGAGACCTACAGCGTAACCGACTACGGAGAGTGGGCCCTCTACGCTGTCAGCACAACAGCAAAGCAAGAAGAGAAAAAAGAAGAAGAAACGATCACCGACGCCACGCCCCTCTTCGACCCCGCAGTCGTCAACTACACCGTTAGTTCCTCGAATGTCACGTCGATTACGGACGGATATTATGTCATCAAGTCGGGTGCCGGCACCTATTATATTCAAGAAAGCGACGGCGCCCTCGTTCCCACCGGCACCGTCGACGAAAATTGCGTAGTCTACGTGAGCACGAAACTCGACGCCGATAGCAACACCTGCTACACCATTCAATCTTACTCGGGCCACTACTATCAGCAGATGACAACGGCCGACACGATGAAAGCCATGAAGATTTCGAACACGGCCGGCTACTACTACGTCATGAACGACTCCATGAAGAATAC
>Ga0065708_1006207_pt1 | contig 11255 bp, 5 predicted proteins | sample Hoacrofraction12_2_FD_59095 | JGI IMG/M metagenome (GOLD analysis project Ga0065708, IMG submission 59095) | Hoatzin crop microbial communities from Cojedes, Venezuela, sample from fiber fraction 12 v1 | ecosystem: Host-associated > Birds > Digestive system > Esophagus > Crop | place: Venezuela... | reverse complement strand
AGGCGACTCGAACGCCCGACCCCTACGTCCCGAACGTAGTGCGCTACCAACTGCGCTACATCCCGATCTTTCAAATTTTTTGCAAAGATACAAAAAATTATTGGATAATTGATAATGGATAATGGATAATTATGCTGCTTCGCAGCAATTTTAATTAATAAAAGGGGAAATAGGTATTAATTATTGACTATCCATTATCAACTAACATATAGCTTACTGTATGCCCCGTGGAGCTCAAGCAACTGTTCGTGTGTGCCTTGCTCAATTATTTTTCCGTGATCAAGCACGATGATGACGTCGGCGTTTCTTACTGTTGAAAGACGGTGGGCGATGACGAAGGTCGTACATCCTTTCATCAGCGTGTCCATACCGCGCTGTACAACCTGCTCGGTACGTGTGTCGATAGATGACGTAGCCTCATCGAGAATCAGTACCTGAGGGTCTGCAATAGCGGTACGGGCAATCGCTATAAGTTGGCGCTCTCCCTGACTGAGGTTGCCTCCGTCGCCATCAAGCATGGTGTGATATCCGTCTGCCAGACGACGGATGAAATCATCGGCTCCTACCAGTTTCGCGGCAGCGATACATTCTTCATCGGTGGCATCGAGTTTACCGTAACGGATATTGTCTATCACCGTACCCGTAAACAGTTTCGTTTCCTGCAGTACCATACCCAGGCTCTTACGCAGCGACACCTTGTCGATATCCTTGATGTCTATACCGTCGTAGGTGATGCTACCGTCTTGTATGTCGTAGAACCGGTTTATAAGGTTCATGATAGTGGTCTTTCCCGCTCCTGTTCCACCCACAAAAGCTATCTTCTGGTCGGGCATGGCATCTATAGACACATCGAAAAGCACCTGTTTCTCGGGAACGTAGGCAAAGTCTACCATGTCGAATTTTACGCCGCCCTGTACGGGTACCATCTCCTGCTGTCCCGGAATCTTCCAGAAGAGGTTGTCTCCGTCGTCATACAGCGTGACATCCCCTCCGCTGGTCTCTTTCTCCTCATCGAGAAGGGCAAAGAGACGCTCTGCTCCTGCTGCCGCCGAGATGATAGAGTTCAACTGTTGCGAGATATGTGATATCGGTTGCGTGAAATTCTTGTTTAGCGTAAGGAAGCTGACGATGGTACCCAAACTCAGTGCCGCATATCCTCCGATGGAGATATAAGCTCCGATGACGGCTATGAGCACATACCCGATATTTCCCAGGTTACCGTTTACAGGCATCACGATATTTGCCATGCGGTTGGCATTATACGAACTGCTGCGCAACGCCTCGTTTATCGTCTCGAAATGCTCTACCGCCTCCTGTTCATGACAGAACACCTTAACGATTTTCTGTCCTGTGAGCATCTCCTCCACATATCCGTTGACCTCCGCAAGACTCTGTTGCTGGTCTTTAAAATGCTTGCGCGAGATACGACTCAGTTGTTTGGTGGCTATAAACATCAGGGCTGCGATGAATATAGACACGATGGTGAGCGGAATGCTCAGTATCACCATACTCACGAAGGTGATGACGATGGATACGATGGAACTGAAAGCCTGTGGCAGACTGCCTCCGATCATCTGTCGCAGCGTGTCGATATCGTTGGTGTACACCGACATGATATCTCCGTGACGATGACTGTCGAAATAGCGTATAGGCAGTTGCTGCATGTGGGCAAACGCTTTCTTGCGTAGGTGCATCAGCGTACCGTGACTGATATATATCATGATACGGTTGTAGGCGTATGTACATACCACACCGAGAGCCAGTATCAGTCCCAGTTTGAATAATATCTGCCACAGACTGGCATACTGCGGGTCGTCAACATGCGTCAGGGGTACGATATAGTCGTCGATGAGCGTCTTGGTAAACAGCGTCGAAGCCAGCGTGGCAGCCGATGATATCAGGATACATACCATCACCGTGAGAAAGAGCCATTTATAGTCTTTCAGCACGTATAGGATAAGTCTGAGGATATTATTTCTTCGGTTCATCAAAGTCGCCTCCCTCCGACATCTGTATGTTGTAAATATCTTTATATACGGAACAACTCTCCAGAAGTTTCTCGTGAGTATCGAATCCCACCACTTTTCCGTTTTCCATCACTATAATACGGTCGCAATCCCGTACACTGGATATTCGTTGCGAGATAATCAGTTTCGTTACGTCACTGAGGTTCTCCCTGAAAGCCTTACGTATCTTGGCGTCGGTGGCGTTATCGCAGGCACTGGTGGAATCGTCAAGCACCAACACCTTAGGATGTTTCAGTAGAGCTCTGGCGATGCATAGTCGTTGTTTCTGTCCTCCCGAGAAATTATTACCGTTCTGTTCTACCTGTGACTCATATCCGTCGGGCATCTGGTCGATAAACTCATCGGCACAGGCGTGACGACAGGCCTCTTTACATTCCTGTAACGTAGCGTCGTTCTTACCCCAACGCAGGTTCTCCATGATCGTTCCCGTAAAGAGCACATTCTTCTGCAGTACCACAGCCACCTCGTTGCGAAGTGTCTCCAGATCGTAATCGCGCACGTCATGTCCTCCCACGAAAACGCTGCCACGTGACACGTCGTACAATCGGCTGACCAGGTTGACAAACGATGACTTACCGCTACCCGTACCGCCGATGATACCTATCATCTCCCCTTTTCGGATACGTAGATCCACGTTGATAAGGGCGAAGTCCACCTCCTGTTTACTCTCCATGCGAGCTTTCCGTTCCTCTTTCGATTCACCGGGGATTATCTGGTACGAGAAATATACATGGTTAAATTCAATGCTGCCGTCTTTCACCTGCATCACTGGATTCTGCGGGTTCTGTATGTCGGGCACCTCATTTATCACCTCTGCCACACGTTTACCGCAGGCGGCACTCATCGTGAGACGGACGAAGATATTACTCAGCATCATCAGTGCCATAAGGATACTCATGACGTATGTAAACATCGACGCCAGTTCACCCGTAGTCAGACTGCCTCCCACGATGAGGTGGGCACCAAACCACGACAGGGCGATTATACATCCGTACATCACCATGTTCATCACGGGGTGGGTGAACGCCATCAGACTCTCTGCCTTTACGTTGAGGCTATATAGAGCCAACGCTGCCTTGTCGAACTTTGATATCTCGTAGTTTTCCCTGACGAAAGCTTTTACCACGCGTATCGCGGAAACGTTCTCCTCTACGCAGAGGTTCAATGCGTCGTATTTCTCAAAGACCTTTGAGAAGAGAGCTGCCACGTGACTCATGATATATCCCAAAGCCATCGCCAGGATTACGGTGGCTACGACGAAGATAAGACTCATCGAGGGACTGATTATTATGCACATGGCGATAGACAGTATCAGTCGCAGCGGAGCTCTTACAGCGATACGCAGTATCTCTTGGTAACTGTTCTGCAGGTTGCTTACGTCGGTGGTCATCCTGGTCACCAAACCTGCCGACGAATATTTGTCTATATCCGAGAATGCGAATGTCTGGATATTACGGTACATTGCACTGCGTAGGTTGGCAGCAAATCCCGTGGAGGCGTATGATGCCGTTCTTGCCGAACGTATACCGAAGAACAGACTCAGGAATGCCATGCCGATCATTATGGCGCCGTAGAAATATACGTTCTCCATATTCCCCGCACTGATACCCTTGTCTATCAGCGATGCCGTGACGTATGGTATCAGCACGTCCATCACCACCTCCAAAGTAGTGAAGAGCGGTGCTAATAATGATGCCGTGCGGTACTGTCGTACCTGATGTAATAAAGTCCTAAACAACGCTGCAAATATACAAAAAAATCTCTGCAACTTTTCGTTGCAGAGACTTTTTTAAACTTATCAACTAATTCTGAACGTGCTTTGCTCCGTTTAAAATTACGATGCCTTTGTAGTTAGAGTCAACTTCCTGTCCCGCGAGGTTGTACTTCTTGCCGTTGTACTTAGCAGAAGTGCTGTTGCTGCTGTTATCTGACACAGCGTTTATCTCGTTGATACCTGTATAATCGAAGTTATTCTCATCGATGATTATTCCGTCGTGGTTAGTTATGACGTAGTAGTACCTATTTCCGTCCACAAAGGTACCGTTGGACTGTAAGCACTTCAGATATACGGTTTCTTCTGTGATAGGCGTGAAAGAGCCTCCTCCCCGCCAGAGAAGGTCTGTATGTTCAGCATCGCTGTAGATGTTCAGAAGAACTGTCGCATGCGTATTATACAATTCCTTTATAGGTCTCAGTGTAATACTTACTTTGCTTTCGTTGATGACAATCTGTGGTCCGTCTTCGGGAACTTCCACAGGACTGAAGAAAATCAGTTCGCTGTAATCATCATTTGCCTTAAAATAGTTTGCATGATAGAATTCATATTGTGGCATCATATACCCCGCAGTGTCCACGGTTGTCACGAGACGGTACAGATTGTGTATACCTTCTTTCTCGTCTATGGCCTTTATCTCATCCAATATCTCGGAAGCCCTGAATTCGAATTCCACGCTGTCTGTCCATGTAGAATCCTGAATCAATGACATTGCCTCATCGTTGCTTTTACCTTCGGCGATAAGACTATTATAGTATGAGGTAACTTCCATATTTAGAATCGCTGATGTTAGCGGCAGATATCGAGTATTGGAATAGCTAGCAAAACGTTGGTTGTCATCATTGGCTTTCATGATTGCCTTACTNTATCTGGTGTATGCGGTGTCGAAGACCCACTTCTCGTTTTCATCCATATAGACAGAACCTTGGAGATTGTCGTAGATGTAGCAGTTTTCAGTATCCTTAAACACGTTTTTGGGATTCTTTTGTTCATCTGCGAGTGTGTTACCTTTATGCGTTATAGCCGTTGTTGTTCCCATTAAGGTGAGATACGTAGAGTATATCTCGATACCGTTATACAGGAAAACTCTGTACAAATGTCTTCCTCCCAATGTTTCATTTATTTCGTCAGGAGCGTCTTTGGTTATTATCGCTCCCTCCTTGTCCGTTGCATCCACATATTGTTCCTGTTGACTAACTTTTGTATCGCTGGACAGACTGTCGTAAACAATTATCGTACCTAGATAGAATCCTTCTCCNTGTATTTCCGGAGCCACGGTAAACAAGGCTTGCATCTTACTGATACCTTGGTCGCTCAGGATAAGAGTATCCACGATTATCGGTGTGATAATCTCCATCGTATCGGCATCATCGCTATATTTAAACATATAGCTGAAATATCTGGGTGATAGGTAATCGTCTTCTGNCTCGTCACCATTGAGTTTAAGCAGCATCTCGTAAACACCGTCGGTACCAAGCTTGTTCTCCGTCATCTCCTTTTTCAGCATAGGCAGATTGATGAAATAATCCAACATCATGGAGTCATTTATAATGTACCCCGTATTGTCGCTGGCATCAAACAGCATAGATTCCTTTGTCGACAGGTTTGTTATCTTAACGTGTGGAGCAGCCACCAGATTGTCAGCTCCTCCATACATTATACGCACCGATATCTTGATGTTATTGTCTTTGTTTTCTGCATACTGTATCGGAAGTTTAAGTGTTTTTTCTACCATAGAATCACACTTAAAAATGGGCCAGTCATCAACATCGTAATCATATATCGTTATACCCATGTTTTCTATCTCCGTCTTCTCATCTGGTGTTAGATAAGTAATGAAGCCTTTAAAGTTGTTGAGGTCGGCTTCCCACATATCACCCGGTTCTACTTTTGCGAAGATACTGTCATAGCGGTAGTATCCGTTTCCAGCGCCGTACCATCCCCAATTAAAATGATAGTAATCTCCATTGTCGCGTTGTTCGTAACCGTCGCAGATAAAGAAATGTCCTCCGCCTGCTCCTCCTCCCGTCATGTGCACGGGGCGTTTGTTTGACAGTTCGTGATAAACAAGGTTCCACCAAGTTTCATCGGAGTACATGTTCTGCATAAAATTCACAGCGCTGAAGTTATCATCTCCAACGAAATAGGTGTTAGTGCCTTGTTCAACAAACGCATTGTATGCACTGGATGCTCCTTTACCGTAAATCATTCCACACATCTGTCCGCAGTAGCGCATCACTTGAGCCACAGCAGAGATGGATATCTCATCACTACTGCTATCATATACGCTGTCGCAGTGTTCCCAGTCAAAGGTTACTTCGGGGAGGGAATCAACAATCAGTGTGTCTCCTCCAGGATGTATAGGATAGCTTATAAAACCAGGTATACTTTTAGAACCCTTAAACCAACCTTTCTTATCATAATAATATTTCATCATCATCGCTGTTGCCGTGGCACCGCAACCAGTAGCACATACGACAGAATCTTCAGATGAGTATTTCTTGAATTTAGTAAGTCTGTTGTAGGGGTCATTCTGTCCCCACTGTGAAGAAACCATCGGCTCTATCTTCTCTCTCGTCTCAGACTTCGTGGCTGTCTTATATTTCGAAGGATTAGCAGCGATTTTCTTTAAAGCTGCTGCATAGCTGTGGAGCAACGCTTTTGTAGCATCCGACATATTATCCATATCGATACCCTTTTCGAGTCCGTATGCCAAAATCGGTTCCGTCTCTTCCACACCCGAAACGATGACGAAACCATCGTCTTCGGCATTATACACATAATAAAGCGGTGTATTACCGTCTTTCTTCACTTTTATAAGTGTCAGATTCTCGCTTTTCAGTTTATTGCCGCTTTTCAGTCGGCTACTGCCTAACTCGCTTTTCAGTAACGACAGCGCCGTCTTGCGCGCTTCGCTCTCACTCACAGGTTCTGCAAAAGCTGAGATACAGAAGCACAAAACCAATCCTAAAGTAAAAAAATTTTTCATAGACAAAATTTTTTTAGTTGATAGTTGATAATTGACAATTGATAGTTAGTCGCTTCGCGACAATACTAACATTTATTATTAGCAATTTCTCAACGTTTTTGTTAATTATTCTAATTCTTTTAATAAGTAAAATTTATTCTCTGATTGCAAATATACAAAAAAATCTCTGCAACATCAAGTTTCAGAGATTTTTTTATCAATATATTCCAACAGAAAATCTTCTATATCAATATANGTGATACCCATATCATCACGCCATGGAATAATACGATCTTTCACTACGACTATCTTGTTAAAGGAATCATTAATGCGCACAAGAGAATTTATCTCCTGTTGACGTTTACTTTCCTCTGCCACGGTAAGAGCAGATTGGATGTAATAACGATCCATACCTCGACTGCAGACAAAATCCACTTCCAACTGTGACTGCTGGCGTGAACCTTTGTCGTTGACGATAGTTATCGGTACTACTCCCACGTCAACACTGAAACCGCGTGATGTCAATTCATTATATATGATATTCTCCATGATATGATTTTCCTCCTGCTGTCTGAAATTCAACCTTGCATTTCGTAAACCTATATCAGCAAAGAAATATTTCTGTTGAGCACCTATATATCTCCTTCCTTTGATATCAAACCTACTAGCTCTTTTTAGTATAAAGGCATCAATAAAATCATCTATNTAGGTGGTAATGGTATTGTGTGAAATATTTATCTTCTTTTCCGATTTAAATGTATTCTCCAACTTAGTGGCATTAGTAAGACTTCCAACGGAGGAAGCCAGATAATTGAGNAAATCGTCTAAAACTTCTTTAGAACCTTTCAAATCATTTCTCTCNATAACATCCGTAATATACGTACGGTCAAATAGTCCTTGTAGATATTCAGCCTTCTCTTGATGACTAGACTTACTCAGNACAAAAGGCATACCACCGTACATCATGAACTCTGTCCACGCCCTACTGCTCTCACCTTGATAGGCTGAACAAAACTCATCGAATGTAAGTGGATTAACCCTTATCTCCTCACCACGATCTTTAAATTCAGTAAGGATATCTATCGACAACATCCTTGAATTACTGCNAGTAACGTANANATCNATGTTCTTGATTTTCTTCAAACCCAACAAGACGTCTACAAAACCTATTTTCTCCGCAGGATTATCAGGGAGATATGGATTNTGNANACTGTCCACCTTCTGTATNTCATCTATTATCACATAAAAATAGCGTGTCGTATCTGAACATATCTCTCTAATGTATTTCCCTAATTCAATGGGATTCCTATATCGATAATTCTCATCCTCATCTAGAGCTAACAANANAATATCTCTCTCGCTGACACCAGACTCAATCAGATGCTTACGGAATAATTCATTTAGAAGATATGATTTTCCACAACGTCGTATGCCCGTTATGATTTTTATCATCCCGTCATTCTTCTTCGAAATGACCTGATTCANATATCTATCNCTCCTTATNTCCATGCCTATNTACTTTTTTGTCGTATTTGCATAATTTTCGTCTGCAAATATACAAAAAAATCTCTGCAAACAAGTTTTGCAGAGACTTTTTTGTAATTCTTTGCTACGCAAAGTGCGACGTCCTCGCCATGGCAGACATCGAGCAAGCTCGGTCTGCTCATTTGGCTCGTCAGTCGTTGATAGTTGATAGTTAGTCGCTTCGCGACAATATCTAACATCTTATCATCAAACATTTAATTATCCATTATCCATTATCAACTATCAACTATTTCTGAACGTGCTTTGCACCGTTCAAAATTACGATTCCCTTGTAATTGTCGTCAACTTCCTGTCCAGCGAGGTTGTATCTCTTTCCGTTGTACTTAACAGCAGTGCTGTTACTGTTATCAGATTCAGTGTTTACCTCGTTGATGGCTGTGGGGGCAGACGAGCCTTCGTATATTAGTATTCCATCGTGGTTAACGATTCTATAGTAGTATGTCTGTCCTTCTTCGAGGGAGATGTTTTTACCGCTAACAGAAACCGTTCCTTCCGATGTAAGCTTACACTTTCCTCCGCCTGTCCATAGACAGTGGCTATAGTCGGCATCACTGTATACACTCATTGTCAAGGCTGTCTTAACCCACGATAGTCCGTCTACAGGCTTCAGTGTCACACTTACTGAATTCTTTGTGACCGTAATCTCAGGTCCCTTGTCTTCCGGAACTTCTACAGGACTGAAGAAAATAATTTCGCTATAGTCATCACTGGTCTTGAAGTAGTTAGAGTAATAGAGTCCATCAGCCGGCATTATATAACCTGCTGTATCTACTGTTGTAACGATACGATATAAATTTCCTGTTCCCTTCTTTTCTTCTAAGTTCTTTATTTTATCCAGTAGGTAGGAAGTACTGAATAAATACCCAACGGAATCATTCCATAGTGAATCTCTAACTATAGTTATGGACTCCTTTTCTTTTTTACCCTCATCTACAAGACTGTTATAGTAGGATGTGATTTTTTTGTTTAATTTTTCAGATGTCAGTGTACGAGATTCGTTTTCAAGGAAATGTGTGATGCGAGAATTGTCATCATTCGCCGTCATTATAGCCTTATTGTATCTTGTACATAATGAATCGAATATCCATCTCTCTTCATCATCAGAGTATGACACATTACCTTGTAAAACATCGTAAATTCTAAAATTCTCTGTAGAGTCAAACTCCGATTTGAGGGTAGCATTATCGTTATCTTCCGAAATAAAATTCTTTACCTGTGTTATGGAGTTTATCATTCCCATGGAAGTAAAGTCAAAGGTATATAAAGGAAGTCCATTATATTGTTTTACGGTGTATTCTCTTTTACCGGCTAACAGGTTCTTCTTTTTTTCGGACAAATCATCAAATTCGATGTATCCCTCTGTATCATTTTCACTTATTACTTGTTCATGAAATCCTAATGATGCACCGCCAGATATATAGTTCTTATTAATGTTGAGAGTAGTTGACAGATATACTTCCTCATCCTGCAGTTCAGGGGCTACTGTGTAATGCACTGTCATTCCGTCAATTCCTCGTTCACTTAGATTATACTCATCTATTATGACAGGAGGGATAATTTTTAGAGTGTCTGCATTATCGCTAAACTTAAAGAAATAGCTATATACATTGGTTTCTGAAAAATAATCATCTTTATCCTCGTCATCGCTCATTTTCGGTTTCATCTCGTAGATACCATCAGTACCCAAACCATTAGCGATCATTTTCTCTTTCAGTTCCGACAGATTGATATTAAAATTTAGACGTGTTTCAAAGTCAACAGTAACTTCATTCTCTGATGCCCTGTATATCATACTTTCCTTAGTCTTTATATTTATTATTTTCACGGAAGGAATAGCCTTGATTTTATTTAGTTTTGTTGATGAGGCGGAAGGAAGTATTTTAATACAATTATTTTCTTTCTTTCCCTCATACTCGTATATTATCGGGCAATTGAATGTGTTAACGACGGAGTCAAAAAGTATTTGAATGTCATCTACACCATAATCGTATATCTTCCATCCGAGGCTTTCTATTTTCTCTTTGTTCTCGGGTGTAAGATAAAGTATGACTGCATTTTTATTATTAAAGTTGGATGGTGTACCCCCCGGTCTTGATATTGAGATGAGACTGTCGCTATGACAATATCCATTACCGTTTCCACTCCATCCCCAGTTAATATAATAATAATCTTCCCCGTCAATTTGTTTGTAACCTTCGCAAACAAAAGAATGTCCGGCGGAACCTAGTCCTCCTATATTTACAGGTCCTATGTTTTGCAATGCATAATATATGAGATTCCACCAATCTTTATCGGGATAGAAGTATTTATCAAATAATACTGCCTCGAAGTTGTCATCGCCTGTAAGATATTGGTTTATGCCTCTTACAATTTCAATTTCATTGGATCCGGTATTTCCTGTGTCATATTTCACTCTTTCGGCTTGTCCGGAATATCTCATTACCTGTGCCACAGCTAATTTTGCTGTTTCGCTGCTTTCGTCGTCGTAGGAATAGTTACAGTTTTCCCAATCGAATGTTATAGGAGGTAAAGAATCCACAATGAGAGAGTCTTTTACACTAGTAGAATAATGGCGGTACCCTGGGATTCCTNCCGAACTCTTAAACCAACCGTTTTTATCATGGTAGTATTTCATCAGTATTGATGTGGCGGTGGCAGGACACCCTGTAATACACTGTGCACTGTCATCTGATGAAACTCTTTTTAATTTTGTCAGTCCATAATACGGTGCTTTCTGATTCCACAGAGCCGTTGTCATCCGTTCTATATCCTCTTTAGTCTCTGTATTTGCCTTTGTCTTATATATAGACGGGTCGGCGGCGGCCTTCTTCATAGCTGCGGCATAGCTCTTAAGCATAGCTTTGGCTCCGTCGGGCATGTTGTTGATGTCGATACCCCCTTCCAAACCGTAAGCTAGAATAGGTGCCGTCTCTTTTACTCC
>Ga0065708_1006766_pt1 | contig 11258 bp, 5 predicted proteins | sample Hoacrofraction12_2_FD_59095 | JGI IMG/M metagenome (GOLD analysis project Ga0065708, IMG submission 59095) | Hoatzin crop microbial communities from Cojedes, Venezuela, sample from fiber fraction 12 v1 | ecosystem: Host-associated > Birds > Digestive system > Esophagus > Crop | place: Venezuela... | reverse complement strand
AAGTCGGTGTAGGGATTGATGTATCGTTCTTGTTCACCCATGGTCTAAATCCGTTTTTTGCGTTCAACGTGACAAAGGTAGCAATTTTTTGTCACACCTGCAAATGTCAGCCACAGAAAATGTTGGCTAGAAATCGCTAAAGAACTTGGGCCTTATCAACAGGCCAATGCGCAGTCGCGAGTGGAACTTGTTGTAATCTAAAAGGCATTCACCATAGCCATTGTAATATTGCAGCATCAAGAATTGGTTTGACTTGTGATTTAGTCGGTATCCCACTTGAATGATAGTGTTGAAATTAAGATTCCAACCTTGTCGCTTGACCAATGTTGCGTCAAACACCCACTTATCGTTGAGGGTGAGGATTTGAAAACCAGCCTGATAGATGCCGCTATATTTGAGAATATCGCGATTGTGCTTACTGTCGATGAGCGGTATCCAATACTTGGCATGAACCATGAATTGAGGGTCGATATAGGCTTCGCCGCTCAGTGAGAGCTTGTTCCAGCTGCGGTCGGCGATGCTGTCACGGCCATTGGACTCGTGTTCAATCATCAAGGTGAGCTTGCCCACCAGACGCCCTTTCATGATAACCAGCTTGGAAATGCCAATGCCAGGATTGAAGTTGAGGTCGTAGAAAGGCAATGATTCTTGAAACACGTTCCACATTGCCTTCTGCGAATAGAACAGATACAGATAGCTGTGGCCAGGCAGTACACTCTTGGTGAGTCGCTGCTGAATGCTTATCTGAAACTTCACGTCGCTGTTAGAACTTGTCGGCTTGCTGCCAATGGCAGTGCCTATTGTGAAGTAGTTGTCCTTGTAGAGACTGAAAAACGGCTGGTTGTCAAACTCTCGTCTGATGCTGTCGGCATTGAACTTGTATTTGTCCTCAGTCACGACAATCTGGCCCCGTGCCGGCCACGATGTGACTAGCACTACCACCACAATAGCAAGATATTTAATCCACTGCAACGCTTTCATGCCTGCAAAGGTACAAAATTTCTCGCATTCACAAGCACATATCGCATCATTGACAACAGAAACAGCATTTTACAATCCCCATTCCTGAAATAGTGAGACAACGCCGTTTTTGGGCATGTGATAAGAGCAACAAATGTTAAATATCTTTAGAAATCCCAAGAACACATGCATACACAAGTGTGGGCGCATCATCACGACGCGCCCACACTAGCAAATTAGTGATTATGTTACTTGCGTGTTACATCTGTTGTCTGTTGTTATTTCAGGTTGTTACTTGACGACCTTGGCAAAACAGCAACGGCGCCTGGGCTGCGGATGGCAGGAGGCACCGTTGCTGTTGAGGTGTTTGCGGATGGGGTCACGGGCGGTCCTTGCGTGCCGTTGCCCACTTGCTGGGTGCGGGACCCATGGTGAGCTCGAGCACACCGCCAGCCACAATGTCGTCAAACATGATGTACCCCTTGGTGTAGTTCTTGCCATTGAGACGGGCACTCTGGACATACACGTTCTGGGGGCTGTTGTTGACAGCCTTGACGGTGAACGTCTTGCCGCCTCGCACACGCATGGTGGCCTCGTCAACACAGGGGCTGCCGATAATGAACTTGCCGCCAGCAGGCTCCACTTGATAGAGCCCCATTGCCGAGATGATGTACCATGCTGACATCTGTCCCACGTCCTCGTTGCCAATCAGGCCGTCAAAGTCGTCAAGATACATGGTGCTGAGCACCTCGCGGATGAGCTTGGCACCCTTCCAGGGCTGTCCCACATAGTTGTACAAGTAGAGGATGTGGTGGCCAGGCTCGTTGCCTTGTGCATACTGGCCGATGAGGCCTGTGATGTCGGGTGGAGCGTCCTCGCCCAGTTCACCCTCGGTGACAAACAGCTCATCAAGGCGACTGATGAATGCGTCATCACCACCCATGAGCTTGACCAGACCATGCACATCGTGTGGCACGAGCCAGATGTATTGCCAGGCGTTACCCTCGGTGTATTCGTTAATCTTGAGCACGCGCGTGGGGTCGAACTCCTCACGCCAGTTGCCCTTGCTGTCGATGGCACGCATGAACTTGGTCTCGGGGTCCCAATACTTGCTGTAGGTGCGGCTGCGGTTGTAGAAGTAGTTGTAGGTCTCCTTGTCACCCACCACTTTAGCCACGCGGGCGATGGCATCATCGTCCAAGCAATATTCGAGAGCCTTGGCAACGGTCTCGTTGCTAGGTTCGAGGTCGCAGGGAATGTAGTTATACTTCTTGAGCAGGCCCAGCGAGCGGTCTTCACACAGTTGTGACTTTTTCATCTCGGCCAGGGCACGCTTGGCATCGGTGCAATAGCCCTTGAGCACCAGGTCGGCAAGCACTGGCACGCCTGAGCTTCCCACCATGCAGCCCGTCTCATTGTTCATCAGGTGCCAGATGGGCAGGCGACCCTGCTCCTCGCTGATGCGCATCATGGCCTCGGCCAGGTCGGGCAGTCGGTCATAGTGGATGAGCGTCATCAGGGGGTGCTGTGCGCGATAGGTGTCCCACAGCGACAGGGTGGTATAGTTAGTGAAGTTGCCATTGCGCACCTTGCCATCGCTGCCGCGGTAGTCGCCGTTGAGGTCGCTATAGACCGACGGGGCAACCATGGTGTGATACATGGCAGTATAGAATATGCGCTTCACTGTCTCATCGGTGGTCTTGATGGTGACGCGTCCCAGTTCCTTTTCCCATGCCTGGTCGGCGGCAGCCACTGTGCCACGAAAATCCCATTCAGGCAGTTCGGCACGCAAGTTGGCGAGAGCATTCTCGGCACTCACGGGCGACAGGGCCACTTTCATCAGCAGGGGCTTATCGGGGTCGGTGAGCTGGAACACGCTGATGGTGTCGTCGCTCACGGGCAGCATCTCCATGGGTTGGTCAAACTCGGCGGCGAAGTACATGATCTGGTCGTTGGCCCACCCCTTGGAGCGGCGGAAGCCAGTTACCAGCGTGCTGCTCTCGCGCTTGATTTGGCAGTCGGTGAGACGGTCCCAGCCCACACCCACCTTGAGGTTGAGGATGAGCATGGGGGTCTTGACACTGCTGCCGTAGGTGTAGCGGTGCATGCCCACACGCTGGGTGGCTGTAAGTTCCACGCGCACGTCGGGGTCGGTGAGGTTCAGCGCATAGTAGCCAGGCCGGCAACGCTCGTTGGCGTGGCTAAACTTGACGCTACGCAGGTCGGGGCTGCCTGCTGGCAACACGGTGATGTCGCCCAGGTCGCCCACACCCGTGCCGCTCAAGTGGGTGTGCGAGAAGCCCAGCAGGATGCTGTCACTGTAGTGGTAGCCGCTGCACCAGTCCCATCCGTGGGTGTACTCGGTCGGGCCCAGCTGCACCAGCGAGAACGGTGTGTTGGCGCCCAGGAACACATGCCCATGGCCTCCAGTGCCGATGTATGGGTTCACCAGGTCGGTGAGCCGCTCGCCAGCGGTTGCGCCCAGTGCCACCATCGTGGCGAGGACGATAGCCGTCAGGCATCGTTTCAAGGTCGTGATTTTGGTCATTGTTATTCGTCTTATTAATGGGTTACACGTTACTTTGGGCTACAAAGTTACAAAAAATAATGACAGCCACCTTGTAAAAATCCCCTCAAATGTTGATGATTTGTTGCTGTCTTGTCCACATGGGTGGCTAAATATCCTGAAAACCAACTTTATGTCCTGGTACATCGGCACGTCATTGTGAGGAATTTCACGCTTTTTTTGCAGAGAGGGGGTGAAATCAAGATTTTGCATTTCGATCGCTCAAGGGGGGTAACCATGTTGTTCATCGTCTTCTCATCTCATGCCGCCATCACCATTTCATGCGATGTCTTGCCCGCCATTATACTCAAGCATGAGTGCCGATTTAGGAAAAAAAATGTGGTCAATCACGTTGGAACGCAAAAAAATTGCTATATTTGCACCCACTAAGAAACCAACTAATTAAAATAGATGATGATGAGCAAACGTATCCTCGTGGCAGCACTCGCCCTGATTGCCTTGCTGCCCGCATTGGCACAACAACAAGAAGAACACCGCTACAACCAGTATGGCGTCATGTTCTACAACGTCGAGAACCTCTTCGACACCATCAACAACAACGGCATCTATGACCGCGAATATTCACCCAGCGGCGCCCGCCAGTGGAACGGACAGAAGTACTGGGCCAAGGTGCACAACATAGCCTATGCCATCAGCCAGATGGAAGTCGCCGGCTCGCCGTGTGACGGTCCTGTCATCATCGGGGTGAGCGAGGTCGAGAACATCACCGTGCTGCAAGACCTTGTCCGCCAGCCCGAAATCAAGTCACGCCACTACCAGATTGTTCATCATGAGAGCCCTGACCGCCGTGGCATCGACGTGGCGTTCTTGTACAACCCGCGCTACTTCAAGGTCACCAACGTCACCTATCAGAACATCGGCAAATATCTGCCGGACTATCCTGACTTTCGCACTCGCGACCAGGTGACCATGACTGGTGAGCTTGCTGGCGAGAAGGTGTCGGTCATGATTAACCACTGGCCATCGCGCAGCGGTGGCGAGGAGCGTTCCAGCTACTTGCGCGAGGCTGCCGGCCGCATGGCACGCGCTACGATTGATTCGCTGCTTGCCGACGACCCCAACCAGGGCATCATCTTCATGGGTGACCTCAACGATGACCCCCAGAACAAGAGCTGCAGCGAGGCGCTGGGTGCCCGCAAGGACATCAAGGACTGCACCACCCCTGGCAGCGTGTTCAACCCCTGGTGGAACATCCTCAACAAGGGCATCGGCACCCTGGGATACAAGGGCAACTGGAACCTGTTTGACCAGATTGTCGTCACCGACTATTTCCTCAAGTACTATGACAGCAAGGACAAGCCGCGTTTGACGTTCTCGCGTGCCGAGGTGTTGAACCGCAAGTTCTTGCGCACCACCGAGGGCGACCGTCAGGGCTACCCCCTGCGCAGCTACAGCAGCGGCATCTTCCTCAACGGCTACAGCGACCACTTCCCCACCATGATTTATCTGGTCAAGCAGCTGCAATGACCTGCTAGCGAGGGCACTGGATGCCCTCATGCACAAGAGGAGAACAACGAGCACACGAGAGGCAATCCAGATAGCCTCTCGTGTGCTCATTGTCAGCCCGGCATGCTATGGCATTCGCATATATGTTCCTCGTTGAGGGATGGAGAACTGGCATCCCGAAGATGTATGAAGCTGCCAAGAAATACGGTCTAAAGGAGCCAGAGATTATCACACAGGGAAACAGCTTTAGGGTGAATCTGTTTAGTAGGGAGGCGAAATCTTCGGAGAAAATTGAGAATGAACCAGACAATGTCACAGAGAGACAATCTGAAATATTGTCCCTAACAACAGCCCCGATGATAAGTCAAGAAAATACGGCTATGAAATTGGGCGTTACAAGGAGAACAATCGCTCGTGACCTGGATGACCTTAGACGAAATGGAAAATTGACCGCGATGGTGGTGATTACGGTGGACAATGGATTATAATGATGTGTCCTGCTTACCCCAACTTTCACTCTTGATCTCGCAAGTTTGTTGCTGGCTAGGGTGGTTGGAAGCTAGTCGTGGGGGCTGTGTCCATCGTGTACTACATTTCAAAAATCCCGCTCCACGCTCAAACCCCACCATTGAAAATCCACCCATCTCAAATCCACCCCCCAAAATTTTTCAAAGATTTTTCTTCGAGTGGAAATTGGGTTAGGTTACGCATGGCGAAAACAGGAAATGCGGACCCGCTTGGTGGTGTGAGAGGTCAGTAAAACACTAAAGTAGGAGACAAACACCTGTGATTAGTGTTTATCTCCTACTCGATTAGACTAAAAATTAGTGTTAGTTGCTGGCTCCCAGTACCAGGTCAATGAGGGCGGTGACATCGATGATGTCCACCACGCCATCATCGTTGACGTCGGCGCAGATCTTGCAGCAGTTGGTCGTGTCGCTCTGGTCGCTCAACACAAAGTCAATCAGGGCAGTGACATCGATAATGTCAATGACGCCGTCGTGGTTGACATCACCCTTCCTGTGATTTCCCGTGAAGTAAACCTTGGCGTAGGCCACGCTGTTGACGTTGGGGTTGGTGAGCAGGTCCAGCGTGGTTCCAGTGACCTCGGTGGTATTGATGACCGTGTCGCCGTAGGCACACACTGCTTGCCCGTCGTCAATCGCTGTGGCAGTGATGGTCTTGCCAAACATGGCAGAGGCACCACGCGCAACAACCGTCGCACGGTTGCCGTTGATGGTGATGGTACCCTCGTAGTCGTCACCATAAGCGTCGGAGTAGTAGCCGCCCCCTATACCAACGCCGTAGTCGGTGCCGCCGTTGGTGCAATAGGCCGAGACGGTGCCGCCGTTGATGACGATGTCACCGCCCATGCCGCCGTCGGGAACCCATAGGTAGCTATGCTTGCAGCGACCGCCGCCAATGCCGGCGCCATAGCCTGTTGTCGGCGCGTAGGTGCAATAGGCCTCCACAATGCCGTCGTTGATGGTGATGGAGCCCGCGTTATGGTTATACGTGCTGCCGATGCCCGCGTTAATCGCAAAATCGGATTCTACCACGATACTGCTCGTAGCAAACAGGTAACCGTTGCCCTTAATCTCGGGGGTGGTGCCACCCGTGGTGATGAGGAGCGAGTTGCCCTCATTGACGGTGATGCCCCTATTGGCTCGAACCTGACTATCGTCGGCAAGGATAATCACGGCATGACCATTCACCGTTACACGGGAGTCTATGTCAAAGTCGCCGCTCACATAGTAATAGAAGGTCGTGTTGGAGCCGTCGCCCAGCGTCTCGGGCAGATAGTTGTGGCAGTCGTAAGGCTGCACACTGTCGGTCGAAACGGTGCCGTCGGCTTGCGTGTAGTACACATTATCAATCTTATTAAGCGGTTTGAAGAAGATGTGGACTTTGTGGAAACTGGAAGTGTACAGTCCAACGTCATACACGTTAATCGGCGCTATAGAAGGTGTGAAGACAGAGTCGTTACATATATTAGTTCCATCTTCCAGTTGCACATAGACGTAATGATCTTCAGGGGGTATTAGCATACCCTTCATGTTCCTTAATATAGGATCGAAAATGCCATAGTTTTCCAAAACCACATCAGCCCCGCCATAGACCTTTAGCAATCCCCAAATGAGACTGAAACCGTTGACTCCAGCACCGATAGCACTGGTGGTTTCATCATGATCACTATTCGAGTCTCCTCCGTAGGCATGTACGCGGCAACTCCGGATATTCACGTCGCCACAAGCTTCGCCACGACTACCACCGATGCCAGCTTGTTCGTAACCACCAACTGCATCTAAATAGCCTGTGCCCTCAACGTGTTTGGTGCTATTTCCACTGGTGATGGTAAGCGTTCCGCCAACTAACAATTCAATGCCGCCATTTGTGGCATCGAGCGTGTCACCATCAAACAGGATCAAGGTCACATTATTCTCGTTCATATAGATTCGGCTGTCAAACTTCAGATTGTCCTTAACAACCCAATTGCCTGATGTGAGCGTGGTGTCGCTTGCCGTCAAGATTGAATATTCTAGAGTATAGACAGTGTCACCTTCCAGTGTGATGTAATAAACGGAATCTGCCCATTGGGCATACAGGGTGACATCGTAATAAATCGGGAAACTATCACCAGGATAATACGATGTGCCCGAGTTATCGGCCTCGGTATTCCAGTATGGTAAGCCCATATCCTCATTGGTGAATAGACATTCGGCAATGGTAGCCGTGTCACCACAGGTGTAGGACACTATTTGGGGTTCACCGACGCCTCCATTCGGGTAGTAAGTTACGGTGCAAGTATATTTTGGTTTCAAAGTGATGTGAGCATACTGATGGGTGTCACCCAGGCCGATGTCGTTCAAGTCAACCTGGTCAATCGATGGTGTGCCATCCATATTATTACCCACAGAATCTCGCACAAACACCACTTGATCGGGCGAGGGCGTTGCCGTTGCCGGGGAGCAATACAACGAATAATAACCACTTGTGGTAGATTTAACAATCACATCGGCATTGTCCTGGATAGCCAGTGTTCCTGGATTACCACCATATCCGCCACCACCGATAGCGCTGGCGTTTTCACCTGCGTATGCGATTACTTTGCTCGATGATATATTTACTATGCCACCATCGCCTTGATAGCCACCACCAATACCAGCACCGTAATTGCCACCAGTGGCGGTCACGCTACCACCATTGATATTCACAGTGCCAGCATTGATATTCACAGTGCCGTCACTGCTATTAACACCGCTACCAATGCCAGCAGCGTTATTGCCGCCAGTGGCGGTCACACTGCCATCATTGATATTGATTGTGCCTGCAGTGGTGGTCACACCACTACCAATACCAGAATAGTCGTCATCACCAGTCGCCGTCAGCGAGCCGGTACCTGCAAAATTTGGGGTGGTGCCACCAGTCGTAATTGTCAACTTATTAGAGCCTTCAACGGTTATACCTTTAGTGAAATTTGGTTCCACTCCATCGGCCAAAATGATAATAACATCGTTTTTAACTGTTGGGCGAGACGATTGCTCAAACGAGCCAGTCACATAATAGTAATCACTCAGCTCGTCCGGTAGGCCATCGGAGTAAACAACCACAGGTACAGGACCCACTACATTGCCATTCTCGTCGGTGTAATAAGCACTATCGGTGTATTCAAATGAGATGCGACGCCACTGGTCGGTGCCGTAGAGCACGTTCCAAGAATTACTGAAGATATCGGTGCTACTTGCGATGCCATGGGTGCTACCATTTTCGATTTTACCATTAGCTTTCACGGGTGTAGCTGTAGCGGCAAAATTACCACTATAGGTGTTGCCGATGCCATATTTTCCCCACGTGTCCACCACGCACTTGTTACCTGTAATCGTCACAGAGCCACCCTTGTCGTCTTCGCCATCGCCAATGCCAGGCGCGTAGGGCTCGTTATCCGGTTCACAGTTGTAGGCCATTACATTAGCAGTGCCGCTGATGTTGATGGTCCCGCAACCTCCATTTTCGCCGCCACCGATGCCCGAGCCGTAGCCAAGCCACCGGCCACTGACACCCTTCACCGTGCCTCCAGTGATGTTGATGTTCACCTTGCCATAGTCGCTACTCCAGTCCTCACCCATGCCGATGCCAGCGCCGTAGGCTTTTTTATCGTAGCTACCACTGCTATAGGCCGTCACCGTACCACCACTGATATTGATTTCGCTGTCATCGGTGGCTTCGTAGCTATCGCCACAGCCAATGCCAACACCCTCACTGGTGTAGTTGGTACTGCTATAAGCCGTGACGGTGCCGCCCGTGATGTTGATTATTGTGGCACCACTGGTCGATTGTCCAGTACCAATGGCAGCACCCCAGCATTTGTCATCTCCTGTGCCATAAGCGGTTACATTGCCGCCATTGATTGTAATATAGTTTGTCTGATTAATGGATTCATATCCGCTACCGATTGTGGCGGCATCCATGCTGTTGCCCACATAGTGCCCACCTTCGCATAACACTGTACCGCCATTGATGGTAATATTACCAGCACCTCCTTTGTGACCGCTACCGATGTCGGCACCATGGACGCTATAGACGCCATTATAGGTGCTGTAGGTATGCACCGTACCACCATTGATGATGATGTGACCAGCAACCCGGTCTACGCGCGAACCGATGCGTGCATCATAGCCTGGTTCATTGGCATACTCGTCGGTGACCGTTAACAGCCCCGTACCAGCAATGTCGCTCGTGAAGTTACCACTGGTAATCGTAAGGTAAACGCGGTTACTCTCTACAATGATGCCTCCCAATGCCCACAGCTGTGCGCCATCCATCAGGATGAGGCGACCCGGCCTTTTCACCGTGAGCGGTGCCGTGAGGGTCGTTGTGTCCGACACATAGTAGTAGCCCTGAATCTCTTGCACGTCGGCCGTAAGCTTGGTGGCCTCACACGTGCCCACCGAGCCATCGTCCTCCGTGACATAAACCGTTATTGTTTCATCTTCGGCCTGCGCCACCATCGGCACAAGCATCAACACCGCAAGCAGGCTCAACACCGCTCGCCATCTGTGAGTAATCCTTTCTTTCATCATGAGAAGTTTAGATATATTGTACAATTTTCTTCTTCGTCACGTTATAAATCACAAAATTACACAAAATTACACAAAATTTATTATCCAACAACCATAAATCGCCAAAAAATCAATAAAACACGCGCAGGCGACCCTGATGAAGGGTCGCCTGCGGCGTGATGAAATGTGGTGTACAAACTAGGTTAGTTGCTGGCTCCCAGCACCATGTCGATGAGGGCGGTGACATCGATGATGTCCACCACGCCATCGTCGTTGACATCGGCGCAAATGTCGCAGCAGCCATCGATTGCCTTGCTGGCCAGCACGCGGTCGATGAGGACCGTCACGTCGATGATGTCGATGATGCCGTCGTGGTTGACGTCACCCTTCTTGTGATTGCTCATGAAGTAAACCTTGGCGTAGGGCACGCTGTCGCTCACGTTGGGGTTGGTGAGCAGGTCCAGCGTGGTGCCAGTGACCGTGGTCGACCTCGGTTGACGAGGCACCGTATTCGCACACTGCAGTGCCGCCGTCAATCGCTATGGCAGTGATGGAATCGGCATTCATCGCATTGACACCTTGAGCAACGACCACAGCACTGTTGCCGTTGATGGCGATGGTGGTGACGGCCGTGGCGTTGTCGCCCTTGCCGATACCAGCGCCCAGGTTAACGCCATTCTCGGAGCAAACGCCCAGCACGTTACCGCCGTTGATGACGATGGTCATGCTGTCAGCAGCTTTCTCGCCGGTTCCGATACCAGCGCCCCAGGTATTGGACGATGACTTGCTGTAACGGCTCGCGTAGGCCGTCACATCGCCGCCATTGATGGTAATCGTGAAGTTACCCAAAGAATGGTAACCCGAGCCGATAGCAGCACCCGCGGCGTTGTTTCGCGTGTGCGCAGCATAGACGGTGCCACCATTGATGGTCACACTACCGCCGATGCCATAGAAACCGCTGCCAATAACGGCTGCATACTCGGAAGAAAGGGCATCGTAACTGTCATCGGTGGCATTGATGGTACCATCGTTGATGATGATGTCGCCGCATGTTTCCATGTCAAGGCCGCCAATGACAGCGGCGCTGATGCGTTTGGTTCGTGTTACAGTGAGCATGCCAGCACCATCATATACCGTGGTGATGCCACCCGTGGTGATGGTGAGTGTGCTACCACCAGGCACGGTGATACCTTGACTAATCGTGC
>Ga0065708_1014869_pt1 | contig 11316 bp, 7 predicted proteins | sample Hoacrofraction12_2_FD_59095 | JGI IMG/M metagenome (GOLD analysis project Ga0065708, IMG submission 59095) | Hoatzin crop microbial communities from Cojedes, Venezuela, sample from fiber fraction 12 v1 | ecosystem: Host-associated > Birds > Digestive system > Esophagus > Crop | place: Venezuela... | reverse complement strand
AATAATAGTTTTACGTAACCTTGAAAGTAACTGTAATAATTTTCTTCGGGTGCAAAAGTATGAATTTTTTTCCATCGGGCAAGAAAAAATCAATAAAAGTCCTTTTTTTTAATGTAAATGGCACTTTTCAACGATAAAAAGAGAAAAATTTTAAAATAAAGTGCGATTTTTTTTGCAGTGTCGAAAAAATCACCTATCTTTGCAAAATAAAACCTTCGCATCCCCTCTCGGGTGGGCGGCGGCTCGTATTTCGAGGCTGTCGCAAGTTGCTTCGGCAAGGGTTCCCGATGCTCGTGGTCCCCAGGCAAGGACTTCCGATGCTCGTGGTCCCCAGGCAAGGACTTCCGATGCTCCCGCGGCTTCGGCTTGTCTTAAGAGGCAAAGGGTAGGGGAATAGTATAAACCTGAACGATATTTTACTGTTTAAATAAATGTAATTATGGAGAACAATGATCAGTTAATCGCCCAGTGTGTGGCGAAAGCAAAAGAGTGGTTGTCGCCGTCTTTCGACGCTGACACGCGTGCCGCCGTGCAGAAGATGCTCGACGCAGATGACAAGACAGACTTGATAGAGAGCTTCTATCAGCAGTTGGAATTCGGTACCGGAGGACTCCGCGGAATTATGGGAGCCGGCTGTAACCGTATGAACATCTATACCGTGGGTATGGCCACACAGGGATTCGCCAACTACCTGAAGAAGAATTTCAAAGACCGTGAGCAAATCAGCGTGGTGATATGCCACGACTGCCGCAACAACTCCAGGAAATTTGCCGAGACCGTGGCCGACATCTTCTCTGCCAACGGCATCAAGGCATACTTGTTCGACGATATGCGCCCCACACCGGAGTGCTCCTTCGCCATCCGTGAGCTCGGCGCACAGGCAGGCGTGAACGTTACCGCTTCCCACAACCCCCGCGAGTACAATGGCTACAAGGCTTATTGGGAGGACGGCGCACAGGTATTGGCACCCCACGACACCGGCATCATCGAAGAGGTGAACAAGGTGAAGGTGGAGGATGTGAAATTCCAGGGCAACAAAGACCTCATCGAAATCATCGGCGAGAAGATCGACAAGATATACCTCGAGAAGATTCACGGCATTATGATCGACCCCGAGGTTATCAAACGCCAGAAAGACCTCAAGATTGTTTACACTCCTCTCCACGGAACAGGTATGATGCTCATCCCGCAGTGTATGAAAGACTGGGGCTTTGAGAATGTGCATTGCGTGAAGGAGCAGATGGTACCGAGCGGCGACTTCCCCACAGTGGTGAGCCCGAACCCCGAGAATGCCGAGGCCCTCACACTCGCACTGCGCGACGCCAAAGCTATAGATGCCGACATCGTGACGGCTTCCGACCCCGACGCCGACCGCGTGGGAATGGCTTGTAAGAACGACAAGGGCGAGTGGGTGCTCATCAACGGCAACCAGACCTGCCTCATCTTCCTCTATTATATCATCACCAACCGCAAGGCCGTGGGCAAGATGAAACCCACCGACTTCATCGTGAAAACCATCGTTACCACTGAGGTGATTAAGCAGATTGCAGATAAGAACAATATCGAGATGATCGACTGCTACACCGGCTTCAAGTGGATAGCACGCGAGATACTGCTCCGCGAGGGCAAACAGCAGTATATCGGAGGCGGCGAGGAGAGCTACGGCTTCTTGGCAGAGGACTTCGTGAGAGACAAGGACGCCGTGAGCGCGTGCGCACTCTTGGCAGAAATCTGCGCCTGGGCAAAAGACCAAGGCAAGACCCTCTACGACATCCTTATGGGCATCTACCTCGAGTATGGCTTCTCTAAGGAGTTCACTATCAACGTGGTGAAACCCGGCAAGAGCGGCGCTGACGAGATTAAGCAGATGATGGTTGACATGCGCAACAACCCGCCGAAAGAAATCGCCGGCTCACCGGTGGTAATCTGGAAAGACTACCAGACCTTGGAGCAGAAAGACGCACAGGGCAACATCACCAAACTCGACATGCCTACCACAAGTAATGTGCTGCAGTGGTTCTGCGAGGACGGAACAAAAATCAGCGTAAGACCCTCAGGAACAGAGCCGAAGATTAAGTTCTATACCGAGGTGAAAGACAAGTCGATGAAATGCGCCGGATGCTATGAGCGTTGCCTCAAAGACGCAGAGGCTAAGATTGAGCAAATCAAAAAAGATCTGGGTGTGTAGAATTGTGGAAAAGAAAGAAAAGAAAAAGAGGCTGCTCAGTGAAGAGGAGCAGAAAGAAATCTCTGGAGGAAAAGTGTTAGAAAAGAAACGGCCAGTAGTTGGTCCATAATTGTATAACCCCTGAAAGTTAAAATTTATCGGCAAGATTGTGCTTTGGCGCGGTTTTGTCGATAAATTTTGTTTATTTGTATATTTCATTTTGCAGAAAATCTTTTCATATATAATTTTGCACCCGAAAGGACATCACCGCAAGGTGATAGCACTGCAAGGTGCTAATTGTCAATTATCAATTGTCAATTGTCAATTGGAATATTAATTTTTAAAAGTTTTAGATTATGAAAAGACTATTAGTAATGATTACAATGCTGCTCACGATAGCAGTGTCGGCGAGCGCCCTGAGTTATTCACGTGCCAGAACCCAGGCACTGTTTCTCACCGATAAGATGGCCTACGAGCTGAATCTCACTGACGACCAGTATAATGCTTGTTATGAGATTAACCTCGACTATTATCTGAGCATCAGCGTTGAGGGCGACCTCTTCGGAGTGTATTGGACGCGCCGCAACCAGGATCTCAGTTATGTGCTCTCTCCATCGCAGTATGCCTTTTATACGGCAGCCACCTATTTCTACCGTCCTGTAACTTGGGTGAGCCGTGCTTTCCATTATGTGATTTACGACCGCTATAACAAGAACCGTTTCTATCGCAAGGCACCTTCGGTTTACGGCACTTACCGCGGCGGCAACCGCATGTATTCCAGCAGTCCGTATAAAGGACGTGTTTTCACTACCAAAAATGAGCCGAGGAAAAATGTGGTGGCTCCGAAACAGCAACCGCAGCAAACACAGAAGTCTTGGCGCAACAACTCCAACTTCCCGCAAAAGTCTCGTTCACAGGCAGTGAAAGAAGGAAACCGTCAGGCACAGCAGGATATGAGGCAGATGCCCCAGAGACAGGTTAACAATGCTGGCGGCAATAACTCCCAAAGGCAGATGAATAATGGCGGTGACAAGAAGCAAAGTCAGGGCATCAGCGTAGGTCGCACCAACAAACCCACTGGCAATACGAAGCAAGGAGGCAGGAGATAACACCTCAAATCTAAAGCGGCTGCCTTCACAGGCAGCCGCTCTAACCATCAATAGGTATTAGTACCTTTCTAAGGTAAAAAGATTGTTTTCAGGATAACGGGTGCAAAATTAACGCCTTTTTGCGGAACAGACAAAAGTTTAGACATTTTTTTTTGATTTACAATAATTGTTTGCGCACACAAAATGTTTATTAACAAATATTCATAAAAATTTTATTCAAAAATTGGCGATTTTGTACGGATTGTAATAAACTTTTTATTTTCCCTCGTCAAAAAATTATTGTCAGAAAGAAAAATGATTGTAAAACTTACAATTTATAAGTTTGGCACCCGGCACATTAATGTTTTAGTACCCCTACACCTCGGTCCTAAACTTTAGAAATGTTAATTTTTTATTTTTTTCCGTTATTTATGCTCGTATATAAAATAAATTTATTACCTTTGCACCCGAAAACGAGATTTTATGAAAAGAAATATCTTCAGGGGGCTGGGCGTGGCCTTGATTACCCCGTTTAAGGACGACTTTAGCGTGGACTACGATGCCCTCAAGCGATTAGTGGAATATTTAGTTTCCAATGGCGCTGACTTCCTGTGCATCCTCGCCACAACGGGAGAGACACCCTGTTTGACAGCAGAAGAGAAATTAGAAATAAAAAACACCATCGTCGAGGTGGTAAGAGGGCGAATCCCCTTGCTCATGGGTTGCGGAGGCAACAACACAGCGGCGGTTTGCGAAGAACTTCGCAATGGTGACTTCAAAGGAATAGACGGCATACTTAGCGTATGTCCATATTACAACAAACCCTCACAAGAAGGGCTTTATCAACATTTCAAGGCTATCGCCAATTCCACTTCACTGCCCGTGGTATTATATAATGTGCCAGGCCGCACAGGAGTGAACCTCAAGGCAGAGACAACAGTGAGAATAGCCAAGGACTGCGACAACGTGGTGGCAATAAAAGAGGCCGCCGGAAGTTTGGAGCAAGTGGACGAGATAATAAAGAACAAGCCGGAGGGCTTTGAGGTGATCAGCGGCGACGACGCCCTCACCTTCCCGATGGTGGCCAGCGGAGCGGCAGGAGTAATTAGCGTCATCGGCAACGCGCTGCCCAAGGAGTTCTCAAAAATGCTGCGGTTGGAGTTCAACGGCGAGTATGACGCGGCAAGGGTGATCCACCACCGCTTCACCGACCTCTTCGGACTGCTCTTCGTTGACGGCAACCCCGCGGGAGTGAAAGCCATACTCCACCAGATGGGGATGATAGAGAATGTGTTGCGACTGCCGCTCGTGCCCACGCGCATCACCACCATGCAGAAGATTTCGGACATATTGAGACAATTGAACATCTTGACTTAAAGGAAAGATTTAAAGACATATACTTAAACCATTTAAACTTAGGACTATGAAACAATTTATGGATGAAAACTTCCTGCTGGAGACAGCCACCGCGCAGGACTTGTTCCACAACCATGCGGCAAAGATGCCAATCATCGACTACCACTGTCACCTCATACCGGAAATGGTAGCCAACGATCATAAATTCAAAAGCATCACAGAGCTCTGGCTCGGAGGAGACCACTATAAATGGAGAGCAATGCGCACCAACGGAGTGGACGAGCGCTATTGCACCGGCAAAGACACGTCAGACTGGGAGAAATTCGAGAAGTGGGCAGAGACAGTGCCTTACACTTTCCGCAACCCCCTCTACCACTGGTCGCACCTCGAGCTTAAAACAGCCTTCGGCATCACAAAGCTCCTGAGTCCTAAGACAGCAAGAGAGATCTACGACGAGTGCAACGAGAAGCTCAAACTCCCCGAGTTCTCAGCACGCGGACTGATGCGCCACTACAACGTGGAGTGCGTGTGCACCACCGACGACCCCGTGGACGACCTGCGCTACCACAAACAGACACGCGAGAGCGGCTTCGAGGTGAAAATGCTCCCCGCATGGCGCCCCGACAAGGCCATGAACATCGAGAAACCGGAGTTCCCCGACTACATCGCCAAACTCGCTGAGGTGAGCGAGACGGAAATCAAAGACGCCAAGACACTCACCGACGCATTGCAGAAACGCCATGACTTCTTCCACGCCAACGGCAGCCGCCTGAGCGACCACGGCATCGAGGAGTTCTATGACGAGCCATACACAGAGAAAGAGATTGACGCCATCCTCACGAAAGCCTTGAAGAAACAACAGCTAACTTGCGAGGAGACAAGACAATACAAGCACTGGTTCCTCACCATGCAGGCAGAGATGGACTATGAGGCCGGATGGGCACAGCAGTACCACTATGGAGCCATCAGAGACAACAACACACTGATGTACAACCAGCTCGGTCCCGACACCGGTTTCGACTCCATAGGCGAGTTCAACACCGCAGCAGCAATGAGCCACTTCCTCAACCACCTGAACATGGAGAAGAAACTCACCAGGACCATCCTCTACACACTCAACCCGTGTGCCAACGAGGTGATTGCCACCATGCTCGGCAACTTCCAGGACGGCTCCTGCCCGGGCAAGATACAGTTTGGCTCCGGATGGTGGTTCAACGACCAGCTCGACGGCATGACAAGGCAGATGAACGCACTCTCCGTGCTCGGCCTCCTCAGCCGCTTCGTGGGTATGCTCACCGACAGCCGCTCGTTCCTCTCATACCCGCGCCACGAGTATTTCCGTCGTCTGCTCTGCAACCTCTTGGGCAACGACGTGGAGAAGGGCTTGATACCCGACGACAAAGAGTCGCTCTACAGGATGGTGGAGGACATCAGCTACAATAACGCAAAGAACTATTTCCAATTCGACAAATAAAGAAATAGGAGACACATACGGTCCCTTTTTCTATAAAGGGGATCCGTCATCATTAGATCGACGGGGGTACGGCGCTGCGACAGCGTTGTGCCCTTTTTCTGTGTTAATAATGCCTTTATATACAAAACTTTTGGCAAAAAACTCTAATTTATTTGTGAGATATAAAAAAAAATTGTAACTTTGCACCAAAATTGTAACAAAAAGTTTTAACGATGAAGAAATTTATTGTACCGATGATCATCCTCATGGCAGTGATCGTATCTTCAAGCAGTTGCTCAAGCTACAAGAAAGTGGCTTATTTCCAAAACATTGACTCCGTGGACCTCAGTCCGTCAAAAGGGCTTTATGATGCAAAAATCAAACCCAAAGACCTGCTCACCATCACCGTGAGCACCACCAACCAGGACGCCGCCGTGCCCTTCAACCTCGTGGTGCCCAACGCCATGGCCGCCGGCAGCCGTTCCACCTACTCGCAGCCGTTGATGCAAGACTACCTCGTGGACAACGACGGCAACATCGTGTATCCTATCCTCGGCACGCTGCACGTGGGCGACATGACGAAGAAAGAGGTGGAGACGATGATCACAGAGAAGATAAAACCCTATATGAGCGACAACTCAATGCCCATTGTTACAGTGAGGATGTCGAACTACAAAATCTCCGTCCTCGGAGAGGTGGCAAGTCCTAGAGTGCTCACCGTGGGCAACGAGAAAATATCCATCCTCGAGGCTCTCGCACAGGCTGGAGACCTCACCATCTACGGAAAGAGGGAAAACGTGAAACTCATACGCGAGAGGGCTGACGGACAGAAAGAGATACATGTACTCAACCTCAACGACGCCAACCTCATCAACTCACCCTACTACTATCTGCAGCAGAACGACGCCATTTACGTGGAGCCCAACAAGGCAAAGGCACAGAACTCACAGATCGGCTCCATGACCAGCATCTGGTTCTCTGGTACCAGCATCCTCGTGTCGTTGGCATCGCTGCTTTACAACATACTCAAATAAAATAACAGGGAAGTCATTCAATAAAAATCAACAGAGGAGGAGAAACAATTAAAAATTATCGGGGAAGACAATCACTTAATAAAATAAACGAAAGGAAAATATATGTGCGGAATAGTTGGATACGTGGGGCACAGAGACGCATACCCCATACTCATTAAAGGACTCAAGAGGCTTGAATACCGCGGATACGACAGCGCCGGAGTGGCACTCATAAACAACGACGGCGGACTGAGAGTATATAAGACCAAAGGGAAAGTGGCAAACCTCGAGGAGTTCACCGCCGACAAGGACACTACAGGTACAATAGGAATAGCACATACCAGATGGGCAACTCACGGAGAGCCATCCAGCGTCAACGCACACCCGCACTACTCACAGTCGCACAACCTCGCCATCATACACAACGGCATCATCGAGAATTTCAACGTGCTCAAGGCAAACCTCGAGAAGAAAGGAGTGAAATTCGCCTCCGACACCGACACCGAGGTGCTTGTGCAACTCATAGACTACATACACAGCCACCGCGACATCGACCTCCTCACGGCAGTGCAGCTCGCACTCCGACAGGTAATAGGAGCCTACGCCATTGCATTGCTTGACAAGCGCAACCCGCGACGCATCATCGCCGCGCGCAACCAAAGCCCCCTCGTGGTGGGAATAGGAAAGGACGAGTATTTCCTCGGAAGCGACGCCAGCCCCATCGTGGAATACACCGACAAGGTGGTGTATCTCGACGACGGCAACATCGCCGACATCGAAGAGGGAAAGGGGATGAAGGTGGTGAACATCCACAATGAGGAGCTCAATCCCGAGATAAAGACCATCGACCTCGACCTCGGACAGATAGAGAAAGGCGGATACCCCCATTTCATGCTCAAAGAGATCTTCGAACAGCCCGAGTGCCTCGTCAACTGCATGAGAGGACGCGTGAACACCGAGGCTGACCACGTTACGCTGAGCGCCGTCATCGACTTTAAAGAGCAGCTCATCAACGCTGAGAGGATTATCATCGTAGCCTGCGGCACCTCATGGCATGCCGGACTTATAGGCAAACAGCTCTTTGAGTCTTTCTGCCGCATACCCGTGGAGGTGGAATACGCCTCCGAGTTCCGCTATCGCGACCCGGTGATCACTCCCAAGGATGTGGTGATAGCCATCTCGCAGAGCGGTGAGACCGCCGACACACTTGCCGCCGTCAACCTCGCCAAGGAGCGCGGCGCATTCATCTTCGGAGTATGCAACGCCATAGGCTCCTCAATACCACGCGCCACGATGACCGGATGCTACATCCACGTGGGACCTGAGATCGGAGTGGCATCGACAAAGGCATTCACCGGACAAGTTACGGTGCTCACGATGCTCGCTCTCGCCATAGCCAAAGAGAGAGGCACGATGACCGATGAACATTACCTCGAGGTGGTGAAAGAGCTCAACCACATTCCCGACAAGATTAAAGAGGTGTTGAAACAAAACGACCGCATCAAGGAGCTCAGCCATATCTTCACCTACGCGCGCAACTTCATCTATTTAGGCCGTGGATACAGCTACCCGGTGGCATTGGAGGGAGCACTGAAATTGAAGGAGATAAGTTATATACACGCCGAGGGATACCCGGCAGCAGAGATGAAACACGGGCCCATCGCCCTCATCGACGCCGACATGCCCGTCGTGGTAGTGGCCACCAAGAACACCATCTACGAGAAAGTGGTGAGCAACATACAGGAGGTGAAGGCACGCAACGGCAGGGTGGTGGCGATAGTAACACAAGGCGACAAGACAGTGAGCGAGATGGCCGACGAGGTGATTGAGGTGCCGCCGACATTAGAATGCCTCGACCCCTTGGTGTCAACAGTGCCGCTGCAACTCATGGCATACCACATCGCGGTGAGCAGAGGTATGAATGTTGACCAGCCGAGAAACCTCGCCAAGTCGGTAACAGTGGAATGATACGAAAAGACTATAATATATAAATAAGGTAAACAGGATAATGGAGAGTCTCAAACATGAATGCGGAGTGGCGATGATCAGGCTTCTGAAGCCCCTCGACTACTACAGGCAGAAATACGGCACGTGGATGTACGGCCTCAACAAGCTCTATCTGATGATGGAGAAACAGCACAACCGCGGACAAGAGGGCGCCGGCATGGCATCCGTAAAACTCAGCACCGAGCCCGGCAACGAGTATATGTTTCGTGAAAGGGCCATGGGAAGCAATGCCATCACAGAAATCTTCGGCAACGTGCAGAAAAATTTCAAGGACATCCCGGCCGACAAACTCAACGACCCGGAGTATGCGGAGAAAAACCTCCCCTTCGCAGGCAACCTCTATATGGGACACCTGAGATACTCCACAACAGGAAAGAGGGGACTGCAATATGTGCACCCGTTCCTGCGCCGCAACAACTGGAAGGCAAAGAACCTCTGTCTATGCGGCAATTTCAATATGACCAACATCGACGAGATCTTCGAGAAAATCACGAGAAGCGGACAGTACCCGCGCATTTACAGCGACTCGTATATCATGCTCGAACTCATGGGCCACAGGCTCGACCGTGAGGTGGAGCGCAATTTCAACGATGCCAAAGCCCTCGGACTTGAAGACCTCGACATCACACAGTATATCGACGAGCATGTAGATACCGCCAACGTGTTGAAGACGACGATGGAAGACTTCGACGGCGGATATGTGGTGTGCGGCATCACAGGAAGCGGAGAGATGTTTGCCATGAGAGACCCGTGGAAAATCAGGCCCGCCTTCTGGTACAAGGACGACGAGAAAGTGGTGTTGGCAAGCGAGAGACCGGTGCTGCAAACCTGTTTTGAGTTGGAGACCGAAGACATACATGAGCTCAACCCAGGACAGGCACTCATCGTGAGGCGCAACGGCGAATGCCTCCTCCAGCAGATACAAGAACAGAAGGGTGACGCCGCCTGCTCCTTCGAAAGAATTTATTTCAGCCGCGGCAGCGACACAGACATCTACAAAGAGCGCAAACTCCTCGGAGAGCTGCTGCGCGACCCCATACTCAAAGCCATCGACGGCGACGTGGAGCATACCGTCTTCTCGTTCATCCCCAACACCGCCGAGGTGGCATTCTATGGTATGCTCCGGGGATTCAAAAAACGCCTCAACGAACAGAAGGTGGATGCAATACAGCAAATCATCGAAAGCGGAAGAAAACCCAAGCGCGAGGAGTTGGAAAACATACTCGGGCAGTATGTGCGCTCGGAGAAGGTGGCACTGAAGGACATCAAGCTCCGCACCTTCATCACCGAGGGCAACTCCCGCAACGACCTCGCCTCACACGTCTATGATGTTACCTACGGCTCCGTGAAACCCCACGAGGACAACCTCGTGATTATCGACGACAGTATCGTGCGAGGCACCACGCTCAAGGAGAGCATCATCAAAATCCTCGACCGACTGCACCCGAAAAAGATCGTCATCGTCAGCAGCTCACCGCAGATACGCTATCCCGACTACTATGGCATCGACATGCCGAGCCTGCAGGAGTTCTGCGCCTTCCGCGCTGCCATCGCGCTCATCAAGGAAAGAGGTATGTACAACATCATTGAGGAGGCATACCACAACTGTCAGGCAGAGCTCAAGAAACCAAAGACAGAAATGCGCAACTGCGTGAAATCAATATATAAACCCTTTACCATCGAGGAGCTCAACGCCAAGATGGTGGAGATGCTGCGGCCCGACAATGTGAAGACACCGATAGAAATAGTGTATCAGAGCATCGAGGGTCTGCACAAGGCAATTCCCAACCACAAAGGCGACTGGTATTTCACCGGCGACTTCCCCACACCGGGCGGCATGAAGCTCGTCAACGAGGCATTCGTGAAGTATGTGGAGGAAATATACAACAATGAACAGAAGTTCTGACAAGCGAGCTTGTCGAATTGACAATTGACAATTGACAATTGACAATTATACGCCGTTCCGGCGTTATAGCCCTCCGCAAGGAGCTGTCCCGACTGGGTCGGGTTTGTCCTAAAGCCCTCTGCAAAGAGCTGCCCCGACTGGGTCGGGTTTGTCCTAAAGCCCTCTGCAAAGAGCTGCCCCGACTGGGTCGGGTTTGACTGAAAGAAAAAAACTCTCTGTTAAGAGCTGTCCCGACTGGGTCGGGTTTGACTGAAAGAAAAAAACTCTCTGTTAAGAGCTGTCCCGACTGGGTCGGGTTTTGTCCTAAAGCCCTCTGCAAGGAGCTG
>Ga0065708_1040337_pt1 | contig 11348 bp, 7 predicted proteins | sample Hoacrofraction12_2_FD_59095 | JGI IMG/M metagenome (GOLD analysis project Ga0065708, IMG submission 59095) | Hoatzin crop microbial communities from Cojedes, Venezuela, sample from fiber fraction 12 v1 | ecosystem: Host-associated > Birds > Digestive system > Esophagus > Crop | place: Venezuela... | reverse complement strand
TTAACTTTTGGCGCATGCCATCTACATCTCGTGCTTATCCTCTTGCTCTTGAGAAAAAAGCGGCTTGCTATCAGCATGTTTTTGGACGCTAGTCTCTAAATGCTGTTTAATAACAGCCGTAAAGGATTGGCAATATTTTTCACATTTATTAACCCCAATGCCATCTATGATGCCAAAGGCACTTTTGGTGGTGGGCTTTTGTTGTGCTAATAGCCTTAGTGTTTTGTCATGGAGAATCATATATGGTGCTACGTGGTTGGCTTGAGCTATTGCTTTTTGTAGTATGCGAAGTTTCTCAAATAGCTCCTGGTCTCTAGCTGATAGCTCTTGATTGAACACGGAGCTATGGGATTGATTAGTAGCAGCCAAGTCTCTAGGCTGATAGCGATTAAGTGATATGGATTGCTTGCCAAACAACACATCATAACCATAACTAGTGATTTTGAGATGATTGCCTTGATCATAAGCCACCTCAAAAAGCCCCATCTGCAACATTTGCAACAGGTAGGCATTCCACTCTGCCATAGACAATTCTCGACCAATGCCAAAAGTTTTTAATCGGTCATAACCTGCGGCAACGATTGCAGATTTTCTCCATCCTAAAAGAATATCCGCGATTGTGTATAAACTCGCGTGCTCGTGTGTTCGTTTAATGGCACTCAATGCCATTTGGGCATACGTAGTCCCATCAAATCTGTCGGTTGGATGATTGCAAATGTCACAATTATGGCAATCGTGATCATATCGCTCATTAAAATAGCTCAATAAAATGCGTCGCCGACATATATGGCTTTCAGCATACTGTTGCATACGCTGTAATTTTTCTAGATTTATTTGAATTTGTCTAGATTTTAGGGCGAATTGTCGTTGCGCAATCACATCCCCATAGGAATAGAACATAAAAGCTTCGGCTGGCAAGCCATCACGACCAGCACGCCCAATCTCTTGATAGTAGCTTTCAAAATTCTGTGGCATATTGTGATGAATGACAAATCTCACATTGCTTTTGTCTATCCCCATGCCAAAAGCAACCGTTGCACAAACTACTTGTATATCATCATTGATAAAATCTCGTTGTATTTTCAACTTGCTTGCACTGCTCATACCTGCATGAAATGCTTGAGCATTAATTCCCAATCGCTGTAAATCACCTGCCAATTTCTCCACACTGCGTCTGCTAAGACTATAGATAATACCACTCTCATTTTTATGGCTATTGATGATTTGTACTATTTGTTTAAACTTTTGCTTAGCGCCCATGCTCTGAATGACGTTTAGCGCTAGGTTGGGCCTATCAAATGATGAAACAAACGTTTGGACATCACGCAAGTGCAATTGTGTTGCTATGTCGTCGCGTGTGATGCGATCGGCTGTTGCGGTGAGTGCCATAATTGGGATTGACGGAAATTTCTCTTTGAGTAATCCCAATTGACTATATTCTGGTCTGAAATCATGTCCCCAATGTGAAATACAATGCGCCTCGTCAATAGCAAACAATACAACATTCTCAAACACTGTTGATGACCAATAATTTAATTCTGAGAGTAGCTTTTCTGGTGAGATATAGATTAATTTAACCTTTCTATGCAACAGCAAATCGACAGTCTCGCGATTTTCGATATCGCTTTTCTCGCTATTAATAGCCCTCACAGGGATTCCATTTTCGAGCAATGCATCTATTTGGTCATTCATTAATGCCAATAGCGGAGACACCACAATAGCACATCCATAATCACTCATTAAAGCAGGAAGTTGATAACATAGCGATTTCCCACCTCCTGTTGGCATTAGGACCAAGGTGTCGCGACCATGCACCGCACTTGAAATAATTTCCCATTGCATTGGCCTGAAACTAGCATAGCCATAAAACCGCTTTAACAAAGCCGTTGCTTGCGTTTTTAGAGTTTCGTCTGTACAACTCATTAATAAGCTATTTGATTAAAACGCATTTTGGTCACCACTAAACACATTCCAGATGGTGCGAAATATAATTTTCAAATCAAGTAGAAAACTCCAGTTCTCAGCATACCACACATCATACTCCACTCGTTTCTCCATCTGCCACAATTCTTCGGTCTGGCCACGGTAACCTCTCACTTGGGCCCATCCAGTGATTCCAGGTTTGATGGTATGCCTCAGCATATATTTGTCTATCAGTGCGCTGTACATCTCAGTTTGGGCAATCATGTGCGGACGGGGGCCAACTATACTCATGTCTCCTTTCCAGACGTTATAAAACTGAGGCAACTCGTCTAAACTAGTTCGTCTAAGCCAATTACCAAAATTTGTTTTGCGAGGATCATCTCTTGTAGCTTGTTGCGTATCGCTTTGGGCATTCACTCTCATTGTTCTAAACTTATAGCAGTCAAATGGCCGTCCACGATATCCCGTGCGTCGCTGAACGAAAAAAATAGGACCTGGTGATGATATTTTGATGCCAATGGCAATTGGAATCAAAACGATGGGTGAAAGTAAAAGCACCACACTAGAAACTATAATATCAAAGACCCTCTTAACAAATCGATTTAAAGGATTTTTCAATGGATAAGGGTGAACAGCCAAAATCGGCACATCACCAACAGAGCTGAGTTCAAATTGACGAGTTACAGTGCGCCCGAACTGGGGTACGTAATAGAAATCAACAGCATTGTTATCAGCTATGCGAATCATCCGAGCCACCTGCTGATTGTCATCATCAGGAACGGCACAGAAGAGCTCATCCACCATATTGGTTTTCACAAACTGTTCTACATCATCTAACGTACCTTTGTAGGCCGTTACAGAGCGTGATTTAGGATTGTTATCAAAAAAACCAACAATGTGGTAGCCATAGCCTTGGTCTATCAGCATCTCTTCTATCAAGCGGACACCCACTGTACCACCTCCAATGACAACAACGCGCTTGAAGTTAAACCCTCTCGTACGATACAACTTCAATAGTTTGCGAGATAAAATCCACCATGAAGATAGAGCCACAAAAAATAACAGATAGAACCATAGTAGACATTTCCATCCGATTTCATAAGAGCTCAAGAACGACACCAAAGCAATGAATAGGGCTGCATGCAACAGCACCATCTTGATTGCCTGTCTTACCACCTTATCGGCATATACTACACGACGTTCATGAATATCAGAGAACACGTAGATACATACCACCATAGCCATGTTGAGCGCTAAATATACAGGTCGCGAATAAAACGTGCTATCGCAACCTAAATTTACCCACCCAATGGCAAAATATACCAAATTGATAATCAGCAAATCAACAATGCTGAAAATCCAACGGATAAATTGGCCGTATCTTCCTTTGCTCTTCATCAGCCTTCGGCTTGTTCATTGTTAGCAATATATGATTTGCACATGATATGCCCTAGCCGCCATTCGACTAGGGCATATAGAGTAACTATTGCTAGGCGATTAATTGTCAAGAGCTTTGATTTTGGCTTCCAAATCTGAGATTTCTTTCTTTAAGCTTTCTATGCGACGTTCCATCTCGGCAACCAAGCTATTGCCTGATTTGCTCTGAGCGTTAAAAAATCCCATATTATTTTCAAATGTCTTTAACTCATTTTGCCGTTGGTCATACAATCTGACAAGTCGGTCTCGCTCGCTATTGCCACTATGCTCAGTATAGGTACTGCGTCCTGCACTCTTGCCACCAGTGCTAGGGCGACCAACCTTGATATCAAAACGCACATAGGCTTTGTCTAGCAAAGCACGATATTCAGCATAGATGTTGTCCTTTTCTTTAAACGGCACATGACCTATCGATTGCCACTGATCCATCAAGCCACGGATTTGCGCAGCTGTATCGCTCTCAGGTTCCTCGCTCTCAACAATAGCCTTCAGCTGTGATAGCAGTTCACGTTTTGCATTTAAGTTCTCATGTTCGACAGCATGAGCATTGGTATTTTGCCGTTTCTTCTCTTCAAAGAAATGGTCACAAGCCGAAATAAAACGCTTCCAAATAGCATCGCTATGTTTCTTGGCTACTGGTCCTATTGTTTTCCATTCCTTCTGCATAGCAACAAATTGATCGGTTGCATCCTTCCAATCTGTGCTATTCATTAGTCCTTCTGCACGTTCACAAAGCTCAGTTTTGCGAGCGAGATTGGCACTTAGGTCCTCTTTCATCTGCTTGAAGAACTCAGATTTTCTTCCAAAAAACTCATCACAAGCCTTGCGCAAGCGAGTCCAAAGGGCAGCATTTGCTTTACGAGAAGCATAACCAAGTTTTTTCCATTCGGCTTGCACTGCAACAATCTGCTGTGTTATAGCTTCCCATTGGGCATAGGTTTTGGGCTCAGCAGCTGTGAGTTGTTCCACTTTTTCACACAATGCAGTTTTGGCTTCAGCATTTTGCCGTTCTTCTTCTTTACGAGCTTCAAAATGAGCTTGATATTTCTTATTGATAACAGCACTAGCAGCTTTAAAGCGAGCCCAGAGTTCTTCACGTAATTCGCGAGCTACAGGACCGATTTCTCGCCATTTGGCGTGTAGTTCTTGTAACTTCTTGAAAGCAGCAACCACATCACCTTGCTCGTCTAGCGCCTCGGCCTCGGTACAGAGTTCCTGCTTTGCTTCTAAGTTCTTCTTAAAATCGTAGTCCCTTAACTCTTTATTCATCTTCAGCACATCATAGAAATGTTCTGTTGCACGCTGAAAATCTTTCCAAATTTCGGTTTCAGCCGATGCTGGAACTTCTCCTCCATCTTTAAAATCTTGCTGCAGTTGCTTGATACGCCCATACTGCCGATTGATGTTATCTGGGTCTGCAGCAGCAGCTTCTATCAATGCCACAATCTGACGCTTACGCTCAAGATTCTCTGCTCGTTCAGCTTCTTTAGCTGCGTTCCACTCCACACGTTTCTCCTTGAGTACACTCAGCAGAGCTTTCATCTGTTTTTCTTCTTCATCTTCAGGAGCTGCAAATGCTGATTCCTCGTTGCCTCGCGCAATAAAATCAGCCTTAGCTTGCAGTAATTCCTCATGTCGTAAAGCGTAAAATGCTGACTTTACAGCCATAACAGCCTCTCTGACTTCTTCGATAGGCCGTTCAGCTAACTCGCGCATCTGGGCAAGCAACTCGGTCTTGCTTTTTCCCACGATGAATGCCACCTCGCTATTACTAGTCTCTTGATTATTTACTGCTGCCTCAGTTTCCCGAGTCAGTTCTTCTGTCATCCCATGTTCAACATCTGTTGTTTGGGGCATTTGTACTGTCGCTTTTTGCGGTTCCTTTTCCATTTCCACTTCTTTCAGTTTTCAGTGTCACAGTTCATTCTGTTTAGCGTTGCGCCATGAGCTATCAGCGCATGACATCGGCTAGTTGAACGACAAATTTACTCACTTTTTTTTGAATTGTACAAGTCTTTGAGTGTTTTTCTTATTATAGCCATTGCATAATTACTGTTTTCATCCACTTATGCTTGACAATTCTTAGTCTCTATTTGTTGTTATTGAAATAAAAGTGCAATCATACTTGTTATTTATTCGACATATCTTCATTAGCTTTTTCCCATTGAGTCAGCAATTGCTCGAGTTGCTTATTTAATTCGGCATGACGATAATAGATAGTTAGATTTCCCGTATTTTCTGATACAGATAGTTGTTCCTCTATCTCTTTGATTTGTTTTTCGATATCTGCAATTTTCAGTTCAAGGGTTTTGACTTGTTTCTCTACAGCTTTTTTCTTGCGCTCATTTGCTTTTTTTAGCAAATAATCTTCTTTGCCTTGATTGGTTGTCGTATTGGCATTGATAGCATCATTTAATGGCGTGTTTTGCGAATTGTTTTGAATTTCTAATTCTTTCAGGCTATCAAGTTGCTTTTTTTGCAAGAATTCATAAATGCCACACAGATGCTCTTTGATTTGGTGATTTCCGAATTCATAAACTTTATCGATAATACCATCGATAAAATCTCGGTCATGAGATACGAGTATCACAGTTCCACTAAATTCCTTTAGGGCATCTTTTAACACATCTTTGCTCGGCATATCTAAATGGTTGGTAGGCTCATCTAAAATGAGCAAATTAACAGGTTGCAAAAGCAGACGAATCATTGCTAAACGACTTTTTTCACCTCCCGATAAAACTTTAACTTGTTTGTCAGCAGCTTTTCCTCCAAACATAAAAGCACCAAGAATGTCGTTGATGCGTGTTCTGATATCACCAACTGCCACATAATCAATTGTCTGAAATACCGTAAGATTTTCGTCTAATAGTTGGGCTTGGTTTTGTGCAAAATATCCAATTTTGACATTATGACCGATTTGTAAATGTCCTTCATAGGGGATTTCACTCATTATACATTTCACTAATGTTGATTTACCAGCGCCATTTTTTCCCACAAATGCTACTTTTTCACCTCGTTTGATTGTGAACGTCACATGGTCGAACACATTGTTATCACCATAGTCTTTTTTTAGATTCTCGGCTATAATTGGATAATCACCCGACCTAGGGGCAGGTGGGAACTTTAGTTTTATGCGAGAATGATCGATTTCGTCTATCTCGATACGCTCAAGTCGCTCAAGCATTTTAATGCGACTTTGGACTTGTACAGCCTTTGTGGGCTTATAACGGAATTGTTCAATAAATTGTTCTGTGTCATGTATGAGTTTTTGTTGATTTTCATAGGCTCTCACTTGTTGGCTGATACGTTCTTGCCTCAGTTGCACAAATTGGCTATAATTGACTTTGTAATCATAAATCTTACCCATCGAGATTTCTATAGTCCGACTAGTTGTTCTATCGATAAATGCGCGATCGTGAGAGACAAGCAATAGAGCTGACGAACTATTTTTAAGAAAATTTTCAAGCCATTGTATCGATTCAATATCTAAGTGGTTGGTAGGCTCATCGAGTAGTAGGACATCTGGATGGCGTAACAGAATTTTAGCAATTTCTATTCTCATCCTCCACCCACCACTAAATTCACTCGTCGGACGATCAAAATCGGACGGAATGAATCCTAGTCCAAGAAGTGTCTTTTCTATCTCGGCATCAACCCTGTCAGCCTGCAATAGCGAACGCAATTCCGTTTTTTGCACCACACTATCAATGAGTGCTTGATAGGCATCGCTATCATAGTCGTTACGCGCAGACAACTCTGCATTTAATCGTTCAATGGTCTCGTCGAGATGCTGCACTTGTTCAAAAGCTTTACGCGTCTCTTGCCGAACAGTAAGTGTATCGGTGGTGACCATTTGCTGTGGCAAATAGCCTATGGTCAAATCATTAGAATAAGCTACTGTTCCAGAAGTGGGTTGCTGCAGACCTGCTATAATTTTTAACATAGTGGATTTGCCAGCACCATTTTTCCCAACCAAAGCGATTCTATCACGCTTGTTGATTACAAAACTTATGTTATCAAAAAGCATTTGGCTGCCAAATTCCACTTTTAGGCCTTGAATAGATATCATATATGTTTTTTAATTATTTCGCAAAATTACTATAAATTTCACTGCAAATCGAGAAGAAATTTATAATTTTGGCATCCTTTTTGTGAATGAGAAAATCTATAACTAAAAAACAAAGTCAAAAAGATGATTGATTTCATAGATAGCATAACTCACGATATGAGCGATTCGGCAGCACAAGTAGTTCCCATTATTACCGAGATTCATAACACCTCTGATAATATTGATTTACAGATAACTGCAGATATTGAGCTGCCCATTTTGCCTTTGCGCAATATGGTCTTGTTTCCTATGATGACCATGCCCGTATCGGTAGGCAGAGAGAAATCCATGGCACTCATACGCGATGCCATCAAGCAACACAAACCAATCGCTGTATTCTGCCAACTTGACAGTCATATTGAAGACCCGTCAGAAAAAGATTTATATCGTCACGGTACACTCGCAACTATCATTAAGGAACTAGAGCTGCCTGATGGTTCTACTAATGTGATACTGCAGGGTCGTGCGGCATGTGAGTTGAATGAAATTACTGTAACAACGCCATATTTAATGGGGCATGTCACAAAAATCGAAGAGACGCCACCAGAAACCAGCGACAAGGAATTCAAAGTGCTTATGCAAACAATTGTTGAGCAGACAATACGTATGCTACACAATCTAGGTGATGGCGGTCGAGAGTTAGCCTTTGCTATGAAAAATATTGAAGACCCGCTTTATCTGATGAATTTTTTAGCTACAAATATTGCCTTTTCGCCTGACAAAAAACAACGGATGTTAGAAGAGCGAGACCTAAAGGCTCGTGGCTATATGCTATACTCTATGCTTTCTCGAGAAGCGCAACTAGTTGAGATAAAAGCGAACATTCAATCTCGTACAAGAGAAGACCTTTCGCAGCAACAACGAGAACATTTTCTGCAGCAACAAATACGCACGATTCAAGAAGAACTGGGCAATGGTGCTGATGATATCGACGAACTTAGCGAACGTGCTAAAAGCAAGAAATGGAACGATACCACCAAAAAGCAGTTTGAGAAAGAATTAAAGAAGCTAGAACGCCTTAATCCACAATCCCCTGACTATTCAGTGCAATATGGGTATTTAGACCAGTTGCTTAATCTGCCATGGGAAACTTATACTAAAGACAATTTTGATCTCAAGCGGGTGCAACGCAAACTCGACAAAGACCATTACGGATTGGAACAAGTTAAGGAGCGTATAGTAGAGCATCTATCTGTTCTCAAATTGCGTGGTGACCTTAAGGCGCCCATTTTGTGCTTGTATGGTCCTCCTGGAGTTGGCAAAACATCGTTGGGCAAATCTATTGCTGAGGCGCTCCATCGTGAATATGCTCGTATCTCATTAGGTGGGCTTCATGACGAGGCTGAAATCAGAGGACATCGTCGCACCTATATCGGCGCTATGCCTGGACGCATCATCGCCGCTTTGGCTCGTTGCCAAAGTAGCAACCCTGTCATAGTGCTTGATGAGATAGATAAAGTAGGACAAGATTTCAAAGGCGATCCTGCTTCGGCACTCCTCGAAGTCTTAGATCCAGAACAGAATAGTCACTTTCACGACAATTATTTGGATCTTGATTACGATTTGTCTAAAGTATTGTTTATTGCAACCGCCAATAGCCTGTCACCTGTTAGCAAACCTCTTCTCGACAGAATGGAGGTCATTGAGATCAATGGATATATTCCTGAAGAAAAAATTGAAATTGCAAAACGACACCTCATTCCTAAGGAGCTAGAGGCAAACGGGTTCAGTAAAGGAGAGATTAAGTTTAGCGATGCGGTTATTAATAAGATTATCGAAGATTATACCCGTGAATCTGGTGTGCGACAATTAGAGAAAAAATTGGCTAAAGTTATGCGTCGTGTGGCTCGTCTGAAAGCTAGTGAAGATGATTACCCTCAACGCATCACATCAGATTTGGTGAAAGACTATCTAGGCGCACCTGATTATAGCCGAGATAAATATGAGGGGAATGAATTTGCTGGAGTAGTAACAGGTTTGGCCTGGACTGCAGTGGGCGGTGAAATCTTGTTTGTTGAATCATCATTGGCTCATGGAAAAGGAGAAAAGCTCACATTAACAGGCAATTTAGGTGATGTGATGAAAGAATCAGCAGTTATTGCGCTTCAATATTTACGTTCGCATTGCAAACTGCTTGGCATCGAGGAAGATCTATTTGATAAATATAACGTTCACATCCATGTTCCTGAAGGAGCTATACCCAAAGATGGTCCTTCGGCTGGGGTAACAATGGTTACATCGCTTGCTTCATCGTTTACTCAACGCAAAGTACGCGACCACCTTGCTATGACTGGAGAAATCACCTTACGAGGCAAAGTGTTGCCCGTAGGAGGAATTAAAGAAAAAATTCTAGCAGCTAAGCGAGCAGGCATCACCGATATCATCTTATGTAAGGATAACCGCAAAGACATCGAAGAAATCAATGAGCGATACCTCAAGGGGCTGCAGTTCCACTATGTCAATACAATTAAGGATGTGCTAGATATAGCTCTGCTGCCAGAGAAGGTGAAAGATGCTATTGATTTGTGATTGTTATTAGATATGATGAAGAGATTCAACATTCTACAAATGATTTTGTTATCGATGATGGCATGTATTCTCGTCCCATCTATCGAGGCAAAAGTATATAGAAATAGCATTCAAAATCATTTCGGAGGATTTTATCCAGAAGAGGGCATTCAAATGATGAACCGCTATCGCGGTATCGAAGATGGATACCTTATCGATGAGAATGCCTCATTAGCCGATGCAATCGTTGTGGACACAACAATTATAACGGCTTCTGATTATCGCTATGAACTACGATTTGCCAACCTCAACAACATTTCTGGGAAAACGCGCAAATTAAAAGATCCTATTTCTAGGCGTACTATGTCAATCGATGCACCCCAATGGGGTATCGTTTTTGATTATACCGAAAATGGATATAAAGCGGTCATACTAAGTTGTCATAATTCGGCACTATATGATGATCTCACAAATGTACGGTATATGACCATCAAATTGGTTGAATGTGTTGGGAATAAGGTTCAAACCTTGAATGAGGTCCAAATGAGTCGTGATGTCTCTCTAGAATCGGGTTTCAACACATTAAGCATTGACATGAAAGATGGCACAGCAACAATAGCAATCGGTAAAGATGAGCTAGTAACTGTGATGGATCGTGTTGATTGCAAGTCTGAAAATAGCAACATTAAAGTCGGATATTTTGTGGGGGCTGGTTCTAGAATCGCAATTGATTGCTCACGCTTGACTTATGATGATAGCAAGGTGAGCTAAGTTGTTAACATTGTGGGTCAGTGATTTAGGTGGATTGTTGGGGAAATTGGTAAACAATTTGGAAACAGGGTAGTCGATTAGATAACATCGCTACCATGCTTGCCTGAACAGTAGCCACAAAGTGTACGACCCATTTGTTGGGCTTTCTCGATGGTCACTGCGCGTACCGCTTTTGAGCATGAGCCTAGTCCTCGACAATCGGGATTGGTGTGATAGCGTTTGCTCTTGGGTCCTGTGCAGATATAGACCTTGCTAGTGGTTTTTGCGCTATAAAGTGTGGAGACTTGCGTTCCACCACCTGAACAAGCCGCCAGCGCAAGTGCAACGGCTAAGGTTGTCATTGTCTTTTTCATTGCTATTTGTTGTTGTCTAAGAAATCGTCAATATCTGATTTACCTAAATTTTTTATTGGAATAAATGCAATCACTACCATTATGATATATGATAGGGTTGTAAGACTATAAGTAAGTATCATACCAATGTTGTTTGGCGTATCAAATTGACTCCAAGCCTCCCAAAGTACGGCTGAAACAGAAAACAACGAAGCAAGCAACACCAATATCAAACAAGCACGATGTTTCTTTTTTACCAGCCAATCGCA
>Ga0065708_1040334_pt1 | contig 11363 bp, 10 predicted proteins | sample Hoacrofraction12_2_FD_59095 | JGI IMG/M metagenome (GOLD analysis project Ga0065708, IMG submission 59095) | Hoatzin crop microbial communities from Cojedes, Venezuela, sample from fiber fraction 12 v1 | ecosystem: Host-associated > Birds > Digestive system > Esophagus > Crop | place: Venezuela... | reverse complement strand
TCACGGGATTGTGGATTACCTTAACATCATCCATCTCTACCCAAGCGCGGCGGTCTTCGTGTGATAAGACCACAAACGCATCGAGACGCTTCAACTGCTTAATCAGCGAGCCAATCCATCGCCTCGAAATGGTCTCGTTAAGCCAACGAGGGAAAAATCGTTTGTCAATATTTCTGTAACTATCGCGATTAAAGTGGAACTCACCAATCTTACGACTTCCATCCTTTATGTCGCAGAGAAAATTGATTTCCCGTCGGCACGCCGAGACCGTAATGTCGGGACGCACCTCCATCAGATAGTCGGTGAAGAGTTTTCGGTATCGGCGTTGCTTCTTTCTGTAAAAATAAATCTTCTTCAACGGCGACATCGTGTCGAGCTCATCGAAGTTCAAGTCGAAGTTAACCCAACGCACCTTTTCAGACACTTCATAGTACCAAGTGGCGCCTTTCCGTTCCGTCAATATCATGTAAAGCTCGTGGTCGGTATGCTCTGCAAGCCAATTAATCTTTTGCGACAACACCTGGCTCATCCCGTTAGGACGCAGAAGACCACCCACGACATAAACTATTTTCATATTCTTCCGATTTTGGTGCAAAGATAATAAATATATCGAAATAATTTCGTATCTTTGCCGAAAAATTAAAGAGCCAATGAAAATATTATGCTGCGGATACGGCATCAAAACGATTGCCAAGCTGCACGATGAAGGACGACTGCCGAGCAACCTGCTTTACGGCACGGTGGAGATGAAAAACGACGGCCACGACGTTGAATATTTTCAACTATCGAGGGCGGGAGGCATCAAAGGCATATTGGGCGACGTGCGTAGCATCTTCAGCCACAAGCACGACCTACTGTTCATACCTTACATACACAACAAAAGCCTCTACATCCTGCTGTTTCTCAAACTGATAGGACTATACAGAAAGCGCGTCGTCGGCGTGCTGCACATGACTCCCGACCGTCCGAACTGGCTCTACAGACGAATACTTCGCACCATCGACCACACGTTCTTCCATTCGGAAAAGAACAGACAAGAATGTGTGTCGTTAGGATGCACTCGCGAAACGGCAAGCAGCGTGATTCACTGGGGTGTTCAGCTCGACTACTACGACCGACTGCAAGCCGCGGCCACGGTGGAGTTCATCTCTACCGGTATGGAAAATCGCGACTTCCCGACACTGCTGAAAGCATTCACTTCCACCAGCGAGACACTTTCCGTATATATTCCTGAGAAATACAAAGATACGGCAGAGATGAAACCTTTCGGCGAAAATCTCGCGAAGAACATTCGGTTGGAATTTGTTCACCAGACCGACGACACCATTCGCGAGTTGGCTGCCATCGCGAAAGGCTCGTTTGCGTTCGTCATTCCCGTGCTGAAAGAGGCGCTTCACTATTGCGTTGGCCACACGTCGATGGTAGAGGCGTTGGCCATGGGAAAGCCTATGATAGTTGTGAAAAATCCTTACCATCCCATCGACGTAGAGCAAGAACAAGTGGGACTCACTTACGAGGCTGGCAACCCAGACTCGCTGAAGAAAGCCATCGAATGGCTCGCAGAACACAAAGAGGAGGCCGACGCTATGGGAAAACGAGCACGACGATTGGCCGAAACCACCTATAACATAAAGAGTTGCGCAGAGCAGATTGAACAAGTAATCGCTACCCTTTGACCACCTCTTCAAAGAGCTTTTTCCACTGCAATCCGATGGAACCGATGTCGTAGCGACGCGATGCTTCGAGCGCACGTTCGCCCATCTGTCGGCGCAAGTCGGCATCGTCCATCAGTCGGCACAGTCGTTCGGCCAACTGCTCCACGTTTCCGTTATCTACGAGGAAGCCCGTAGTGCCGTCGTCTATTATGTCTCGCGGTCCGCAAGGACAAGCGAAAGAGACCACTGGCACGCCACAAGCCATCGCCTCGATAAGCACCATTCCGAAACCCTCGAAACGAGAACTAAGCACGAAGATGCTGCTCTCGGCATACTTCTCCCCTATGTTTGAGACGGCCTCGTTTAGGTGGCACGACTGGCCCACGCCTAACGTCTCGGCCTGCTTCAAGTATGGCTCGCGCTCACCAGAACCATAGACGTCGAGCCGCCAAGTGGGATGGCTCTCTGACACTCGTGCCCATGCCTCGATAAGAAGGTCGAAACCCTTCTGATAAACGTAACGTCCAACGGCTATCACTCGCTGATTTTCGGTGGTACTCTTACTGACGGAAGCCGACGTCAGAGGGTTGGGAATGCACACCACGTTCGACAGTTCGCCCCAGTTTGCCTTGTCTTCTTCGGTCAGCACCACGAGGCGGTCGAGTTGTCGTAATTTCTTCACCAATCCAGCACCCCAAAACTTAGAGAACAAATTCTTGATGAAGTTGGAGTCGTTAGCCTCGAAGTTTCTGTAGTTAGCACGATTCACATGCAGCTCGCCCACCTTGTGGCTGCCGTCCTTTATGCCGCAGATGAAATTGATTTCACGACGAAGAAGCGACACCGTAACGTCGGGACGAATCTGCATCAACGCTTGCGTCAGCGCTTTCTTGTAACGACGTTGTTTCTTGAGATATACGGGAATTTTCTTTAAGAACGAAAGCGACCACAGTTCCTCGAATCCGATGTCGAGCTGCACCACCTTGATGCGACTTGACAACGGGTAGAACGGCTCTTTTCCCTTGCCGTCGGTAAGGATTATCGTTACTTCGTAGCCCAACTCATCAGCGAGATAGTTGGCTTTCGTAGTGAGCACTCTCTCCACTCCTCCAGCAAGATATAGCGACGGTGTGCAGTAAACCATTTTCATAACTTTCGTTGTTCTGTTTTATTGATTCAATCTTGGCTCGAAACTCCCACCACCGTAATAGTCGGACACTTCCACCGTAATAGTCGGACATTTCCACCGTAATAATCGGAGACTATCACCGTAATAATCGGAGACTATCACCGTGGTAGTTTTTCGTCGCCATAGACGGCACTTACCACCTTTTCCATTTGGTTGCGCCACGAGAGCGGCTCCACGGTTTTGCGAATGGCTTCAGGCTCTGTGTCAACGGTTTCGGCGAAGCGCAGAACTCGCTCTATGTCGATGGGAGACTCGTCGGCGGGAAACTTCATCACGTAGGGTTGATTGTCGAAGTCTGCGTCTTGTTCGGAATAGATGAAAGGGATGCCACGCACTGCGTACTCCCTGTTTTTCAGCGTCTTAATGCTCTTTACTCCACTGCGATGACGGGCGAGCGAACCCACTGCGAGCTGACATTCGTCGAACCATCGGTCGAGCTCTTCGCCAAACTGCTGACCGTGGAACACCACGTGGGTGGAAATGCCATATTTCTCTATAAGTTCGTGGAAACCAGGAGCGTGCTGCGAGTCGTACATTTCCGATGGTCCTACCCCTCCAACGACGTGGAAAACAATCTCGCGCGTACCTTTCTTATTATAGTATTCTCCCAGTCCTGCTATGAAGCGGTCGAGGCCGTGCCAATAGTGCACCTCGGCAACAGCCAGAACGTGAAACGGTGTGTCGGTGGCCTTGCGCTTGGGATGGCGCAGAGGGATGGCGTCGAAGTCAACTCCGTTGGATATTCTTATCGTGCGTTGTCCGAATATTTTCTCATCGTCAGTAAAGGTAACGATGGCATCTGTTTGCCGTGCCAACTGCCTGCGGAAGAGACGGTCTATCTTCAGATTCATCCTCGACGAAAATGGGAATCCTACGTATTCTTGGTCGTAAGGATAGGTGGGAATCTCTATCACCGAGCGTATGCCTGCCTTGCGAAATTGTTTAAAAAGATTGATAGTAAAAGGATTGGCATTATGAAACGAGCGTGAATATACGAAGTCAACGCCGTTGGCCCTTGCGAAATCCACTATGGCGTCGTATGACCACTTGCTTCGCAGTGCCGCCCACTTACCAGTGCCGAAGTCTTGCAGGGGCTCGTCGTCGATGTATCTCACTCTGTGTCCGCGGTCGTCGATGGCGTAGGTGCACACGAATACGCGGTGTCCGCCCTCGCGCAATCCTTTTATTTGATACTTAATCTTCTTTGTGATTCCGCTTGCTTCCGAGAATCCGTGATATATCAAGAATAGAATGTTCATTTCACGAGCGATGTAAAAAGTTTATCCCATTGTGGCATTACGTTTTCGATGGCGTAGCGCTGAATGCTTAGCTTCGCGTTTTGTCCGAGTTGTCGGCGCAATCCCTTGTTCTCAATGAGGCGACAGATGCCCTCTGCCAGTGCGTCGGTGCTGCCGTTTTCCACGAGCAATCCGTCTTCGCCATCGGTGATGATGTCCGACGGTCCGTATGGGCAATTGAATGCAACACAGGGGATTCCAAACGACATTGCCTCGGTGAGCACGAGTCCGAATCCCTCGAATCGCGAGGAAAGAGCATAGATGGAACTTTCAAGATAGTGGGTGGCCACGTCGTCTGTTTGCCCTGGCAGTCTGACACTCTTACCTATTCCGAATTTTTCTACCATTGTCTGAAGCAATCCTCGTTGCGACCCTTCGCCGTAGATAGTAAGACGCCAGTCGGGATGTTTCTCCACAACTTTCGCCCATGCAGGCAACAGCAAGTCGAAGCCTTTCTGCTCTTCAAGTCGTCCGACGCTTATCACCTCTTGGCTTTCCAATGATGCCTGTTTATCAGTGTTTAGGATAAGAGGATTGGGAATAATCGTCGATTTGCATACGTCTGCCCACGAGTCGGCATCGTGCTGGGTAAGAACCACGAATGCATCGAGCCGTCTCACTGCCTTTTCCTGCTTACGGCGCCACAGCTTTGCCACGATGTTGTAGGGGAATCCTCGTTGTTCCATTAGATGAAAATTGCGAACAAAATGTTTCGCTATGTGGCTTTCGCCAACTTTCTTGCTGCCGTCTTTCAGCTTACAGAGGAAGTCGAGGTCGCGACCGCAGGTGGTGATGACGATGTCGGGGCGTATCTTCGTCAAAGTTTTTTCCATACGTTCACGATACTGTTTCATCAGTCTTCGATAGACCATATATCGTTTCAATCCGCTGTAACGGTATTCCTCGTCGAAATCGGTTTCGAGGTCGATGTGTTTCACTTTCGGCGATAGCGGAAAGACAGGGGAACGACCAGCCTGCGACTCGGTTATGATGGTAACGTCGTAGCCCATGCGTTCGGCCAGATAGTTAGCCTTGACAGAGATGACTCTATCTACGCCTCCGAAGGTGGTCAGTGCTGTGTAAACGTATGCAATCTTCATTTTATTATCTCTTTCCATTGTTGTGTGATGGCCTCGACGCTGAAGTTGCCTGCGAGCGCAATGGCTTGGTCGGATTTTTTTTGCCAATCTATGCGCGTGGCATCGTCGAGTTTCCGTGCGAGGTCGGTGGCATCGCCGCTACGGAAGTATAGTCCGAAATCGCCAAGAAGCTCTTTGCTCGTCGGGATGTCGGAGGAGACAACGGGCAGTCCGTGCGACATTGCCTCGACAAGAACGAGGCCGAAACCTTCCCAACGGCTACTAAGAACGTAAACCTGTGAGCGTGAGTAGTATTGCTGCACGTTGTTGGTGAACGGATGGATGGTTATTCTGTCGTTCAGTCCGTATTGATTTATCATCTGACAGAAGTGGTCGTGCTCTGGACCTTCGCCTACGATATCGAGTGTCCACTCGGAGTTTTTCTCTGCGAAGAGGTGGAAAGCATCTATCAGTATGTCGAATCCCTTATGGCCTTTCGACAGTCGTCCTACGGCAAGAAACTTTTTTGACTTTCCTTCGGAGCGCGTGCCTGGCTTCAACGTCAGTGGATTGTAGATGACGGTAGGAGTGAAACGATGCTTTTTCTCGTAGATTTCTGCGTCTTGTTTAGTCAATACTATCAGGCTGTCGAGGGCTCGGAATTGCTCAATGTAGTATGGTGCTACTTCAGCTCTGGCGTATGGCGAATCGGCTCCGAAGAGTGCGTCGTAGGAGTTGTGTACCCACCCTATCGTCTTAACGTCGCCGAGGCTTTTTTTCATCGTTGCGAGTCGTGCTGCGAGGAATATGTGTACTCCTACGATGGCGTCGTAGTTGCCCTCTTTCAGCACGGTCTGAAGCCACCGTCTGCGCTGCTTTGGGAACGACGTCCGAGCGTACATCTTGTTAAATATTTTTGTCTTCGGCAGCAGTTTCTTGTATATCCCGCTCACCACGCGGCAGCACTGGACGTAAGTCTTTGGCACTGTGGGATATTCGAGGAATCGATAGGTTATGTTTGCTTCGTCGAGGCCGTAGATGGTTTTGTCGATGCCGTTAGGGTCGTCGAACGATAGTATCGAAACGTCGTAGTCGCGAGAGAGGTGCTTGGCAATGACTGCCGTGACTCTCTGGACTCCTCCGTAGGAAAAAACGGAATCGACGAGGAAGCAAATGCGTTTCATGAGTGCAAAAGTACAAAATAATATTTAAAGAGGTGCATTTTTCTTAGAATATTTCGTCGGAATGGAGAAAATTTGCTAATTTTGCAAGCTGAAATCAAATTTGTCTCAATTGATGAAACCAACAGCTATACTGCTATTGCACTGCCCCGACCGTCAGGGCATTATTACAGAGATAACGAAGTTCATCACCGACAACGAGGGCAACATCATCTATCTCGACCAGTACGTTGACAATGTTGACGGACGTTTCTTCATGCGCATCGAGTGGGAACTGGAAGGTTTCCGCGTGCCTAAGGAGAAGCTGCGCGACTATCTGACCACTCTCTACAAGGAGCGCTACGACATGGAGTTCAGTCTCTATTTCAACGATGAGCGGCCGCGAATGGCTATTTTCGTGAGCAAGATGAGTCACTGTCTCTACGACCTGTTGGCGCGATATAAAGCGGGAGAATGGGAAGTCGATATTCCCTGTATAGTGAGCAACCATGAGGATTTGCGATATGTGGCTGAACAGTTCGACATTCCCTTCTATGTTTGGAGTATCAACAAGGACCACTCCAACAAAGCAGAGGTGGAGGAACAAGAGATGGAGCTGTTGAAACGGGAGAAAATCACCTTTATTGTCTTGGCTCGATATATGCAGATAATCAGCGACTCAATGATTGCTGCCTATCCGCACCACATCATCAACATTCACCACTCGTTCTTGCCTGCCTTCATTGGCGCGAAACCGTATCATCAGGCATGGGAGCGCGGCGTGAAAATCATTGGAGCAACAAGCCACTACGTTACGGCAGAACTGGATGCCGGTCCGATTATTGAGCAAGACGTGGTACGAATAACCCACAAGGATACGCCCGAAACACTTGTCAGGAAAGGCAAGGATTTGGAAAAGATAGTGTTGAGCCGAGCCGTCAGCAAGCATATCGAGCGGAAGATTCTTACTTATCACAACAAAACAATTATATTCTCGTGATTGCCATCGTAAAGTATAATGCCGGAAATGTGTTCTCGGTGGACTGCGCGCTGAGGCGGCTCGGAGTGGAGCCCGTCCTTACTGACGACGCGGAACTGCTGCGAAGGGCTGACCGCGTGGTCTTTCCTGGTCAGGGAGAGGCTCGCGGTGCGATGGCATATCTTAGGGAGCGCGGACTCGACAGTGTGATTAAAAGCCTGCGTCAGCCCGTGCTTGGTATCTGCATAGGTCAGCAGTTGCTCTGCCGCCATTCGGAGGAGGGAGACACCGACTGTATCGGTGTGTTCGACGCGGAAGTGCGACGATTCCAACCAACGAGGCATGAGGAGAAAGTTCCGGCTATGGGTTGGAACAGTCTATATGAACTGAAAAGTCCGCTCTTCAAGGGCTTGCGAGAAGGCGACTACGTCTATTTCGTGCACAGCTATTACGTGCCGAAGTGCGACTCAACCATTGCCACCACCCACTATATCAACGATTACAGTGCGGCACTGCAACGCGACAACTTCTACGCTTGCCAGTTTCATCCGGAGAAGAGCGGAAAGGTTGGCGAACGAATACTTCGAAACTTCCTTGAGCTATGATTGAACTTATCCCAGCAATAGACCTGATAGACGGCAAGTGCGTCCGCCTGACAAAGGGCGACTACAGCCAGAAGCGAATCTACAACGAGTCGCCGTCAGCTGTTGCAAAGGAGTTTGAGAGAATGGGCTTCCACCGTCTTCACGTGGTAGATCTTGACGGCGCAAAAGCCAAGCACATAGTGAACGAGCAAGCCCTTCGCGAGATTACCTCGGCGACATCGCTGACGGTGGATTTTGGCGGAGGCATCAAGAGCGAGGAAGACATTGAGCGGGCATTCTCGGCTGGCGCGAAGATGGTGACGATTGGCTCGGTAGCAGTGAAAGAACCCGACCTGTTTATGGGCTGGCTCAAGCGATACGGAGCCGACAAAATCATTCTTGGAGCCGACGTGCGCAATGGCCGCATCTCGATAAACGGGTGGAAGGAAGACTCCGACGAGGCGCTCATTTCATTTCTCAAACGCTATGTTGACTGCGGAGTCAGACAAGTGCTGTGCACTGAAATCTCGAAAGACGGAACATTGCAAGGGCCTGCCATTGAACTCTATCAAGAAATTATGCGCCACTACCCCACCCTGCATCTGATTGCCAGCGGTGGTGTCTCGTCAAACGAAGACTTGGAGCGTCTCGACGCTGCGGGCATCCCGGCAGTGGTCTTTGGCAAGGCTTTCTATGAAGGACGCCTTAAATTCCCTACCAGGCAAGGGGGACTGGCAAAGCGCATCATCCCTTGTCTCGACGTAAAAGACGGACAGACAGTGAAAGGCGTCAACTTCGTAAATCTTCGCCAAGCTGGCGACCCTGTGGAACTTGGCAAAGCCTACAGCGACGCTGGCGCAGACGAACTGGTCTTTCTCGACATCACTGCAAGTTTCGAAGGGCGAAAGACATTCACAGAAATGGTGACGCGAGTGGCACGCGAGATAAACATTCCGTTCACCGTAGGCGGAGGAATAAACGAAATTGCCGACGTAGAACGGCTGCTTCACGCCGGTGCCGACAAGGTAAGCGTGAACAGCGCAGCCTTGAGAAGGCCTGAGCTGATAAACGAAATTGCCGAGCGCTTCGGAAGTCAAGTGTGCGTCTGCGCCATCGACGCAAGGAACGATGCCGACGGCTGGCACTGCTATCTGAAGGGAGGACGCGAGCGGACAGAGCGAGGACTCTTTGAATGGGCAAAGGAGGCAGAGGAACGTGGCGCAGGCGAAATATTGTTCACTAGCATGGACCACGACGGTGTGAAGGAAGGCTACGCCAACGATGCTCTGGCCCGCTTATCGGAAGAACTGAAAATTCCCATTATCGCCAGCGGTGGCGCAGGCAAGAAGGAGCATTTCAAACAAGCATTCACCAAAGGTCGCACCGATGCTGCTCTGGCAGCCAGCGTGTTTCACTTTGGCGAAATAAGCATATCAGAACTAAAAAGATACTTAAAAGAAGAAGGAATCAATGTTAGACTTTGAGAAGATGGGCGGTCTTGTGCCCGCCATAATACAAGATTCGGAGACAAAAACCGTGCTGATGCTCGGCTTTATGAACAAGGAGGCTTACGAGAAGACATTGGAAACCAAGCTCGTAACCTTCTGGAGCCGCAGCCGCAACACGTTGTGGACAAAGGGCGAAACAAGCGGCAACTATCTCCACATGGTAAGCATGGCAGAAGACTGCGACCACGACACACTGCTCATACAAGCACGTCCTGACGGCCCTACTTGCCACACCGGAACCGACACCTGCTGGGGCGAGAAGAACGAGCGCAACCCATTGCTCTTTCTCACCGAGCTGCAAGACTTCATTGAGCGCAGGCACGAGGAGATGCCAGAAGGCAGCTACACCACATCTCTCTTCCGCGACGGACTGAACCGCATGGCGCAGAAGGTGGGCGAAGAAGCATTGGAGGCCGTCATCGAAGCGGTGAACGGCACCAACGAGCGCCTGGTTTACGAGGGGAGCGACATGCTCTATCACCTAATTGTACTGCTCACAAGCAAAGGACTCCGTATAGAAGACCTTGCACGCGAACTGCAAGTGAGACACGACCCGAACTGGAAGAAACATTAAACCGAACAGCAATTCAAGACTGCCGCAAGGCGGACAAAGAAACATAAAAGATAAAAACCCATGTTGTTGGAATATAAAAACGTGAAGATATGTCAAGGCGACAAAGTCGTTCTGGAAGGCGTGGATTTTCATGTCGATGAGAGTGAGTTTATCTACATAATAGGAAAGGTGGGCTCTGGCAAGAGCTCTCTTCTGAAGTCAACCTACGCTGAGCTCGACATAGAAGAGGGCGAACAGGCCGAAGTGCTCGGACGCGACATGATGACCCTACGGCGCAAAGAAGTGCCAATGCTGCGGCGCGAGATGGGCATAATCTTTCAAGACTTTCAGTTGCTTGCCGACAAGACGGTCTGGGACAACCTGAACTTCGTATTGACAGCCACCGGCTGGAAAGACAAGCAAGAGCGCAGGCAGCGCATAGAGGAAGTACTCGAAAGCGTAGGCATGGGCGAAATGGCACGCAAGTTTCCCCACGAGCTGTCGGGCGGAGAGCAACAGCGCATCGCCATCGCGCGCGCCATTCTGAACCAACCCAAGCTGATTATTGCCGACGAACCGACAGGCAACCTCGACCCAGAGACGGCAGACAAAATCATCCAACTGCTGAAGCACATCTCGCAAACGGGAACGCCCGTAGTGATGAGCACCCACAACATGCCGCTGCTCGACAAATATCCCGGAATAGTTTACCGTTGCGAAGACGGGCATATCAAGGAAGTGACGGAAGAATTTAACAACAATGACAACGAATAAAAAACAAAATAAAAAAGTCGAAACAATGAAAGTGATGAAATTTGGAGGCACATCGGTCGGCACCCCCGAGCGAATGAAAGATGTGTCGAAACTGATTACCGCCTCAGGCGAACCCGTTTTTGTGGTGTTGTCTGCCATGTCGGGCACAACAAACTCGCTGGTCGAAGTGTCGGACTATCTCTACAAGAAAAATCCCGACGGGGCAAACGAAGTAATCAACCAGCTGGAACAGAAATACATGCGTCACGTGGAAGAACTGTACTCCACCGAGGGGATGAAGCAGCAGACCCGCGATTTCTTGCGCGAGGAGTTCGACTATCTGCGTTCTTTCACAAAAGATTTGTTCACGAGTTTTGAGGAGAAAAGCATTGTTGCACAGGGTGAAATATTGAGCACCAACATGGTGGTAAACTATCTGAAAGAGCAAGGCATCGACGCTGTTCTGCTCTCCGCCCTCGACTTCATGCGCACCGACAAAAACGCCGAGCCCGACCTTGTTTACATAAAAGAGAAACTTAGCAAGATTATGGAGCAGGAGACAGGCAAGCAGGTCTATCTCACTCAAGGATTCATCTGCCGAAACG
>Ga0065708_1000187_pt1 | contig 11366 bp, 11 predicted proteins | sample Hoacrofraction12_2_FD_59095 | JGI IMG/M metagenome (GOLD analysis project Ga0065708, IMG submission 59095) | Hoatzin crop microbial communities from Cojedes, Venezuela, sample from fiber fraction 12 v1 | ecosystem: Host-associated > Birds > Digestive system > Esophagus > Crop | place: Venezuela... | reverse complement strand
CCAGTTCAATTTCCCAATCGGCCTTTCCCACGCCGGCAAAGACAATCTCCTCGGGACGGAAGCCGGCATCAATGGCCGCTTTGATTTCGCCACCACTCACGCAGTCGGCTCCGAAGCCTGCCGCGGCAATCATTTGCAGCAGTTCCGGCCGCGCGTTGGCTTTGACCGCGTAGTGAATATGCAAGTGCTCGTCGCCGGCACGAGCGGCTTGAGCGGCCGCCAGCGTGGTGCGCAGCGTCTGCGTGTCGTAGTAATAAAATGGAGTGGGGACCTCCCCAAATCGCGATTGGTCGATATACATGTTTCAAGCAAAGAGTTTGTCGCTGAGCGCCTGCAGCGCCGCTTTTTTGCGGCCATTCGGATGAGGAAAGAGATGTTGTGGTCGCTGCCGCCGAAAGAAATCATGCGCACGGGCACTTCCTTCAGGGCTTCGAGTATGCGGCTCTCGTAGCCTACATTGCCCCAGCGAAGGTCGCCGACCACGCAGACAATGCACATATCCTCATCGACAATCACACTGCCGTATTTCTTCAATTCTTCGAGAATCGGCGTGAGGTGAGCTGTGTTGTCGATGCTCAGAGAGACGCCCACTTCGGACGTGCTGACCACATCGATGCTGGTGTTGTAGGTATCAAAAATATCAAAGACTTTTTTCAAAAAACCGCTGGCCAAAAGCATGCGGCCGGAGACGATTTTGATGACCGTGATATTGTCTTTGGCGGCAATGGCCTTGATGCAATTGGGCTGAAAGTCGTTGTTGATGATCGTTCCCTCGGCCGCGGGGTCCATCGTGTTGAGCAAGCGCACGGGAACGCCGGCGTAGCGTGCAGGCTGTATGCAAGTGGGGTGGAGAATCTTGGCTCCGAAATAAGCCAACTCGGCAGCCTCTTCGAAATTGAGTTGGCGCACGGCTTCGGTCTTGTCTACGACGCGCGGGTCGTTGTTGTGCATGCCGTCGATGTCGGTCCAAATTTGAATTTCTTCGGCCCTCAACGCAGCGCCGATGAGGCAGGCGGTATAGTCGCTGCCGCCGCGCTGCAGATTGTCCATCGAGCCTTTGGCGTTGCGGGCGATAAAGCCTTGGGTGAGGTAAACGTCGTAGTCGGGGTTCTCTTCGAGAATACGACCCATGTTCGTGCGGATATGCGGCTGGTCGGGCTCGCCGTTTTCGCTCAAACGCATGAAGTCGACGGCCGGAATGAGCAACACTTTGACGCCTTGCTCTTCGAGATAGGCTGCCATCATCGCCGTGCTCATCAGTTCGCCCTGCGCAAGGATGGTTTTCTCCACGTTTTCGCTGTATTCTACGCTCGAAAAGGCGTGCAGCGTGGTGAACGTGTCGTCCAGATAGTCGGCCACGCGCTGACGTGTGGCACTTCCCGAATAAAGCAGGGGAAGATGCTGCGCATATTTCATACGAAGTTGGCCAATCAAAACGTTTGCGCCCTCGGGGTTGCGCTTTCCGAAATAGTCGGCAATTTCGACCAACGTGTTCGTCGTGCCGGCCATTGCCGAGAGCACTACGATATTGCCTTTTTCCTTCGTGACCAACGCGGCAACGTGTTTCATGCGCTCGGGCGAGCCAACCGACGTTCCGCCAAATTTTAGAACTTTCATATTTGCAAATAGCTGATTTGTGGGAGCAAAAATAATCAAAAAAACAATAAAACCGACCTCACGCGCGTTTTTAATCTATATGATTAGGAAAATTATCCCCATACTTGCCCTCGTTCCGCTGCTTTTTTGCGGCTGTTTGGACGACGAAGACTACATTACCGACGCTTCGACTGCGCTCGTTGTGCATCGCGACACCGTAGATTTGGGCGTCACGCTCGCCGACGAACTTTCCGTCACCGATACGCTCAAGTTTTTCAACAATTCTTCCAAGGCGTTGCGCATCTCGCAGGCTTGGCTGGAAAGTGGCGCCTCATCGCCGTTTCGCGTGAACTTGGACGGCACCTATTTGGAAAATGGCGCGGCCACATCGTTCGAGGTGGCTTCGAAGGACAGCCTGCTCGCGTTCATCGCGTTCAATGCGCCCGAGTCCGACAGCAATGATGCCGTGGAATTTACCGACCGCCTATATGTGCGCACAGAGGGTGGGGCAGAGACCTCCGTTGTGCTTGTTGGCAGTTCGCAGAACGTGGTGCGCATTGTGGGCGAAACACTCACCGAAAGCACTACCTATACGGCCGACCGTCCCTATCAAATCATTGATAGTTTGGCCGTCGCCGCCGGTGCCACGCTCACGCTTGATGCCGGCACGACCTTGCTCTTCCACGCGGGCGCTTCGCTCATTGTACGCGGCACGCTGGTGAGCAATGGAACGGCCGAGCAGAACGTGGTCTTGCGCTGCGACAAACTTGGCAATATGCTCACCGACATTGCCTACGACGACCTGCCCGGACAGTGGGGCGGCGTGCGCATTGCGTCCGACTCTTACGGCAATACGCTCACCTACACCGACATTCACGGCGGCTCTTTCGGCATAGTCTGCGACTCCGCTTCTACAGCGACGCAGAAACTCGACATGGAGGGCTGCATTATTCACAACGTGACCGGCTATGCGCTGTGGGCAAAGCGCTGCCGAATCGATGCNACNAATTGCCAAATCACCAACGCCGGCGCCGACTGCGTTTGCCTCTTTGGCGGCAACAGCAGCTTCGTNCATTGCACCGTGGCNCAGTTNTACCCGCTCACNTCGGGCGANGGCGTGGCCTTGAATTTCGCCAANTACGACGGCGATGTGGCCCATCCGCTCGAAGTGCTGCAATTCTACAATTCGATTATCACCGGTCGCAACGAAGACGACCTGATGGGTTCGCCGAGTGCCGACTTTTCTGATGTCGCCTTCAATTATTATTTTAAAAACTGTCTAATCAACACGCCCAATCCCGCCGACGAGGAGCATTTCCCCGGCTGNCTGTGGGAAGAAGATGCCGACGACGACAGCGANAANAGCGGCAATTTNCGCTCGTTCGACTACGACCACCTGCTCTTCGATTTCCAACTCGACAGCATTTCGCGCGCCATCGGAGCGGCCGACGCAAGCGTTTCGACCAACTATGCGCCCACCGACCGCTTGGGCGTGAGCCGCGCCGGTAAGAGTGCCACGGATATGGGTTGCTATGAGTATGTTGGCGAATAAAACTTCACTTTTTGACCCTAAAATGCAAAAAAGTGAGAAAATAATTTGCTCGCGTACGAAAAAAGCCTAATTTTGCTCGCGATATGCCTATTATAGGTTTATAAACAGGCAGAAAACATCAGACGAAAGAGAGAATTTTTTAAAACATAAACTAACAGTTCAACTTAAACTTAAACTAAATTAAACAAATCTATGGCAACAACAAATGCCGGTGCTCCTCAGAATGCACCTCAGAATGCAGCTCCCGCTGCAAAGCCGGAAAAGACTGTTCCGGTACAGAACCAAAAATCTGCACAGAAGGCTGACAGCAAACCCGCCCACAAGAAAGGCTTTACGGGTATCAAGAGCGGCTTCGCAGTAATCTGCTGCTGCTTCGTGATTGCCTTGTGCGTTTACCTCTTCGTTTTCGGCTATAAGAGCCACTTCCAAAACGCCGACGCTACGTTCTCCGTATTCGGCAGCGGCGACTGGCACCCCGTAGTAGGCGACCTCATGGGTACGGTNTANAAGGGCGGTTTCATCGTGCCTATCATCTGGACGATGCTCTTCACCGTATTGGCCCTCGCCATCGAGCGCTTCTTCGCCATCCGCAACGCTTACGGCCGCACCAACCTCAGCAAGTTCGTTGAGCAAATCAAGGCCTGCCTCGCCAAGAACGACCTGAGCGGCGCTCAGAAACTCTGCGACGAGCAACGTGGTAGCGTAGCCAACGTAGTCAGCGCAACGCTGAAGACCTACGGCGAAATGGAAAAGAACAACGAAATGACCAAGGAGCAGAAAGTGCTTGCCATCCAGAAGAGCCTCGAAGAGGCCACCGCATTGGAAATGCCTATGCTGCAAGAAAACCTGCCTATCGTTGGTACGATTGTGACGCTGGGTACGTTGACCGGTCTTCTCGGTACGGTAGTCGGCATGATCAAGTCGTTCTCCGCAATGGGCGGCAGCGGCAGCGCAGACTCCAGCGCCCTCTCCACCGGTATTTCTGAAGCCCTTGTAAATACGGCCTCCGGTATNGCAACCGGTGCTCTCGCCGTTATTACCTACAACTACTATACGAACAAGATTGACCGCCTCACCTTCGCCCTCGACGAAGTAGGCTTCTCCGTAGTACAGACTTTCAACGCAACGCACTAATCAAGCATAAACCAAGGTACACATTAAATAAATAAACNCGCGCACGCGCGAGCAACNTTTTTATTTAATGTAGAAAAGCACAAATACAATGGGACGATTTAAAATCAAAAAACAAGACACGTTCATCGACATGACGCCGATGAGCGATGTGATGGTCCTGCTGCTTACCTTCTTTATGCTTACCGCAACCTTCGTAAAAGAAGAGCCGATTAAGGTGCAATCTCCGGGGTCTGTNTCCGACGTAAAGATTCCTGAGACCAACCTGCTCACTATCTTCGTGAACAAAGACGGCAAAGTCTTCATGACAATGGACAAGAAAGAGGACTTGGCAGCCCTTGCCGACAATCTGCAGGCAAAGGACGCCTTCAACCTCACGGAAGACGAGAAAAAGACGTTCTCCGAATCCGCAACGTTCGGTATGCCGTTCAACTTGCTGAAGAGCTGGCTCAGCCCTCAGAACGAAGGAAAGCGAGACGAATTGCTCCAAGACGCAGCAGCGGGTATCCCCTGCGACTCTGCGAACGACGAATTGAAAGAATGGATTAAAGCAGCACGCGAGGTCAACGACGACATGCGTATCGCCATTAAGGCCGATAAAGAAACCTCCTACGCTGTAATCAAGAAAGTTATGGACTCCCTTCGTTCAATCCACGAGAATAGGTACAACCTCATCACCGACCTCCAAGGAAAGAACGAAGACTAAATGAAGAACAGTTATGGCATTAGGAGGATCTAAACAAAAGAAAATGAACGCCCGCGTGGACTTCACGCCGATGGTGGATATGATCATGTTGCTCGTAACGTTCTTCATGCTCTGTACAACCTTGCTCAAACCTCAGACGATGGAAATCGCCATGCCTTCCGACAAGGAAGACGTGAAAGACGAGGACCGCAGCCAGATTGCAGAGTCGAAGGCCGTGACCATCATGGTTGACAAAGACCGACAGGTTTACTACTTCAAAGGCAAGCCCTCTGCCGACAACCTCGACAAGGCTACGCTCGACCCCGGAAAAGAGAGCATCCACAACGTGCTCAAGGAAACCAACGCAGAAGCACTGCAGAAGGTGGCCAAACTCCGCGCCGAGTATCAAAACAAGACCACGCAAAACGTGGGTGCCGAGTTGAAGATGAAGGAAGAATTCCAAAACAAGCTCGATGAAATNCGCGACGGCGACGACACGCCGAGCGTCATCATCAAGCCTTCCGAGGAAATCTCCTATCAAGACCTGATCGATATTCTCGACGAAATGAACCTATGCAGCATAGGTAAATACGTGATTGACAAGTTCACGCCCGCCGACAAGGCCAAGATTGAGGCCAAATTCGGCAGCGGAGCGAAGTAAAACAACGATAAGCAAAAACGATTATGTCTAAAATTAATCTGACCGAAAAAGAATGGTGCGACCTTGTGTTTGAGGGCCGCAACAAAGAATACGGTGCTTATCGCATGCGCGCCAATTCCGGCCGCCGTCAGCTTCGCGCCGTANTGTGGGTGCTCGCCGGTTTGCTCATCATCATGGGTGCCGTGGTAGCCAAGAACGTGGCTTCCGACCTCATGAAGACCAACGACCTCGGCGAGAACGAACAAACNACCGAATTCTCCTCGCTCAAGAAAGAAGAAAAGAAAGAGGAGAAGAAGGAGAAGAAGATTGAACAACCCAAGGAGCAACCCCANGCNCAACAGGTCCAAGTGCAAAACTCCATCCAGTTGGTAGTGCCGAAAATCGTCGACGACGACAAGGTGACCCAGAAGATGGAAACGCAGAAGGCCATTCAGCAGGATACGCGCCAGATTGGTTCTATCTCCTTCGACAAAGGTTCGGATAAGGGTATCAACATCGACGAACTTAAGCAAGGACAGGTGGCAAGTAACATCACCACGCCTCCCGTCAAGGGCGGTGGCCAAGCCACGGAGACNAAGGTTGTGGACAANAACCTCGTTGAAGTGCCCGCCACGTTCCCCGGCGGCGAAGCAGCCCTTATTAAGTTTGTGAGCCAGAACACGAAGTATCCCGAAATCGACCAAGAGCAAGGCACGCAGGGCACGATGATTCTGCGCTTCTGCGTAGGTGCCGACGGNTCGGTTTCGCAGGTCACGGTGAAGAAGAGCCTTTCGCGCACCCTCGACGCCGCCGCCATCGCAGCAGTCAAGAAACTTCCGCGTTTCACGCCTGCCAAGTCGAACGGACACCCGGTTCCCGTATGGTTCACCCTTCCTATCACGTTCAAGATTCAGTAATTTTTTGCTGACTCGCTCATAAATCGAGAGGAGCCTCAAACGCTCGGGGCTCCTCTCTTTTTCTTTTCAAAAATTCCTACAATGAAAAAATTTTGCGTAATTTTGCTCGGCGGTTTGCTGCTGGCNTCGTGCGGCGANAAAGCACGTGAGCGCACTTGGCTCACCGAAGACGACGTGAACATTGCCATCGACGAGACTATGCAGCCGGCTTTCGACATGCAAATCAATTACTTTGCACTCGAGAACCCCACGGCCGCNATGCACCCCATCTATTGCCCCGAAGACAGCGCCATGCGCCTGCTCGTGCGCGACAGCGTTCGCTCCTGCGTNGGCACGCGCCTGCTCTCCGACAACGAGCTCGAAATCATNAAGTCGCACAAACTCGCGGCCTATTGGGANCGCATCGCCTACGATGCTTTNGCCCTCATTGTCAATAAGAACAATGCCGACACACTCATCTCGCTCGACGAAGTGAAAGGCATTGCCAACGGCACGATTACCCGCTGGGAGCAGTTGGCCAAGGGCCAAAAGAAGGGCGAAATCAAGTTGCTCTTCGACGATTCGCGCTCCAGCACCGTGCGCTATATGCGCGACTCGCTCTGCGGCGGCAACGACCTNCAAGGCAANGTGTTTGCGCAGGGCAGTGCCAAGGACGTGATTGATATGGTGAAGAGCGACGCCAACGTAATCGGCGTAGTCGGCGTCGATTGGCTCCGTCCCGAAGGCGTCGGTGCCCTCACCAGTTTCCAAGGCCTCGATGTGAACGTGATGATGGTGCGTCGCGACAGCCTCCACTACCATCGCCGCCCGTTCCAGTATTACATTGGCACCGGCGAATATCCGCTCGTGCGCGACGTCTATGCCTTCACCACCGACTTCCGTCGCAANTCCAAAGAGTGGGCTTTCTACATGTGGCTCAAAGGCCAAAANGGTCAGACCATCTTCAACAAATACACGCAGATGCTCACCGTGATGCCCGTCCAAGTGCGCGACGTGGCCATCAAATAATTCAGTTCAAAAAANNGCGTGCCATAATTCCATTTTCGGAACTATGGCACGCTTTTTGTATGTTATAAGTGAGGACTAACGCGNCAGGCGCCAGTAAAACTTTTCACTTNNNATTAAGCTTCGCCTGCTTGCGTCTTGGCCTCGCTAATCATTTCCTTGCTCGGCATCACNTAAACTTCCACGCGGCGGTTTTGTTCGCGGCCGCTGGCGGTCGTGTTGTCGGCAACAGGCTGTTCTTGGCCGTAGCCGCTCACGTCTTTCACTTGTGCCGACTTAATGCCGTTCTGAATCAGGTAGGAGCTCACGGCCGTTGCGCGCTTCACGGAAAGGTCNTTGTTCATTTGAGCGCTTTCCTCCTCGGTNTTAGCNGATTTGAAGCCCACGTTGTCGGTGTGGCCGTAGATGTAGAGGTCCATGTCGGAGTCGAGGTTTTTCGCAAAAGTTGCGAGGTCGGTCTTGGCGGCCGACGACAGCGTGGCATCGCCCGTTGCGAAGAGCAGACCCGAGCTGAAGGTCACCTTCACGTAGGTCAGACCCGTCGAACTGTCTTCAATCACTTCGGCTTCGGCGTTGGCCAGTTCGGCAGCCTTCTTGGCCTTGTCCATCTTGTTGCCGATGAGCACGCCGGCACCTGCGCCAACGGCCGTTCCTACGGCAGCGCCAATNGCAGCGCCCTTGCCNTTGCCGGCAATAGCGCCGATGATGGCACCCAGTGCGGCACCACCGCCGCCGCCAATCATNCCGCCTTTAGCCTTGTTCGTCAGGCCGGTCGAAGAATTACATCCGCTCAAAACGAGCAGCACGCTCATGAGGAGCACAGAGAGTTTGATTTTCATAATGCTTGAAATTTTGTATAAAAAGTGGTTGATTCGAATTTGTTGGCACAAAGATAGGNTTTTCGATTGATATTTTCGAAATTTGCGAGGAAAATCTTTCGCCCATGTGCTCGCAGCCGCCGTTTTTCGGCCCGAAAGACGCATTTTGATTGTGCGNAGCGCCGCACGCGAGCCAAATTCGCCGCCTCCCGCATTTNCAAAATTCNTTTGCCGCTTTCCCAAATTTGTCCGCCGCCTTGCCAAAACAGCCCCGTGCGGAGGGTTTTTCAAATTTTAGGCTATAATTTNAAAATTATAGTCAGTAATTTTAAAATTATAGTCACAAATTTTTAAATTATAGCCTAAAATTTGTTTTTTGTTCCGCAGCGTTCCAAAACGCGAAGGCGGCATTTTGATTTTTTGAGCCTCGTTCCTACAATTAGAATAGGCAGAATTTTGGCTTTACGCTCGATTTACACTANTTTAGCGCCCAAATTTGGAAGAATAAATCGCAAAACTCAAAAAATATGGCACAAGAAGACGTTTTCAAAAAGATTGTATCGCATTGCAAGGAATACGGTTTCGTGTTCCCCTCCAGCGACATCTACGACGGACTCGCTGCCGTTTACGACTACGGTCAGAACGGNGTCGAGCTGAAGAACAATATCAAGCAGTACTGGTGGCAGTCGATGGTCTTGCTTCACGAGAACATCGTGGGCATCGACAGCGCCATTTTNATGCACCCCACCATTTGGAAGGCNTCGGGCCACGTTGACGCTTTCAACGACCCCCTCATCGACAACCGCGACAGCAAGAAGCGCTACCGCGCCGACGTGCTCATNGAAGAGCAGATTGCNAAGTACGACGAGAAGATTGAGAANGAAGTGGCCAAGGCAGCCAAGCGCTTCGGCGACTCGTTCGACAANGAAAAGTATCTTGCCACGTCGCCTCGCGTGCTNGAGCACAAAGAAAAGCGCGATGCCCTGCATGCCCGCTTTGAAAANGCATTGAATGAGAACGACCTCGCCGAACTCAANCAAATCATCCTCGACGAAGGCATCGTTTGCCCCATCAGCGGNACGCGCAANTGGACGGATGTGCGCCAATTCAACCTGATGTTCAAGACCGAAATGGGNAGCACGGCCGAGGGCGCCTCGACCATCTATNTGCGTCCCGAAACGGCGCAGGGCATCTTCGTGAACTACCTGAACGTGCAGAAAACCGGCCGNATGAAAATCCCCTTCGGCATTGCGCAGATTGGCAAGGCCTTCCGCAACGAAATTGTGGCCCGTCAGTTCATCTTCCGCATGCGTGAGTTNGAGCANATGGAGATGCANTTCTTCGTTCGCCCCGGCACCGAAATGGAATGGTTTGCCAAGTGGAAAGAATGGCGTATGAAGTGGCATCAGGCCCTTGGCTTTGGCGCCGAGAACTATCGCTTCCACGACCACGAAAAACTGGCTCACTACGCCAANGCNGCCACTCGACATCGAATTCAAAATGCCGTTCGGCTTCAAGGAAGTGGAGGGCATCCACTCGCGCACCGACTTCGACCTTTCGCAACACGAGAAATACAGCGGCCGCAGCATTAAATACTTCGANCCCGAGACCAACGAAAGCTATACGCCGTATGACATCGAAACTTCGATTGGTGTGGACCGCATGTTCCTGAGTGTGATGTGCCATTCCTACCAAGAGGAGCAGNTGGAGAACGGCGAAACGCGCGTTGTGCTGCGCCTGCCCGCCGCNNTGGCNCCCGTGAANTTGGCCATCCTGCCGCTCGTGAAGAAAGACGGACTGCCCGAGAAAGCACGCGAAGTGATGGACGAACTCAAATTCCACTTCAACTGCAAATACGAGGAGAAAGACACGATTGGCAAGCGCTATCGCCGCATGGATGCCATCGGCACGCCCTATTGCATTACCATCGACCACGACACCCTGACCGACAACTGCGTGACCCTGCGCGACCGCGACACGATGAAACAGGAGCGCGTGAAAATCAGCGACTTGCGCGCACTGATTGANGACAAGGTGAGCATCACTTCTCTCTTGAAAAAATTGCAATGAAAGACCTCAAACACATTTTCTCGGCCCTCATCTNCGCCCTCTGCTTTGGNGGNNTGCTGACGGCGTGCAGCGAGAACNTCGACGACGATGACGANGTGGAATTTGCCGATTGGCAAACGCGCAACGACGCTTATTTTGCCGAACGCATGGCTGAGGCGCGCGCGGCCATTGCCNCTGCAAAGGCNCAATACGGNGATGCGTGGGAAGACCACTGCGACTATCGCATCTATCGCAATTANTCCATCGGCGACGCCTANGCGGCCACTTCGGCCGACTCCATCGTGGTGCTCATCGAAGAACGCGGCACCGGCAGCGGCTGCCCGATGTACACCGACAGCGTGGGCNTGAACTATATNGGNCGTTTGATGCCGTCGGACTCCTATTCGGAAGGCAAGATTTTCGACCATTCCGGCTACACCGTCTATGAGAGCGANATTTTCAACGCCGCCACCGCCCATCCGACCTCGATGCTCGTGAGCAANACGGTGAGCGGCATGACTACCGCCCTTATGCGCATGCACATTGGCGACAAGTGGAAGGTGTTTATTCCGTATAATTTGGGATATGGTGCCGCTTCGACAACCGCCATTCCGGCCTATTCAACGCTCATCTTCCGCATGCAGCTCGCGTCGTACTTCCGCGCGGGCACTTCGGTCTCCGAAAACTGAGTGCAAAGATAGCAAAAATCGCGCCGCCTGCCAAGAAAATTTGGTCAGGCGGCGCGATTTTTTGTTTGGCCGTTCAGAACAAGCGTAGCATTACTTCGGCTTTGCGGCGCGTTTCTTCGAATTCGTCGTCTTCGCGACTTTGGGGCAGAATGCCACCGCCGGCGTAGAGGGCGATGCCGTTCCGCGTGCGCGTCAGACAGCGCAAAGTGACGTAGAAAGCGGTGCGTTCGCCGATGCCGAGGGGGCCGCAGAAGCCGGCATAGTAGGCGCGGTCGTAAATGCTC
>Ga0065708_1003370_pt1 | contig 11371 bp, 8 predicted proteins | sample Hoacrofraction12_2_FD_59095 | JGI IMG/M metagenome (GOLD analysis project Ga0065708, IMG submission 59095) | Hoatzin crop microbial communities from Cojedes, Venezuela, sample from fiber fraction 12 v1 | ecosystem: Host-associated > Birds > Digestive system > Esophagus > Crop | place: Venezuela... | reverse complement strand
CTATCTTACCTTTGTCATCAAGAATACTCTCGTCAGCAGAGACATTAATAATCTTACCAACAAGATGACCGCTTGCTGCGTCATACGAGATAAGCTCACACTCCACAGTCATTGGAAGCTCTTCAATGATAGGAGCATTAACGAACTCTGACTTAGATGTATGAAAACCTGCTTTCTCCATTTTGTTTTCCTCTTTGTTCCCGGATACGATACCAACATAATCGCAGGCGATGACTTTGTCTGCCGTACCCATACTAACGGTGAAAGCCTTTGATGCAAGAATATTCTCTACCGTCTTATGCGTATGACTAAGACACATATTTATTCTGTCATCGTCATCTATACCACCCCACGCAGCATTCATAGCATTCGCCTTACCACCTTTATCGTATGCTGCAACGATAAACACCGGTTGTGGATACGTCCACGGCTTTGATCCAAAATTCTTTCTCATAATTTTTATCTTCTAACTGTTTTTATTCTTTGGTTCCGGGCATTAAGGAAATCTATCTGGTAATCCATCCAGTGGAAGTATTCTTCTTTTGTCTTGGGAAGAGCAGGATTTCCTTTATTCTTCAGTGTAAGACAAATCGTCCTAACTGGGGTACTATGCTCCGAAATTTCTATCGACTAAACTAATCTAGAGATTCTGGAACGTCTGCTTCATCATCTTCTTCGTCCTTTTCATCTTTTTTAATAAACGATGTAAAGACGCGCAAGAAGGCAGTTTCCTTGAAAAAATAGTTTGGATCCTCCTCTAATTTCTCTTGAATAAAGTCAAAACCGAAGTTTGCGTATTCCTCCATTTTAGTAATGAGTTTATCTACTACACTGCGTGGAGTTATTTCTCCTTTATCCAAAGCAATAAAATCTATATCTGTTCGTGCTACCAATGCAGCAAACATATATTCACGTAAACGTGGATATTGAGTACGGCCAAGACGTGCTTCGCCCGTGCCCCAATTGGAGATAGCCCAACCAAAGTGTTTTCTCTTTGCTTTATCTTCCACCAAAGGTTTTGTTTCATTGCTATACAGGCCGATAAAGAATGCAAGTATGAATACTTCATATCCTGCTCCAAAAATTTTACCTCTTACTTCTTGATATTGATTTACGCCCTTTCCATAATCAGAAAAAACGTTGATAATAGAATCTTGATAGCGCCCCTCCCATTCTGGATTCCGCTTTCCCCAAAGTTCATATAATGATTCCATACTTATTTCAATTTTTCTATTGTTGTACGTATTGTTGCCATATTCCTAGCATCAAAGCCGCTAGCCTTTTTTATCCGATATACAGAACATGTCAACCTGTCTATATCAGATAGACGAACATTTCCTTTAGAAATAAAATCTTTTGTAACAATAATGCATTGCTTATTCAGTTGATCAATGACATTGTAGAAATTTTCCTCTTTTGAATCGCCAAATGAAGATGTAGCTGCGTCAAATATGAGAGGATAATCTTCGTCACGTTTTTCCTGTGTAAAATCGGAAATTGCAAAAAGTACTGAAATATACATTACTGTCAGTTGTGAACCTGAAGGCTTCTTAATTTCAGAACCATTAGAACTAAAGAGCTTTATCTCTGTTGAATCGTCTGCCGTTTGTCTAAGACGTATTTCTCCGCTAAAATCTTCAGCACTAAGATTCTTCAAATAACTATTAGCCTTATCTTCCATATCGACAAGGAATCTACGAAGATTTTCCCTCTTGGCAACAGAAAAAGCTTTAGCAATCTCTTCAAGAACCCTATGAACCTCTTTATAAACTTTCACTTGTGAACTATCTGGATTCAGCGTATCCATTTGTTTCTGTAAATCTTCCATTTGCTTTTGCTTGAGAGATAATTCGCTGCTAAGTTCAGTCAACCGAACTTTTGTACGTTCTCTTTGTTCAAAAAGTCCTTTTATGTCTTTAAAATCTTTTTCAAGTGTGGCCTCGGATACATTGCCTGCTTGGATAAGTAATCGGGACCTTTCGTCATTAATATCTTGTATTTCTTTTTCAACAACTTTTAGATTTTGTGTTAGTCTATCAACCAAGTCTCTACGATCACTGATTTCTAAAGCGATACCAGCAATGTGTGATTCATTATTACCACTTAGAGAAATGCTTAGATTATGCAGATTTTCTATATTACTAAACTTGAACAATTCTTTCTCCTCAAGAGCCTCCTGTTGACTCTTCTTTTTTGCCTCCAATGCGATGTGCTGCTTGTATTGTTCAAGTTTTTGCTGCATGAACTCGTATGCCTCAGATCCCTCTTCTGCAGGTCGCCCACATACTTTGCAGATATGGTCACGCAACATTTCCTCCATAGTTTCTTGATTGGGTAAATACCAAGGTAATTCTGGCGTTCCGTTCACAAGGGCTCCTTGCATTTCTTTTACGGCTTCTAGCTTACCAATTTCAATAGCCCTTTGGCGGTCATAGTCTTTTTCTTGCATTCTCTTCTCTCTACTAAGTGCTGAACATTTTTGCTTAAACTCTTGAAGAACACTCGGAAACGCACAAAGAATCCACATTTTGTCAAGCAACGCATGATTATAATCTACTTGCCCTATCATTGACTTTAGCCTTATTTTCTTTTCTTCTTTTGTCTTTAGCCTGCTTTGAATCTTATTATATCTATCAGAAGTTTCTTGGTTTTCTTCGAGCTCACCTAATCTTTTTGAAAAGGCATCCAAAGAAATATTTTTTTCTCTAATTTCTTGCTTTGTTGTATGGATTTCTCCTGATAGCCTCAAGATTTGTGTTTCCAAGACTTTTGCTTCGTTTGCAACCTTCTTGTCAGATTTCATCTCTTTAATATAGGCAGTATTCGACTTATTTTCAAAGATAGAAGTGTATTCAACAAGTTTATCAAACTTACGAATGTCTGAGAATTTATCAACCAAATCCTTTAGTGCAGTAGCATTCTCAAAAACATTTAATTCGGATTCACCTTTAAACATACTAAATCTTTGTATAAAAGCATCATAGCATCTATCAATAAGGATCTTTCCACTCACTTGAACACGCTCCGCCCCATTGGTTTCATAACCTCTGTAGATAAGATTGCCTACTTTAAAAAAATCTTCGCTTACACGTTCCACAGAAAAAGACTTTTCTACAGATTTCTCCCCATCGTGCTCAAAAGACATAAAAACGGATACTTCATCTTTCTCTCCAACCTCCATCTTTGATTTACGCATTTCAGACATGTGGTCAATATTACCTTTATCTATTGTCGTATTAAACAACCATTGAAGTGCATCGAAGAAGGTCGTTTTTCCGTCTCCATTGTCACCGAGTATGAGCGTCAATCCTTTTGATAGCTCAAACCGGTTTTGATCTCCGTAGTAACTACGGAAATTCTTGATTCTAATTTCCTTTATAATCATACGTTGTCCATTAGATATTTATTAATTTCTTTCCAGAGTTCCTTGTCTGTAGCCTCTTCTCCAACTCTCTTGATAATTTGAGCCACAACATTTATAACATAGTTATCTGAATCAAGCGCTTGATCAATCGTACTAAATTCTGCGGGTGAGTATCCTCCGAATTTCATCAAATTTTCATCTAGCAAAACTGCTTGTAACATTTTGTTGTCGTTATTTATTGCCATAGTTAGAATAATGAAATGTTATAATATGATAATACTTCTTCTAATTCATTGTATGCATAGTCTGCATTTTCAGATAGACGAGCAAAATCTCTAACTCTCCTAATTTCTCCAGAAAGAAGGCTCCGCTCCATATTGTAGTTTTCTGCTGAAGAATTTACTTCTGGAGCTACTACCAAATCATGTATGAATGCATAACGCTTATCTGGGTGAAGCCTCAAAATTCTTCCTCTACGTTGTATAAACTGTCTAGGATTTCCTGTGCTTGCACAGAATATTGCCAGTTCACTCCTAGGGACATCGACACCCTCGTCTAAACATTTCATGGAAGTTAATACTTCCAACTTGCCACTAGCAAAATCTGATAGAATTTCATTTCGCTCTTTGATACCAGAAACAAATTTTTTTACGGTTGTTGTAGTACTTATTTCCTTAACAATTTCTGTATAATCATCGATTAAATGGTCTGTATCTTTGTCCAAAGGTAATGATTCTGTAGTATCAAAGACGTCAGCATTGTTATCGTCTGGACGACTACCTTCTGGCACATACACAAGAGTGTATTTTAAATTTCCTTTTTCCTTGTATCGCTCGCTAAGAATTGAACGGAATATTTCTTTTTTGTTTTTTGCTTTATGAATTATACGTTTCCTTTTCAAAAGCAGGTTCATTAGAATATCATCTCCCTGAGGAAAAGACTCCTTATCAGAATTGAAAAATTTCGATAATTTTTGAGAAATTTTCATGTACTCAGACATCTCACTATCAGTTAATCTAACTAAATGCGGATAATAATAGTATCTACATAAGTATGGAGGTTTGTGTTCTATTGCCTCCTGCATACTAAACTCAAACGTGTAATGATCTTCTGCACCAAAAAATCGCATCAGTTCCTTATTACCTCTATCATCAAATTGTCTTTCTGGCGTAGCAGAAAGTCCGATTCTTCGAAGAAACTTTACACCAGAAAGTCGATCTAAAATACGACCAGCTCCCATATTATGAGCCTCATCAGCTATGAGTAATATCTGTTTCGTCGCTTTCTTGTTAAAACCAATTAGCTCATGATAGATTGTTTCTCGTGCAAATGATGCGTATGTCGCAATAATAATGTAAGAAGGTTCCTCATCTGAAAGATTAAACTCCTCCTTCGATTTTATATTGTCAATTTCATTTTTCCAATTATTATTTTTGGAGCATACCTTAACAATATTCTTAAAACGAAATTTTTTGCATTCAACTTCCCATTGATCTACAAGGGTAATAGTTGGTACGAGAATCAATGCTTTATAGAAATGGAACTTTTTGTAAATATTCAAAAGACAATTAAGTGAAGTTAGTGTCTTACCTGTGCCTGTCGCCATAGCAAATAGTCCTTTTTGATCGTTGCTTTTCCAATTCTCATACGCTTGTTTCTGATAAGGTCGAGGTTCATCAAAAGGGAAACGAGGATCTTCATTGTGAGTCGGAATGATACTACTATCTTCCAAATCCCTCTCCTTCTCTATGATACGATTGACTTTTGTTTTAGCCCTACTAAGAACATTTTGCACATAAGGTGATATTGCTTCCTTTGACTGTTTTTCAATAAGGACTACTTCATCATCAAGTAACTCTTTAATGTCTTTTTGTGAAAAGCTATTCGTAATACTATCCCGTAAATGTTTGGCATCAACATAGGTAACGGTTTCATCATTACCTGAGAAGGTTCGTTCAAAGTCTTCAGCTATATCATCTATCTTGTTTCGGTCGCTTTCCCCATCCCAATCACAGAATGCCGTAATATTTTCCTTATTGAAAAGGAACGCCGTGCGCGAAAAGTTACAAGAGCCGTCGAATGCTACGCGATTCAGTCCGTCGCTAAACAGTCCACATTTGGTGTGCGCAATACCTTCACCGCCCTTGAGTGCCACAATTTTTATCTCTATCCGATCATTGCGGATAAGCCAAGCTAAACATTCGAAGAAATGACGACTACGTTCTGAGAGAACGTGCTCTAGGTTTTCAATATTTTCTAAATCGAAAAACGGTAAATCTATATCAGAATCTCCTACCTGGAAAGCATTTTGATCCTCTTCCGAAAGAATATCATTGATAACCATTCGCATCCGTCCTCCGTTGTGGATAAACAGCGCAAAGCCATCTGCCAATACATTAATTGCCGTAGACGAAAAGAAACCGAGCTTAAGGTCAAACTGTGTAGCATTGCACAGCCCCTCTGAGAAGAAACCAATAGGTTCCCACTCTGTTTGTGACTTGAATCGTCTACTCTTGGGCCAAAGTACATTATCTTTTAACATAATGCTTCAAATAAAGCAGTTTGTACACATAATATCGTCACCGAGAATATCAACTAGCGTGGTACCTTTCTGTTGCTTACGGTTCTCCTCTTGGCGACGGATAATATCAAGTTTTATCTGTCGTATACGTTCTGGTTTTATGAGTTCTGCCAAACTTTCATTTTGATTCCATGTATAGCCGTCTTTTTCAAACTCCATCGCTTTGCGATAAAGATCGGGATGCTGCTCATATAGCCAAATCCATTCTATCTTCTGTTGGAAGAAACAGAAATAACAACCAGACCTACTGCGACAATAAGTCCCTTGTTTGCCATCCACCTCAAAAGGAATTTCTTCATAGTAGGCAGGCACGCCAACACCACTTTCTCGCAACAGACGAAATATATCATCCTTCACCAACACATCAGTGTTGTCTAGAAGCGGAAATTCTTCAAGTTTGCCAACAGGATAGTCCGTTGTCTTAAGAAATTCAAACACCGCATGATTGAACAGTTTAACATCATAGTCAAGCAACGTATTCATCTTCTTGGAATAGTAAAAATGCTTGTCAATAGGCCGTTTAACTACATCCAGTATTTCTTCGCGCAACAATGTGTCTGAGCACAGCCGTTCATAGATTTCAACAATTTGATCTAAGTTCTCTTTATGCAAGAACTTGTTAATCACGTCTATGCTCCAGATGTTTCTTCTGAAAGGGAAAATGGCCTGTATGTTTGGTTTTGATGAGATGTAACCATCGCGGTCTTCATCACCGCGGATACCCACGTAGGAGATTGCATAGTCATCGCCGACATATTCTTCAAACTTATCCAATTTCATTTTCTTAGTGCACCACCTTGCTTGGGGAGAAGGCAAGAACCCGCCCATAGACTTAAGGAAGTGATGAAATGGAGTAGGTTCGGGACTATCTTCCGCAGCCCTTAACCTTTCTATCTTACCAAGATAAGCCTCGAGACGGTTTATCAAAGTTTCTGTCTCCTCCAATTCACAACCTGTGTCAGAATTGTAGTATTCAATTCTGAGGTTGGGGTATTTCTGCTTAAGATAAATGGCAAGAGCTGCACTATCTTTACCGCCTGAGATTCCTAATATATGTCTTATCTTCATGATTTCATCTTTTTATTGAGGATTGACAACAACGTACAAATATCAAGGTTGTCATCTCCAGAAAGAATGTCGTTAATTTTATTCTCTAGTTCAATAGCCTTCTTATTATCCTTTTCTGATAGGATGTATGTCTGAGTTCTTACATTAACACCCTGATTGGAAACCAAATCAAAAGAAAAAGCAGCGTCTTTGTCGTTATCTGTTTTCTTGGATATGTCTGCACATTTCTCACATTCGCGGAACAAGTAAATCAAATCATCAACAAGTTTATCTTCTTGCTCATCTCTAATAGAATCCAAACGCTGATCTAATATAGTATAGCATATAGACTGGTACCATAATGTTCTGTTTTCATATTCCGTCATAACATGATGATAGAACTCTCTCTGTTTATCCGTTAAAAGATATTTCTTTACAAGGGATAATCGGTCACGGATTTCCAGTACATATTCATTGTAGTCACAAGATTTCAATCCAAGACCATCAACTAAGCGTTCTTCTATTCTATCAAGTAAATTGCTATAGCATGAGCGAAGTTCTCTTATTGCGCGCTGTATAATATTACCATATTGATTGATAAATTCCTCCTGCTTCAGTTGGAGTGTATCAAATCCGAGCGCTTCTGGAAGATCTTCAAAGAAGACTTTTTCAGGATCCTTTGCATTTGCCAATACATCTCTAAATTTTATAGTCGATTGATGATTGAATTTACGAGTATGCTTGGTATAGTCGTTTAACCTATTATAAAAGATTAAAAAAGGTTTTATAGTTTCTACGAATTTCGTGTTCGTTATGTTGGACTCATCTCCTAAATTAACAAATCGACGATATTGATTGAAGAAGCCTAATTTTACTCCGTCTACGGCAAACTTCTTTACTTCATAGTCTGCTGGATGTTTCTGCAACAATTCAAAGAACTCCATATTTACATCTGGCATATATGCACCACTTTTGACATCAAACAATGCGAAGTCCTGCCTACGGATAAAAAGGTAAGTGGGAATCCAGAAATCTAAGAATCCCTGCTTTAGTTTGAATGGAGGAATAGATAACTTTTTTATAAGTTCAGATATTTTTCTGGCTTTGTTTCCAGTTTCAGAGAGAAATTCTTCACACGCATCCCATACGGACATAAATCCTTGTTGTGTCGGAGCATCCGTAAAATCACCATCCTTATGCAGTCCTGTGTTTTTAAGCAATGAAAAATATATAGTCTTCTCCGGTGGAAATTTATCTTTTGGGAAACCGAAATTATCTTCATTCCAATGTTCTGTCATAGCTAAAAGATAATTCTTTTTTGCAGAGGAAATTGAACTACTCAGTTTGTGTTTGTTGAATAGTTCATTACTCATTATTGGAGTGTTATAATAAATCTCATCACAGACCTTTGACAAGAGTCTATTGAAGTCTCTGTGTGACCTAATCTTCTGTTCTTTACCGTTAAATATCCATACTACACGATTTTTATAAGCAAAAAGGTTGTCACTTATAGCCTTGTTTAGAAGAGATTCCTCATATTCTTTAAGTCTTTTTATTTCTAATGAAGCTACGCGATCTTCTTTGGAAATAATTCTCTCTTGAATATAGGTGTATTTCTTTATGTTGTAAAGATGCTCAATAATATCATTTGTATTTTTGAAGACAGCATAAATACGTGCGGCTGGATGCTCTAAACTGAAATCACTTACTTCTTCCAATATATTACGCTTAGTCGAAAAGATGAGTTCGATATATCCATCTGTATCACCATTAGGAACAATCTCCATGGGCTCTTCAAGAATCAGATAATCAAAGAATCTTGGCGTTCCTCTCTGATAGAAATGAGCTTTAACTGGAGATATCCTCTTATTGAAGAACAATTGCAAATCGTCAACAAAAGCAACTGGTCTAGGAACCTGAGAACCAGCCTTGCTAAACTCTGCTTCAAGGTTAACATCGGTACCTTCAAAAAGCATCAATCTGCTTTTGTATGCAGCATATCTTATTATCTTTTTTGATTTTAGTTTATTCAGTATCTGCTCGGCATGAGGCATATTCATTGCCAGCTTGGCATATTCTATCAAATCTATTTCTTCTAGAGTAAAGCCAGCTACTCCGAACAAATTGAGTAATCCTATAGCTTTAACAAGTTTTACTGCTTGTGAGACTTCTTCCGCTTCGTTTTCCCAAGAATGACCTTCAACTCTCTCTATAGAAACCTGCATAGCCCCCCAGTTCGTAGAATCTGCGTTCGCTTCTTTTAGATATGAATAGAAGTTGTACATTATATAATCGTATACGGAAGCTAGATTATATGTACAGTTGGTTTCAGGTTTGAATTCTGAAATAGAATGAGAGCCCTTTGATTCAAGAAAAGAAAAGAGAGAACGTTCATTTTGTCCATATCTCTGAATTGCCTTTGTTACAGCATAAGCAGAGAATACATCTAGAGGATAGAGAGCCTCTGCCGTTGATTTTTGGAAATCGGATGAGACAAAACCTGTTTTCTTTGCTAGCTCACACAGAATATCCACAGATCCAGGAACAACGATATCTCTTTCATCCTGTAGCCTTTCTGAAGCTAAAGTAAGAAGTTGTTCAATGGGTTCAACAAAAGTTATCTCCTTAAAACGACCTTTAACCTTAATCCATTCATTGACTTGTGAATCAGTAAGCTCCTTAGAGTATGCACCAAAATTTTGATGCAATGTGGTCAACAATATAATCTGCCTAGAAGGGACATTTACAAACTCCGCCAATTTCTGTAAGAAATACAACTCTTTCTCAGGATTATTCTTGGCTGCATGTTCCAGTATCTTACCAAACTCGTCAATCACCAACAACAAGCATTTCTTTTGTTTCTGGCACTTCATTTGGTAGTAAGACTTAAGTTCATCGATGACACTTCCATCATTGCCTTCAACACCTAGTTTTCTATGGAGCAGTGTAGAAAGTTCAGTGTAATCACCAACGATATTAATTATCTCAAACTTTCCAGAGTCATTAAGAGTTTTTGGGTCAAAGAGAATCTTTGTTTTGTTTTGTAAGTCATTCTCCAAAGCAAGAAGGAAACTGGACTTTCCTGTCCCGTAAGTTCCAATAATTGTAAAAGAGTGCATGCCCGCCTGAAAGTCGTTTACTATTTGACGGATAGCATTCTTTGCATTGGAAGTAGCTATATATTGACTGCCAACGGCAAAACCATTTTCTATGTTTGCAGAAAGACTAAATGTTTTCATAATAATCGTTTAATATCTGGAAGGGACTTTCCTCTTTTATAAACTGCACCTGTCTTATTCCTGCGATATCACTATATGCCAAGTACTGTTTATAATCTTCGGATAGCTGCATAAGCATGTTAATTGTCTCACTATCATTCATGCAGAAGGTAAGGCTTACCTTTTCTTTAATCGTTTCGTATGATACTGTATTGTCTATGCCTTTTATCTTAAACAACGCATACAAAAAAATTTCTTTAGGAATTTCCCGCTTTCCTTCTTCATTGAAATAGTAGATTTTATCTTTGTCATCCTTATTCTGACGTATAATGTCTAAGTCTAGAAGCAACGAAGAATAGTCCTCGTTGTTTTGTGACTTTTGAGGCGCAACGTAGTTCTGCAACAGTACCGCCACATCCTTTTTTATCGAGTTCTCACTATATTGAGACAATTTTTGTTCTTCGGCTAATCGTTGCTTAACATAAGTAACGACTCTGTCTCTACTGAATTGTTGATGTGCTATCTGCAAACCGCAGAATACCCAATTATATAGAGTTGCTTCTTGCAATGAAACAAGAGTGAAATGCAACAGCCATAATGTAGCAAGATCTTCAAGATATTTGTCCTTGCCTTTTTCTTCATCGAAGAGATAGTTACCTAGTTCTGTCACTTTCCCTTCTACATCAATAATACCGAAAACTTTTAGCCAATATCTTATGCCAGCAACCATATTCTTGCCAACGCCCAAATCGATAACCGCTTCGGGCTTATTAAAATCTTTTCCTTCTACAACAAAGTCATACCCCTTCTTAAGCCACAATGACTTGCAAGGAAATGACTCGTGTCCGGAGAATGTATATTTATTTGCCATACTTATTATCTTTTATTACTTCCCAATGACCACTTTTAGTTGCTCCAATGCGTTTGATAATACCGGCTTCACGCATTTTTTTTACATACCTTTCAACTGTTCTCGAGGTTTTATTAAGTTCGATAGCAATTTCCTTAGTCGTTATTTGCGGATTTTCTGCCATCATTTGGAAAATTTCTACCGACATTTCTTCCGACATTTCTTCCGAATTTATCCCTCACTTTTATACATCACTTTATACATCACTTTTTCTGTCCTATTTTCTGTCTTTTATCTTCCAATAGCCGCCT
>Ga0065708_1006838_pt1 | contig 11376 bp, 8 predicted proteins | sample Hoacrofraction12_2_FD_59095 | JGI IMG/M metagenome (GOLD analysis project Ga0065708, IMG submission 59095) | Hoatzin crop microbial communities from Cojedes, Venezuela, sample from fiber fraction 12 v1 | ecosystem: Host-associated > Birds > Digestive system > Esophagus > Crop | place: Venezuela... | reverse complement strand
CTTAAGCCCCATAGATATTACTGTTGCTTGGCTGCTTGCTTTGCCCAGCTGTCCTTGAGGCCGATGGTGCGGTTAAACACCAGATGGTCTGGCGTGCTGTCGGGGTCAACGCAGTAGTAGCCGATGCGCTGGAACTGGAACTTGTCCTCAGCCTTAGCCACCTGAGCCAGATAGGGCTCCACCTTGGCGTGGGGCAGCACTTGCAGCGAGTCAGGATTAAGCAGCTCGCGGAAGTCGTGCTCGGTGTCGGCACTGGGGTTCTCGACGGCAAACAGACGGTCATATTGCCGCACCTCCACATCCACGCAGTGGCGTGCGCTCACCCAGTGCAGGGTGCCCTTGACCTTGCGCTGGCTGCCGGCGGATCCGCTGAGCGTGTCGGGGTCGTAGGTGCATTGAATCTCGGTGACGTTGCCCTCGGCATCCTTGGTGCAGCCTGTGCACATCACGATGTAAGCCCCCTTGAGGCGCACCTCCTTGCCTGGCGTGAGGCGGAAGAACTTTTTGGGCGGCTCTTCCATAAAGTCGTCGCGCTCGATGTAAATCTCGCGGCAGAAGGGCATCTGGTGCGTGCCGCTGCCCTCTTGCTCGGGGTTGTTGTCCATCGACATCATCTCCACCTTGTCGTCGGGGTAGTTGGTGATGACCACCTTGACGGGGTTGAGCACGGCGCTCACGCGCGGGGCGTTGTGGTTAAGCTCCTCGCGGATGGCATGCTCGAGCAGGCTGATGTCGTTCAATGCCTCATATTTGGTATAGCCGATGTCCTCGATGAAGTTCTTGATGCTCTGCGGGGTGTAGCCACGGCGGCGCAGTCCGCACAGGGTGGGCATGCGGGGGTCGTCCCAGCCTGCCACTAGCCCTTCCTTGACCAGCTGCAGCAGCTTGCGCTTGCTCATGAGGGTGTAGGTGAGGTTCAGGCGGTTAAACTCGATTTGGCGCGGGCAATACTGGTCGGCGGTGTCGCCGGCAAGCTCGTGCACAAAGTAGTCGTACAGGTCGTGATGCGGCACAAACTCCAGGGTGCAGATGCTGTGGGTCACGCCCTCAAAGTAGTCGCTCTGCCCGTGGGCGAAGTCGTACATGGGATATACCTTCCACTTGTCGCCCGTGCGCCAGTGGGGTGTCTTGATGATGCGGTAGATGATGGGGTCGCGGAAGTGCATGTTGCTCGATGCCATGTCGATTTTGGCACGCAGCACGTGGCTGCCCTCGTCAAACTCGCCGGCATTCATGCGCTGGAACAGGTCCAGGTTTTCCTCGGGCGTGCGGTCACGGTAGGGGCTGTTGGTGCCAGGCGTGGTGGGCGTGCCCTTCTGCTGCGCAATCTGCTCGCTGGTCTGGTCATCGACGTAAGCCTTGCCCTCCTTAATCAGACGGATGGCAAAGTCGTAGAGCTGCTGGAAGTAGTCGCTGGCATAGTACAGGCGGTCGCCCCAGTCATAGCCTAGCCAGTGGATGTCGCGCATGATGGACTCGACATACTCGGTGTCCTCCTTCTGCGGGTTGGTGTCGTCGAAGCGCAGGTTGCAGGTGCCGCCAAACATCTCGGCAACGCCAAAATCCATGCAGATGGCCTTGGCATGTCCGATGTGCAGGTAGCCGTTAGGCTCTGGCGGGAAACGGGTGTTGAGCCGTCCGCCGTTTTTGCCCGCTGCCAGGTCGTCGGCAACAATCTGCTGTACAAAGTTGAGCGGCTGTTTCTTCTCTGCCGCCGCTTGGGTGATATTTTCTTCGTTCTGCGCCATAGTGTTTGTGTCGTTTGTTTTATCACATTTTACCTAAAAACGTGCAAAATTAATCAATTTCACGCAAACAACGCCCCTATTGCACACGATTTTTTCATTTTATGGAGTTTTGCGGCATTGTCGCCGCCCGTTGGCAAAAAATGGTTAACGGTGATAGCGGGTTGCAGGGAATTGTGTAACTTTGCGGCTGCAACAGGGGTGCACGTCCTGCTGCCACCATAATAGTTAATGAGCGAACAACCACATACCCATCATGCTGCCACCCAGCGCAACAGCCGCGAAAAGCGGTGCACGCTGGTGGGCATGGCGAGCGATGTGTGTCTGTCAACCCTCAAGGTCACCGCGGGGCTGGTGGGGCACTCTAGCGCCATGCTAGCCGATGGCATACACAGCATCAGCGACTTTGTCACCGACACGTTGGTCTATGCTTTTGTGCGCCTGTCGGGGCGGGGTGTTGACGAGCAATATCGCTATGGCCGCGGCAAGTTTGAGACGCTGGCGGCGTTTCTCATCAGCATCATCCTGGTGGTGGTGGCGATAGGCTTGCTCACCGAGGGCGTGCGCGACGTGTGGGCAGCCCTGCAAGGCGCGGTGCTTGAGCGTCCCGACAACATCGCCCTGGTGGTGGGCGTGGTCGCCGTCGTTGTCAAAGAGGGACTTTATCGCTTCACCCGCCACGAGAGCCACTCGACGGGCAGCACGGCACTGGGTGCCTATGCCTGGCATCACCGTGCCGACGCGCTGTCAACAGCCGCCACGCTGCTGGGTGTGGCGGGCGCGATGTTCCTGGGCGAGCGTTGGCGCGTGCTCGACCCGTTGGCAGCCATTGCGGTGAGCGTGCTCATCATGGTGCTGGCATACCGGCTGGGCAGACCCGCTGTGGAGGAGCTGCTCGAGGTGTCGTTGCCGCGCGACGAGGTAGAGCGCATTGGCGACATCGTCAGCCATGTGCCTGGCGTGAAGGCCTATCACAACCTGCGCACACGGCGCAACGGCCAGCTGCGTGTGGTGGATATGCACATCAAGATTGACGGCACCCTCAGCGTGGTGCAGTCGCACCTCATCACGCAGCAAATCGAGCAGCGCCTGAGCGAGGCGTTGGGCGACGTGATGGCAAACATCCACGTGGAACCCTACTATGGCAACAACCAATGTGAACGACATCAGCATGCAACAGATTGAACTAAATAACGCCCTGCCCAACGTGTTCGCTGGGCAACCGACGGGCAACAACCATAGCGACGTGTGGCGCACGCGCCTCACGTTTGAGCGCGGCAAGCGTTATCTGGTCAGTGCCGAGAGCGGCACGGGCAAGTCGTCGCTGTGCAGCTACATCTACGGCTACCGGCGCGACTATAGCGGCACGATAGCCTTTGACGGCACCGACATTGGCACCCTGACGGTGGCGCAGTGGTGCGACATCCGCCAGCGGCACATCGCTTATCTGCCGCAAGATTTGCGCTTGTTTGGCGAGCTCACCGCTATCGAGAATGTGCAGCTCAAAAACCGGCTGACCCACCACAAGACGCACCAGCAGATAGTGCAACTGTTTGACGAGCTGGGCATCGCCGACAAGGTGGATAGCCTGGTCGCCAAGCTCTCCATCGGGCAGCAGCAGCGTGTTGCCATCATCCGCGCCCTGTGCCAGCCGTGCGACTTCATCTTGCTCGACGAGCCCGTGAGCCACCTCGACGAGGACAACAACCGCACGGTTGCCGCACTGGTCGTGCGCGAGGCGAGCCAGCAGGGGGCGGGCATCATTGCCACCTCGGTGGGCTATCACCTGCAAATGGACGTGGACCGCTTGTTGAACCTTTAACCCGCAATCTCTCACAGGCATGAGCAACGAGCATCATCACAACATCATCTGGAAGCTGCTGCGGCAGCACATCAGCACCTCGCAGCTGGCGGGCTTTGCCATCGCCAACCTCATTGGCTTGAGCATCGTGTTGCTGGCGGTGCAGTTCTATCGCGACGTGCGCCCCGTGTTCAGCGACGAGGAGAGTTTTATCCGCAAAGATTACCTGATTGTGACCCGCACGGTGACCGGTGCGGGTGCCATGATGGGCAACAAGGGCGAGTTTGGCGAGGCAGACATCGCCGACTTGGAGGCGCAGCCCTGGTGCCGCCAGGTGGGACGCTTCACCAGCAGCGATTTTGCCGTCGATGCCCGTCTGGGCGTGGGCAGCGGACACGCCATGCACAGCCAGTTCTTTTTTGAGTCGATTCCCGATGAGTTCATCGACGTTGACCCTGAGCAGTGGGGCTTTGACCCTGCCAACCCCGAGGTGCCCGTCATCATCTCACGCGACTACCTATCGCTCTACAACTTCGGCTTTGCCGCCACGCAGGGCATGCCCCGCATTAGCGAGGGCCAGGCAGGGATGATTCCGCTGCAGTTCACCCTGAGCGGCAATGGGCAGCGCGACGTGGTGCCTGGTCGCATCGTGGGCTTTTCGAGCCGGCTCAACACGGTGATTGTGCCTGAGGAGTTTATGAGCTGGGCAAATGCCCGCTACAATGCCGGTGTCACACCGCAGCCCCAGCGCCTCATCGTGGAGGTGAGCAAGCCTGGTGACGTGAAAATTGAGCAATACATGACCGACCACCACCTGGATGTGGCTGGCGACAAGATGTCGTCGAGCAAGGCAAACCGTTTTCTCACCGTCATCATCTCGCTGGTCATCGCGGTGGGCATCGTGATTAGCCTGCTGTCGTTTTTTGTGCTGCTGCTCAGCATCTACCTGCTGCTGCAAAAAAACACCCGCAAGCTGCAAGATCTGTTGCTGCTGGGCTACTCGCCCGCGCAGGTGTCCAAGCCTTACATCAGGCTGGTGGTGCTGCTCAACGCCGCTGTGCTGTTGCTTGCCATCGGTCTGATGCTCGTCGGTCGTGCCGCCTACATGGGCATGATTAGCTCGTTTGGCGTGAATGGCACGGGCGTGGCTGTGGCGGTGCTGGTGGGCATCATCATCATGGCTGCCATCACCTTGGGCAACGTCATCGCCATTCGCCGCAAGGTCGCAAGCCTGTGGAGCGGCGACTAGGGTCGGCGTTCAAAATGGTGGTGGGGTGATGACTATTTCGTGAAGATTTTTTTGAATAAGGTCTGCTGGGCGTTTCTCTGCGGGTCACGCCTCTGGGTCTTGCAGGGCTAGCTTCACGCGGCAGCTGCAAATCAGGGTGTCTGCCACGCGGACCTCGGCAGCGGCTAGGGTGATGCCGTCAACCACGTTGACCACCGTCAGTGTGGTGGCAAGGGTGTCGCCCGCCTTGGCGCGTGCGGCTAGGTGGCAATGGGTCACGTCGCCCAGCACGCCCACCACGATGGGCAGCCCGCGCAGGGTGCGTTGATAGCCCAGGTGGGCGGCGGCTGTCTGTGCAATGTGCTCAATCACCGCCACGCTAGCCAGGGTGCCGCCAGGCTCAACAAACAGCCCAGCCCCGTCAACTGCCAGCGTCGATTGGCAATGGTCGGGGTCGTGATAGGTATAGGTGCCTATCATCAGCATGGGCGGTCGCTGGGGCACTAGGCTCTGGCAGTCGGTGATGGTCACAGGGGCGTCCATTTGCTCACAGCCGCTCGTGGATGTAGTCGTACAGGTCGCCAAAGGTCTGGATTTTCACAATCTCGGAGTTCTTGATTTCCAGCCCGAACAGGTCTTCGATGAGGGCAATCATGTCCACCAGGCTCAGCGAGTCGATGTGAAAGGTCTCCTTGATGGAGGCCTCGGGCGTAATCAGCTCCTCGTCCACCTCAAATTCGTCAGCCAGTGCCGGATTTAGCTTGGCAATCAGTTCTTCTTTGCTCATTTATCTATATTTTTAATGATTAATGTCGAGTTGGTCCCTCCAAAGCCAAACGAGTTGGACAAGAAGGTGTCAAATTGGTAGCCGTCAACACGTTGTGCGGGGATGCGCAGATGCTGGCTGTCCTCGTCGGGGTGCTCAAAGTTGGCGTTGGCGGCGATAAAGCGGTGCTTCATCATCAGCATCGAGTAGATGACCTCGCTGGCACCCGCCATCCACATCTCGTGACCCGTCTGACCCTTGGTCGAGGTCACTAGCGGCATCTGGTCGCCAAACACTTGGTAGATGGCTTTTGCCTCGTTGGTGTCGCCCACGGGGGTCGAGGTGGCGTGTGCGTTGATGTAACCTATCTCGCCCAGGCTCACGCCCGCTTGCTCAATCGCCATGCGCAGGCTTGCCACGGGACCAGCCACGTTGGGGTTAGAGATGTGCTCGCCGTTGGCCGAGAATCCGTAGCCCAGCACCTCGGCAAGGATGGGCGCACCGCGCCGCACGGCACTCTCGTAGCTCTCCAGAATCACCGTTGCCGCACCACCACTGGGCACCAGCCCGTCGCGGTCGCGGTCAAATGGGCGCGATGCCCGTGTGGGCTCGTCCTCGCGTTGCGAGAATGCCCCGATGGCGTCAAAGCTGCCCACGCCCATCGGGTTCACCTCTTGTGCCCCGCCGCACACCACGCACTCTTGCAAGCCGTTGCTGATGAGCAGGGCTCCCAGCCCGATGGCGTGGCTGCCGCTGGCGCATGCCGCGCTCACGGTCATGTTGATGCCGCGCAGCTTGAACAGGCACCCCAGGTTCATAGTCACCGTTGAGTTCATCGACTGGAAGATGGCGCCCGACCCGATGAGCGAGGTCTTGCCCTTGCGGAACATCGTGTCCAAGCCCTTATAAACGGGCTCGGCACTGCTGTCGTTGCCATATAGCAGCCCGATGGCGTGTTGCAGCCTATAGTCCTCGTCGATGCCTGCCGCTTGCAGGGCATCGGCAGTCGCCAGATAGGCATATTGCGCCTGCTCGGGCATGAACACACGCTGTGAGCGCTCCACAATGCCCTTCAGGTTGGGTTTCTCCACGCAGCCCGTCAGGGGGCTGTGAAATCCCAATGCCTTGCGCTCGGGGTCAACCACGATGCCCGACCGTCCCTCATACAGGCTGTCACGCACCTCGTCCAGGGTCTTGCCCAGGCACGAATAGATGCCCATGCCTGTGATGACTACTCGCTGTTTCATATCTCTTGTTTTGTGTTGATTATCAGTTGATTGATTTTTTTGTTTCTTCTCTCGTTGAGTTGATGTGGACTAAACCGCCATTTTGTGATGGCTTGCCGTGCCCTGCTGTTGAAGGGCGGCGGTCATGGCTGCAAACAGCCGCTTGCGCCTGGCGGCTAGCTGGCGGGCGGTGCCACGGCGACGCCCGCACCAGTTGACCAAGCCCCACACTTTGACGCACAGCCGCTGATAGCGGCAGCATAGCAAAATCATTGCCACGCCTGCCAGCGGATAGAGCAGGAACCACCACGACACGGTCAGTGCCAGCACCACGGCGGGCAGCACCACCACTAGCGGAAAGGTGAACACGATGGTGCCCACAAAGTCTGCCGTGCTGCTAAACATGGGGTCAACCATGCCATTGATGCGGCGTGTCTTCACCCACCACGGCAGCAGGTAAACGGGCCACGTCAGCACCCACGACACCGCCGCTAGCGGCAGCAACAGCAGTGCCAGCGTCAAGCCTGCAATCAGCCGCAGCGTGTGGTGGCTGACGTCAAACAGCCAGTCGCGCAAGCCCGCTTGGCGCATCGCCTGAGCCACCTCGCCAGCCTCGTCGAGCAGGACGTTCACGTGGGCGGGGTCGCTGCTGCGGGCAGCATCTATCTCGCTCACCAGGCGCTTGTCGCTTGCCAGACGTTGCGGCAACACGTCAGGGGCACCGCCATGGTCATGGCAGCGGTCGGCTCCCCAGCGGCTCTGGCGCAGGTAGTCGATGCCGGCGTAGCGCTCGCGGTCGGTGATGTTGAGCATCAGCTCGGCAATCTGGCCCTCGACCAGGGCGTTGACCTCGCGCTGCACCGTGCGCGGCTGCGTCTGGTAACGCTCGTAGTAGGGCTTTAGCGAGATGGGTTTGCCGAACATCACCATCATGTCATAAAACGGGTGATAATAGTTGGCATAGTGGTGCGCATAGGGCGTAATCACCACGTCGCGCTCGTAGCCCAGACGCGCTGCCGCCTGAAACGCCAGCCGCACATAAAATAGCGAAAAGTAGCCCAGATAACGCCCCTGCTGGTGGCCCGACTCGGGGAACATGATGAGCGTGTGACCCTCGGCAAGGGCTTGTGCAGCTTGGTTGGTCGATGTGGTGTTAAACCGCTGCATGGCAGCCTCGCCCTCAAAGCCCATGCGGGCAATGGGCAACAGCCCCAGCTTGTGCAGCAGCCACCCGATGACCGGAATCTTGAACACGTCGCTGCGTATCAAGCCCCGCGTGCGGCGGTCGTCGAGCAGCAGGCTGGGCGCCAGCGGGTCGATAAACGTGTTTTGGTGGCACCCCACCATCAGGTTGGGCGTCCCCTCGGCAGGCACGTTCTCGCGACCGCTGCAATGCAGCTTGGGAAAATAGAGGCGGAAGAAAAACTTCACATACGCAGCAAAGCAGCGGTAGGTCAAGTGTTGATGTTCGGGTCGTTTGCTCATGCGGTGATGCAGCAGGCGGATGTCTGCTTGGTTCGTTCATCAGCCGGCAAAGTTACGATAAATTATTTTTATGGCAAAATTATCATCCTGCATACAAGCAGGACGGGGACAAGCCTTGTGGTGGCTTGCCCCCGTCTGCAAGTAAATAGATGGGTTGAAATAATCGCTTATTTCAACGTCGCATTTTCATCGTGTTTACCTCATCACCTTCACGGTGCGGCTAGTGCCGTCGGTGTAGCGTGTCACAACAATGTTCACGCCCTCAAACGGCTTAGCGCTCTCCATGCCCATGATGTTGTAGTAGCGCACGCTCTCAACAGCCTTGTTGCTGTCGCTGTTCAAAATCTCCTCAATGCCTGTAACAGTGTCTGATGAGTTGCTTTCGGCTTCAAGAGGATAAACGATGTAAGCAGGAACAGTCTCCTTGGTCGCATTGCCCTTTGCCTGCAGGTGACGAGGTGCATTGCTGCTGTTGCTCGATGTCCACTTGTCAGATGCGGGGTTCTTGCGAACGATAGCGTTGTAGCCGTACAGCTTCTGCGGATTGTAGTAGCTGCTGGGGCGGTAGCTGTTCATGGCAGTTGACTCCTTGGTGATGATGGTCGAGCCATCGATTTGGATACCCTCCGAGCACAGGCTCATGTCAACCAGGAAGCTACCATCCAGGTCATAACCGTTTATGGCATCATTCTCGCGAGCGGGAGCCACAAAATAGTTATCGATGCCCGTGTCGGTGCCCTCATAGAACGCCCAAACCACCTTGCAGAACTCTTGTGGCTTAGCATCCATCATGAAGAAGTACCGCTGTTCACGACCTAGGTCGTTGTAGCCAGCACCAGATGGAGCGCCCTGAGTGTTGCCATTCACGTTCAACTGGTCGTACAAGAAGTTGGCGGTGCAGAAGATGTTCTGCGTGTAGCTCGAATTGGTGCTGGCAGTGGGATTGTTCTCCACCTCGATAGTCGGGTTCAAGGTGTCGGTATATTTACCACTGATGGACTTCTCGGGCAGAATCTTGCCGACGTACTGCTTGCGATAGTAATCCAACTGGTCCATATAGCCCTCGGCAAACTTGGTGGTCGTTTCTGTCTTCGAAGTCAAGTCGTCATTCAGCAGAATCTCAATCCAGTTACTCTGGTCATAGTCCTCTTGCTTCGTGGTGTTGCCATTGTAGTCAATCAGGTAACTCTCTTGACCAGCGGTGGGCACGCTCTTGTGAGCATACATCTCGTCGTCCTTAGCAAAGATGGCGAATTTACCCTGGGCATCATCCCATACCACAGCAGCGGCATACAGCTGATTGCTGATGGTGTAATCCTTGCCTTCCTCGCCACCTGCTACCAGGCTGTCCAGACGGATGGTGTTGTCAACCCACTCCTCAAACTTGATAGGGAACATCTCCCATTCCATCTTCTCAGTTGACTTATTCTTCCACTGCTGATAGATGAACGTCACGTTCCACGCGGTGTCGCTTACCTCAGGGATGCGTACACCGATGGTGGTGCCGTCCTTCTCCTTCCACGGGCTCTTGTTGAACTTGTTGTAGCCATAGATGTTGTGGCTATTGCCATTCCACGTCTGCTCACCCTTGATGTCGGTGTCAACCTCGGTGAAGTCAAACGATTCGCTCTGATAATAAGTAGCACCCGCCTCCTTGTTCGTGATCTTAATCTTCTCGATGCGCAGGTAGCGGTTGTTGTACACGCCTTGCTCACCGTTATCATAGTCGTTGTGCAGGTCGGTCAGCGTCACCAGTTCGGGGTCAGCCAGGGCAGTGGTCGTTGCCTCTTGGAAGTTGGCAAGCGTGGTATCGTTGCTCAAACCCTGATAGTAGCCACCATTCTCATAATAGTTCCTCACTACCTTGAAGCCAGCGGGAATCACGTCGCCATTGGTGTAACGAGGCACCTGATTTTCGGTGTCGAACGAGGGCTGGATAAAGAACTGAGCATAGCCCGTGCGGTCCTTCACCCAGATGTACTCCTGATAATAACCACTATTCGACTGCGAATAGTCAAACAGCACGGTCACAGGATTCTTGAAAATCACCGTGTCACCAGCAGCAAAGTTGTTGTTGAACTCGGCAACGCTGTTGGCATAGTTGCCTTCGCCAAACTTAAAGGTAGCACTCACCACATCGCTCTTGTTGCCATAGGTGTCTTGAGCATAAGCATAGATGGTGGTACTCTCGGTCAGCGACAGAGCCTCGCTATATTTGCTATAATTTTCACCATCGGTGCTATAATAGATGGTGCAACCCTCATCGGCAGTGATGGTTACATCTTGAGCTGTACCCACTTCGTAGGTGCCACCATTCGGTGTAATCGTCGGGGCAGTCACCCCAATTGTGTAGGTTGCGCTCACGGTCTTACTCTTGTTGCCATCGGCATCCTCGGCGTAAGCATAAACCGTCGCATCTTTGGTAATCACAATCTCAGTGTCACTGGTATAGGCAGTGTAGTTGGTGCCGTCGGTGCTGTAGTAAACCGTCGTCCCCTCGGGGATGGTGATGGTCACCTTGGTGCCAGCGGTCACAGTGCCAGCCTCCGGCGAAATCGTCGGGGCAGTTACGATAGAGCCACCCTTATAGTACAGGCATGCAACGCCCTGGCTGCTGGTATAGCAAGCAAAACGGGGGCTGCTGGCGTTGTATTGCAGCACGCGGCCAGTGGTATTCACATTCTTCAGAATGTAATCACCCGATGAGTTGGCAGTAGCGGTCCACTGTGCATTTGTGCTGGTGGCATCGGTCAATGTGGTCAGCGAGTTACCGCTGCTCCATGCCAGATAGGCACCGTCGCCAGTGTCAAACGTCCAGGCGCCTTCTTTTCCGCCTAGCGTCATTTCTAGAATCTCGTATTCGCTGATGTCCACCGTGTTATCGGTGATGGTGGGACCAGTGATGGAAGCACCGTAGGAGCCAATAGCGCCCATGAATGCGGGGGTCTTCTCATAAACCAAGATATAGCTGTTGCCAGCCACCAGCTGGTCAGCGCTGGTCACCTTGGTGTAAATATTAGCTGCACCGACCTCCTTGATGGTGTAGGTGGCGGTTGCGGTAGCGGTCTCGCCGCCGTCACGGCTGTCGATGGCGTTAACGGTGATGGTCACCGTGCCTGCCGTGG
>Ga0065708_1040332_pt1 | contig 11428 bp, 5 predicted proteins | sample Hoacrofraction12_2_FD_59095 | JGI IMG/M metagenome (GOLD analysis project Ga0065708, IMG submission 59095) | Hoatzin crop microbial communities from Cojedes, Venezuela, sample from fiber fraction 12 v1 | ecosystem: Host-associated > Birds > Digestive system > Esophagus > Crop | place: Venezuela... | reverse complement strand
TGATGCCACCGGAACGCTCACCATCAACAGCAGCGAGGTCAGCAGCACCGTCAACCTCACTGCCAGCAAGCTCGCCGCTCCCACTATTGCTATCACAGCACTGGAGGGCATCACCGCCGAGCAGAACGGCACATCATCCATCGTCAGCGCAACAGTAAGCACCGACAACAACAGCGACCCCGTGACGCTCACTGTCGAGGGCAACTTTGAAATCAGCCTTGACAAGGTAAACTGGAGCACCACTCTCACGCTCGACGCGTCGGGTGAGGTCTTCTATGTCCGTCTTGCCGACACCAGCACCGCGGGCGAGTATGACGGCTCAATCACCGCCACCACTGGCACCGTCTCGGCGTTTGCCGATGTGCAGGGCACCATCAACGCCAGTGTCCTGATAGGCGATGTCAACATGGACGGACTGGTGGATATCGCTGACGTGACAACCCTCATCGACCTCGTGCTGGGTGGCAACCCCAGCCCCTGCGACACTGTTGCAGCCGATGTTGACGCCAACGGCACCATCGACATTGCGGACGTCACAGCTCTCATCGACCTCGTGCTGGGGTCCAGCAAGACTGCCACCATGCAGACAAGGCTGTGGGACGCATTGCCTGCCAACGGTGCCATACGCTTTGAAAACCCCAACAGGGAAGAACTGGAAGTGTTTGACAGCCTGGCTCAACAAGTAGCCACCGTTAACACCGACGGCACCCTGCCCCTGCCCGCAGGCATCTATATCGTTGCCACCGACACAGGGTCACGCAAGGTTGTCGTCAAGTGACCACATCCCACACTGCTAACAATAACGCCCGCCGGCTCATCAGTCGGCGGGCGTTATTTTTTTCGTATAGATAAGATGGTCTCTAAGAGCGTGCCAGTGCGGTGATGAGTGGGACGCGCTCACCACAGCCTTAATCCTTGTTGTAATGGAAGATGGTCTCTTAGCTTCCTTGAGTTACATCGACCAAGACTGGTTCCGTGAGTCTTAATCCTTGTTGTAATGGAAGATGGTCTCTTAGAGGCTTTTGCCGAAAATGAAGGTACTACGCACTTCAGTGTCTTAATCCTTGTTGTAATGGAAGATGGTCTCTTAGGGCAATAAATAGGCTATTAGGCTCACAGCGTTTTGCAGTCTTAATCCTTGTTGTAATGGAAGATGGTCTCTTAGCGTGTTAAATTCGGTCACTATGAATTTAGCGATGACTACTGTCTTAATCCTTGTTGTAATGGAAGATGGTCTCTTAGAGAGTTAAGTTTTCTGCTAGTGATCAAGGAGAGAGTCTTAATCCTTGTTGTAATGGAAGATGGTCTCTTAGAAAAACTATCATTTTAAACGGACTGCTGTTAACAGTCTTAATCCTTGTTGTAATGGAAGATGGTCTCTTAGAGCTTTGGCAGTGACAAAGTCGCACAAGGTGCTGAAGGTCTTAATCCTTGTTGTAATGGAAGATGGTCTCTTAGTAAGGCTACCAAGGTGCCTAGTATTCGTCGTAGCTTTAGTCTTAATCCTTGTTGTAATGGAAGATGGTCTCTTAGCACTCGTGCGAATGTTGGAGTCGTGCGGGGTGCGCTGGTCTTAATCCTTGTTGTAATGGAAGATGGTCTCTTAGCGTCATTTTATGGACAAGCACAAGTGATTAAAGAGTCTTAATCCTTGTTGTAATGGAAGATGGTCTCTTAGTTATAGATTGTACACCGAGGAACATTCCTCGATGGTCTTAATCCTTGTTGTAATGGAAGATGGTCTCTTAGAAAGATTGAAGACGATCTATAAGATCGTCGAGTCGCAGGTCTTAATCCTTGTTGTAATGGAAGATGGTCTCTTAGAAATTCAAAGACGATTTCCAAGTCTCTGAATCTTTAAGTCTTAATCCTTGTTGTAATGGAAGATGGTCTCTTAGACTTTATAAAAAGTTCATCGAGTATTGGGGAACTCGTCTTAATCCTTGTTGTAATGGAAGATGGTCTCTTAGATATCACGGCTGAGAAGTTGTTCATCATCCGTGATGTCAGGTCTTAATCCTTGTTGTAATGGAAGATGGTCTCTTAGGTGAGGAGTTTTCTCCTCACTTGGCTCTTTTTTCTGTCTTAATCCTTGTTGTAATGGAAGATGGTCTCTTAGGGACAATATACCTATAAGAAGAGTTAAGTTTTCTGCTAGTCTTAATCCTTGTTGTAATGGAAGATGGTCTCTTAGAGGCTCGAAATGACCTCCGTCAGCGAGGTGCTGTCGCCGTCTTAATCCTTGTTGTAATGGAAGATGGTCTCTTAGTTAGCAAAGTATAAACTTTATGGTCCGGGTCACGAGGTGTCTTAATCCTTGTTGTAATGGAAGATGGTCTCTTAGTATGTATAAATTAACTTTTACTAACAAAACAAAACGTCTTAATCCTTGTTGTAATGGAAGATGGTCTCTTAGTGGTACTCGCAGAGGAGTATCAGAAGGCCACTTATGGGTCTTAATCCTTGTTGTAATGGAAGATGGTCTCTTAGCGAGGGAACCCTCGCTGAGTTGTTCGTTTTGCACATGGTGTCTTAATCCTTGTTGTAATGGAAGATGGTCTCTTAGACAAAGTCGCACAAGGTGCTGAAGCACTCAAAATTGCCGAGGGTCTTAATCCTTGTTGTAATGGAAGATGGTCTCTTAGGGAATATCCCACCTTCGCAATAGAGGATTGAAGAAAGTCTTAATCCTTGTTGTAATGGAAGATGGTCTCTTAGTCCGTTCCCCGTAGTGTCTCCGACCGCTAGTTGGTGTCTTAATCCTTGTTGTAATGGAAGATGGTCTCTTAGACGCTCAAAATGTGCCATGCATGAAGATGGTCAATGTCTTAATCCTTGTTGTAATGGAAGATGGTCTCTTAGCACTTCTGGTACTCGCAGAGGAGTACCAGAAGACCGCTGTCTTAATCCTTGTTGTAATGGAAGATGGTCTCTTAGATATCGTAGATATTCCGTTTCCCAACGTATCTCCGAGTCTTAATCCTTGTTGTAATGGAAGATGGTCTCTTAGATCGAGTATTGGGGAACTCCCAATACTTTAAACAGAGTCTTAATCCTTGTTGTAATGGAAGATGGTCTCTTAGCAGCTCGCACTGGGATGCAGACCAGCTCCAGGCAGGTCTTAATCCTTGTTGTAATGGAAGATGGTCTCTTAGTGCGCTGCTTTGCAGCGTGCTCAGAACGAAACACCACTGGTCTTAATCCTTGTTGTAATGGAAGATGGTCTCTTAGTCGCTCAGAAGAGCTTTGGCAATGACAAAGTCGCAGTCTTAATCCTTGTTGTAATGGAAGATGGTCTCTTAGGCAAATTTTTCAGTTATCTGTTAATCAAAGGGTTAATATCTCAAATTTAATACTCGTTAAGTAAATCACTTGAAAATTTAACACTTTATTAACGAGCACAAAATTACAACGATTTTTTAAAACGCACAAGTTAAAAAGTATTAAATTTTCTGCCATTTTGTCATGAAAAATCAGTTCATTTGCCCATTTTTGTCAGTTTGTTCGCGTGAACGAACAAGGTGCGACATCAGGTGCTGTCAGCGACACTGACATTATGTCACCCATTCGCTTATTATGTGCTTGATAGCTACAGCCTGTTACACCAATCCATGCAACCCTCTCTCAAAGAAAAGCACAAAAAAATGGGTGACAACGTTCGCTGTGTCACCCACACTATGGTAAATCTATTACTTCATTTGTCAACTAGTCAGGAAGCCCAATCGGCACATATCTGCCACAAGGCGAACCCTCTATAATGTGTCACTTGCCAATGCAGTGATATTCAAATCCAGCCTGATGCAACTCGTCACCGTCCAGGATGTTGCGGCCATCCAGCACCAGACGTCCCCGCATGGCTGCTGCCAGCCGTTGCACGTTGGGCATGCGCAACTCTTTCCACTCGGTCACCAGCATCATCGCATCGGCACCCGTTGCAGCGTCATACATGTCTGTTGCATAGGCAACCACATTGCCCAGGCGACGACGGCACTCGTCCATCGCCACCGGATCATAGACCCGCACAGCCGCTCCCGCAGCCAGCAGTTTGCCGATGAGCACCAGCGACGGTGCCTCGCGCATGTCGTCGGTCTCGGGCTTGAATGCGAGTCCCCACATTGCCACCGTCATGCCCCGCAGCCGCGCCTCGTCGCCTCCTGCCGCATGACGCACCAGCTTGTGGTACAGCACCAGTTTCTGGTCCGCATTGACCTCCTCAACCGCTTGCAGCACGCGCATGGGGTAGCCATGTTCCTGTGCCGTGCGTATGAGTGCCTTCACGTCCTTGGGAAAACAGGACCCGCCATAGCCACATCCAGCATACAGGAATTTCTTGCCAATGCGCGTGTCACTGCCAATGCCCTTGCGCACCATGTTCACGTCGGCCCCCACCAGCTCACACAGGTTGGCGATGTCGTTCATGAAGCTGATGCGTGTGGCCAACATCGAGTTGGCGGCATACTTTATCATCTCGGCAGACGGGATGTCGGTGTAAATCATGCGGTCGCTCACAATCATGAACGGCTTGTACAGGCGTGCGATGAGCTTGCGCGCACGCTCGCTCTCCACGCCCACCACCACCCGGTCGGGGCTCATGAAGTCCTTGACGGCAGCACCCTCCTTGAGGAACTCGGGGTTGCTAGCCACGTCAAACTCCACGTCCACGCCACGGCGGTCCAGCTCCTGCTGGATGGTTTGCTTGACCAGGGCAGCCGTGCCCACCGGCACCGTGCTCTTGGTCACCACCACCACATAGTGGTCCAGATTCTGACCGATGGTACGTGCCACATCGAGCACATAGTGCAGGTCGGCGCTGCCATCCTCGTCGGGCGGAGTGCCAACAGCGGTGAACACGATGTCCACCTGATTGAGCACATCCTCGAGACGCGTCGTGAAGTGCAACCGTCCCGACTGCACATTCTTGTGAACAAGGTCGTCCAGACCAGGCTCATAGATGGGCACCTCGCCGCGGCGCAGGGCCTCAACCTTGCGCTCGTCAACGTCAACACACGTCACCTGGGCACCCATCTCGCTGAAACAGGTGCCAGAAACCAGTCCCACATAGCCCGTGCCTACGATTGCAACATTCATCTGCTTGTTACACTTAAAAAGTTGCTACAGGGATATCTTATTTCTTCTTTTTCTCATCTTCCAGATAATAACCACCTGAATCACCGCCGCCATAGCCATAACCGTAGCCATAACCGTAACCGTAACCCTTGCCATAGCCATAGGCGTAGGAATAGTTGTAACGGCTCTTGCTCATCTTGATGTCGTTGATGAGGATGGTCAGGTTGTTAATCTTCTTCTCGTTCGCCATGCGCTCAAGCTCCTGGATGTACTGACGCTCTACCCTGCCGTTGCGAACAACATAGATGGTCAAGTCAACATAGCGGTTGACGATAGCAGCATCGGCAATGATGGTGTAAGGCACCGTGTCGAGAATCACATAGTCATACCGCTTCTTGAGCTCATCAACCATGGTCTGCATGCGGTCGTTCATGAGCAACGACGTGGGATTGGGTGGGATAGCACCCACGCTGATGATGTCGAGGTTCTCGTGCAACGCACCGTGGTTGATGACGGCATCCAGATTGGGCTCCTTGCCAGACAGATAGGCCGAGGCGCCGACGCTCTCCTGGGCACCAACATATTCAGAGAACTTGCCCTTGCGCAAGTCCAAGTCAACCACAATCACCTTCTTGCCAACATAGGCACACGAGAGAGCCAGATTGACAGCCACAAAGCTCTTGCCCTCGCCCGCCATGGTCGAGGTGAACTGGATGACTGCACCCTGGCTGCCATCGTTCTCGGTGACATAGTCCAGGTTGCTGCGGATGATGCGGAACGCCTCGTTCATGCGGTCGTTGCTGGTCTCGCTCACCACAATCTCGCCAGTGACATTCTCTTTCTTGGCCGGCAGCTCGCCCAGGATGGGCAGGTTGGACGCCTCTTCCACATCCTTGCGCGTGTGCACCACCTTGTCGAACGAGTAGTACCAGAACAAGCCATAGAGGAACAACGCGGGAATGAGCAAGCCAGCAAGGAGGCCGATAAAGATGATGCGCGACAACGAGAGCGACGTGGGCACATAGTTCACCACAGCGGGCTCCATGACCTTGGCGTTAGGCTCGGTGATGGCCATCTGCAAGGCGTTCTCCTCGCGCTTGTTGAGCAGGTACAGATAGAGCTGCTCCTTAATCTTCTGCTGACGGGTGACCTCGGTGATGGCTTTCTCGTGAGCGGGATTGGCCACCATGCTGCGTGTCGCCTTGTTCTGCTGCTGGCGAGCCTGTCCCTGCTCGGTGCGCAAGGTGCCCATGTAGCTGTCCAGGCTGGCGAGGATGGTCTTCTTCATCTGTGCCAGCGATGCCGTGAGTTCTTTCATCACGGGGTTTTCGGCACTGGATGCTGCCGAGATTTTCTGATATTGCAGGACAGCCTCATTGTATTTTGCAATCTGTGATTCAATACCAGTGTTGGACATGCCTGTGTTGGTGGGGATGAGCTCACCCTGTCCCATGCTGGCGATGAAGTTGCGTATCTGGTTGGCGATGGTCAACTGCAACGACAGGTTGGCGGTGTTCTCGGTATAGGACAGTGCCGTTCCCGGGTCGCCCATCATCGCACTGTTCAGGCTGCTGGCCGTCAACGAGGCAACCTCGGTGTCCACGCCACTCAAGTCCTTGGACAGGTCGTTGATGCGCTCGGCAATGAACGCCTCGGTGGCACGTGACACGGCGGTGCGGTCCTCGATACCGTCCTGGTTGTAGGCATCAATCAGCGTGTTGAGCACGTCGGCACACAACTCGGGGTTGGGACCACGGTACACCATGTTCAACACGTCACCATGCTTGCTGGCCAGCTCCACTTGCAGGTTGTTGGTCATCGAGCGTGCCATCGCGCCAGGATTGGTCACGCGCACGATGATATCATAGCTGTCATAGTGGTCGCCAATCTCGGCATTGCGGGTCACAAGGATGGGGCCAAAGTCGGTGCTCACCTTGTTGCCAAAGTGCGCCTTTTTCCACTTGCCGTCACCAAACTTGAACTCATACTCGTTGTCATTCTTGGGAGACACCGTCATGGTGAAGCCACCAGTCACCTCCTGCAACGGTGTGACAACAATGGGTGATGACTTGTAAATGTTCACGTCGCGCAAGAACACGTGGCCATAGTATTGCACGTTGAGGTTCAACGCGCGGACCACCTTTTCCAGCGTTCGAGACGAGGTCAACTTGAACGGCTCGTTGGGCAGGTAGTTGATACCCGTGTTAAAGCCCAAGTCGCTGAATGCCATCGACTGGGTGCCCTGGGCACTGTCCTTTGACTTGATGAGGATGCTGGCTCCCGCCTTGTAGGTCTGCGGCTGGCTCTTGGCATACAAGAATGCCAGACAGACACACACGAGCATGGACAGCACAAACCAATACCAGTTGTGAACGCACGCCAGCAACAGGCGATCCCACTTCATGCCCGCTGTGGTGTTTTTCTTGGACTGGAGCACCGGCATGTTGCCGTTGTTGTTGTCTTGTGTTGTATTTTGCATATTTTGTTAAATTTGGTTTCTTTGTTTAATAGATGCACAATAATCATGCCGCAAGTGCCACCACTGGCGGCAGTACAGCATAACACGCTGCAAAATTAATGCAAAAGACTGAAATTGACAAAAGAAAAAGTCTTAAAAATGATTGCAACATTTTAATTACCCACAGCGTGACCTGAATGGGAACAAGCACACCCATGACAAAAGTGGGGCTCACCACAAGCGGCAAACCCCACAAAATATCTGTTTCACAATCGATTATCAATCAATCTCCTCGTCAGCCTCATAGCCGCCCATCTCACGGATGGCGTTCTTGAGCATCACATACTGCTGGAACAGGTGATTAACGGGAACCTCGTCCTGGGTGTAGTCGTGCATCGGGCTCTTGAGGAAGAAGCTCAAGAAGCGCTGGATGCCATAGCGACCGGCACGGTGAGCCAGGTCCATGAGCAAGCACAGGTCCAGACACAACGGAGCTGCCAGAATGCTGTCACGGCACAGGAAGTTAATCTTAATCTGCATGGGATAGCCCATCCAGCCAAAGATGTCGATGTTGTCCCAGCCCTCCTTGTTGTCGTTGCGAGGCGGATAGTAGTTGATGCGTACCTTGTGGTAGTAGTTGCTGTACAGGTCGGGCTGGTCGTCCGACACGAGTATCGACTCCAGCGTGGACAGCTTGCTCACCTCCTTGGTGCGGAAGTTGGCGGGCTCATCGAGCACCAGACCGTCGCGGTTGCCCAGGATGTTGGTCGAGAACCAACCGTTCAGACCCAACATGCGGGTGCCAATGATGGGAGCAAAACCGCTCTTGACCAGCGTCTGACCCGTCTTGAAGTCCTTGCCTGCGATGGGCAACTGCTTCTGCTCAGCGAGTTCCCACATGGCGGGGATGTCAACGGTGGTGTTGGGCGCACCCATGATGAAGGGAGCATCCTCCATCAGTGCAGCATAGGCATAGCACATCGACGGGGCAACCTTGTCAACAACGTTATCCTTCATCGCCTGCTCCAGCGCTGCCAGCGTGCCATGATACTTCATGTCGGGCTCCACATAGATCTCGGTCGAGGCGGCCCACAGCACTACCACGCGGTCCACTCCGCTCTCCTTCTTGAAGTTGCGGATGTCCTCACGCACCTGCTGAGCCATGTCCCAACGGTCCTTGCAGTCCTTGACGTTGTCACCGTCAAGACGCTTGGCATAGTTGTGGTCAAAGGCAGCCTTCATCGGCTTGATTTTCAACAGCTCGTCCTTGACGGGGTTGATGTCCTTCTCCTTGAGCACTTCGGCATTGATGGCACTCTCATAGGCATTGGCGGGGAACACATCCCATGCCGCAAACACGATATCGTCCAGCGACGGCATCGACACGATGTCCTTGTAGTGCAGATACTGCTTGTTCTCACCCTTGCCAACGCGAATCTTGTCATACTGCGTCATCGAGCCAACGGGCTTGGCCAGACCTTTGCGGGTCATCATCACACCAGTCATGAAGGTGGTGCTCACAGCACCCAGACCTACAACCATGATACCTAACTTGCCAGTAGCGGGCTTTACATTTTCTTTTGCCATAATTTGTTATTAATTAATGTGATAGTTTATAATCTAAGTAACTTTCCATCTCATCGTTGAGTGGCATTTTTGACCATTGGCTTACGGCCAAAGGCGAAAAACGCCGCTAAATTACAGCCTTTTTCCGAATTGTAATATTAAAAGCGGTGAATATTTGGTTATCAAAAGTTATTTTTTTGTCTTGTTTGCAAAAAACAGTTAAATGTATCGACTAATCTAGTGGTTTTTCTTAACAAATCATAATGCTACGTCCATGACAAAAAGATAAAAACAGGGGCTTTTGACCCCCATTTTTTAACATTAGCCATTTCACGTACACACACTACGGTTGTCCGTCGGGTGTGAGCAACAGATACTCGTGCGGAGCAAGTGTCAACTCGCGGCCCGACGGCTCGCGCGGCGACTGCCACCCAGCAGGCAAGGTCACATGGCTGTCATGAGCCCGCGTGTTGACCACCACCAGCACACGATCGTCCTGCAACTGGCGTTCCACCATCAGCACATCGCCGGCAGGGTCATCGTGTGAGGTGACGCTGCCACTGGCCTGCAACGCAGGGTGAGCGTTATAGAGGGCGATGAGACGCTTGTACTCGTCACGCATCGCGGGGTTGGCATCCCAGTTGACAGGAACATAGTGGAAAAAGTTGATGGGCGTGGGATAACCCACCTCTTGCGAGCCATACACCAGCATGCCGCCATGCAGCATGGTGGCAGCGACAAATGCCGCCATCGACGCCTGCTCGCCACCGTACATCGCCACAGGGGTCGCCTTGGTGGACTCATCATGGTTGGTCGTGAAGCGCAACTTGACCTTGCCTTGCGGCAGGCCAGCATACTCCAGACTATCGGTTGTCAACAACAGGCTAACACTGCTGTCGTTGACAAACACCTGCTCCAGCGCAGCCATGAAGTCCCACGCATAGTTCATGTCAAAGCCAGCGGCAAAGGTGTCGGGATGCTTGCCCTCGGCCAGCATGAGCAACTCACGTGGACTAGCCGCGTCGCGCAGCTGAGCAATGGCTTCCTGCCAGAAGTCGGCAGGCACAGCATCGGCCACGTCGCAACGATAGCCGTCGATGCCCACACTGTCCACCCAGTAGCGCATCGCGTCAATCATCGCAGCACGCATCTCGCGGTTGTCATAGTTGAGGTCTGCCACGTCGGTCCAGTCGGTGCCAGGCGGAAAAACGATGTTGCCCAGCGAGTCGTGGGTGTACCAGTCGGGGTGCTCCTTGACCCACGCGTTGTCCCATGCCGTGTGGTTGGCCACCCAATCCATGATGACCGCCATGCCGCGACGGTGGCACGAGTCCACAAGCGCACGCAAGTCGGCAACGGTGCCAAACTCAGGCGCGACAGCCTTGTAATCACGTATGCTGTACGGCGAGTTCTTGCTCTTCTCCTCGCCAATGGGATAGATGGGCATAATCCAAATCACATTCACGCCCAGGTCGCGGATGCTGTCCAGACGGGCGGTCACAGCATTGAGCGAATGGTCGGGAGCGAACACACGCGGGTTCACTTGATACATCACCACACTGGCGGTGGAGGGCAACTGATAGTCGCTCTCGTGAGCGGCACCATGGCGGGCATTGGGGTCACACGCCGACATCAGCAGCAACAACCCCAACAGCCATGTCAATAACAAAGGTCTGTTCATAATAATGTGAATGCTTTTATATATTAAAAATAATAATATGGTGTAAAGGTAGGCATTTTTTGCTTCACAGGCACAATTGCAAGGCTTTTTTTGCGCTTTGGGGCACCTGCAAACAAGAAAATGACGTTTTTTTGTAAAAAAAATGCCCCGAACCCTTGCCGGTAACAAAAAAAGCATTACCTTTGCACTCGCTAATTGAGGCACAGTTTGGCAACATCCTGCACCTTGAACTGGAGAGGTGGGTGAGTGGCTGAAACCAGCAGTTTGCTAAACTGCCGTAGGAGTAATTCTACCGCAAGTTCGAATCTTGTCCTCTCCGCAGAATTGGAGTTAATTTACTGGATTTCAGTAAAGCAACTCCAATTTCTGTTTTTATCAGGGACGAAATCGGGACGATGAATGCCATTAGGTTTTCTTGACGAAGCAGCACAAGAGCAGTGCATATTTTTCTTTTTAATTTTTTATCAAAAAGTGAATTGTTTTCCAAGCCATCAGATACCTATAGAAAACTACTGATAGCGATGCTGGGCAGAGGTCATCTCCTAATCGGATGCCGCCTAATTGCCCTTTCACGACGACGAATGCTCAGGCTAATAAACTGGCTGCTCCTAATCGGATGCCGCCTAATTGCCCTTTCACGACGACGAATGCTCAGG
>Ga0065708_1006737_pt1 | contig 11431 bp, 12 predicted proteins | sample Hoacrofraction12_2_FD_59095 | JGI IMG/M metagenome (GOLD analysis project Ga0065708, IMG submission 59095) | Hoatzin crop microbial communities from Cojedes, Venezuela, sample from fiber fraction 12 v1 | ecosystem: Host-associated > Birds > Digestive system > Esophagus > Crop | place: Venezuela... | reverse complement strand
CGAAAGAAGGCAGGTGCGCTGCCGTGAGTGTTTTCGCCGCCGCCTCTCCCTAAATCCCCCGCCGCCTCTCCCCACACCCCTGCCGCCTCGCCGCATGTCCCCACCACCTCATCCGCACCCTCGTCGGCGGGAGCCACAAGAGGGGGGATGGGCGCTTCGCCGCTTCGCGGCTCGCGAATTTTGGCGGGTTCTGGACGGGCTTTGGGGCGGTCGACGCGTGGGCGGCGGAACGGAAAAATCGAACAATCCGACGGGGGAGGATTTTGGGGCGGATGGTCGCGGCAGTTGGGTCGCGGCAGAGGGAGGGGAGAGTGGGGCGTTCTGATTTGCGCGGCAGCCGGGGAGCGTCCGGCGAGGGAGAAACGCGAGCGGGAAGGGCGGACGGTTTTGGGGCGGCGTTGGAGTGGGTGGAAGGTGAGGGTGGCGTCGCTCCAGATTGGTCGAAAATCGCGCAAAAAACTAAATTTCGCGCGTTTGGGGTGCTCGCGGGGGGTGTTTGGAGGCCGAAAATGGGGGCGAAGGAGGGGGCATGAGGGCCGAAAAACGGCGGATTTGAATTTTTTCGGGCGAAAATCGAAAACGCGAAAATTCTGTTTAAATCGCTGATGCTCACTCGCTTGCGTGAAAATTGCCCTCCAAAGAAGGCCAACGGACGCCGCCGCTCGAAATCCTGTGCGAAATTCGGCAAAAAATCGCGAAATTTGAGGAATTTCGGTCGCGGAAAAAGAAAATTAGGAAAATTTAAGATTTAGAAAACTGAAAACCGAATTTTAAAACGGGCGTTTAAATTTGCGAAATCTAAATTTTGAAAACAGAAACGCCCAAACAAATTTTGAATTTAAAAATCTGAATTTTTCAAAAACGGAATCAAAATCGGGGCGGGGAGGAAATTTTCGTAGACGGTTTCAAACGCGAATAATGTGAGCGAAATGCTTAAAAATCAATCTGAATTCAGATTTTGTTTGAGTTGATTTGCGGAGTTTGAGGGGCGAAAGGGGTGAATAAAGCCCGAAAACGCCTAAAAATGGGAGAATGGGTGGGGCGTAAGTGCTCGAAAACTCAGTCGAAAGTGCTTTTTCTGAAAAGAATCGCTTTTGGGGCGGTTTTGGGGGCGGATGTTTGGGATTCTAAATCCGGTGCAAATTTAGGATTTAAAAATCAAAATTCGCCGATTTCCGATTTTAAAAATCTAAAGATTTGCGATTTTGATTTTTCTGCTTTAGAAATTTGTTTTTATAAATTTATGATTTATCTTTGCAAAGTCTTAAAAATCGGGCCCTCTGCGGGCGATTCGGGCAAAAAGCCGGGTCGAGGAGCTACATGGGGGCTTTCTAAATCAGAAAAACTATGGACGCAGAACGCACCAAAGACCGTATCTTAGAGATTATGAACGACTTTCAGATGTCGCAGAAGGAGTTTGCGGCGCGCATTAAGATTTCGGAGGCGTCGCTTTCGAGCATTTTGAACGGGCGCACAAATCTTTCGACCAAGCACGTGAAAGCACTCCATCGCGCTTTCCCTCAGGTGAACACGAGTTGGGTGCTTTTTGGCGAGGGCGACAAAATGAACAGTCCCGCGGGAACGGAAAAATCGAACAATCCTTCGAACGGCAGCAGCACCCTGTTTTCGAAGAACGACGAACCGATTGTCGAGGTGGCCGCACCGGTGAGCGCGCCGCAGGAAGTTGTGAAAATTGTGGAGCGTCCGGTCGTTCGGAACATCCGCGAGATTCGGATTTTCTTCGACGACGGCACTTACGAGACCTATACGGCTGCGCCGAAGTCGTGATTGGCAGGAACGGACAAGCGAGAATTATTGTATAAATCGGCGCCGCCGGCCTCAAATGTGGGGTCGGCGGCGCATTTTTGGGGCTTGTTTTGTGGGAATGGCGGGTTGGCGGCGGCGTGACCTGCAAAAGTGGCGGGATTGTTTGGCTTTTCCGAAAATTTTTTTGTATATTTATATTGCTTTTCGGAGCACTGTTTGAAACATTTTTATGGACCTTAATTTTTGATTTTTATGGCACAGAAAGATTTGATTTCGATGACTGAAGGGCAGCTGCGGAGCCTCGTTCGCGAAGCTGCCAACTACATGAAAAATGGTGGGCAGCATTTTAGTCCGCGGTGTACTTCGACGCTCATGGTGGAGGTGTTCAATGATGTTTTGGTGGGTCGTAAGCGGCTGTATGCGGGGGTGTTGCGGCGCATGGAGCATTGGCTGGAGGCGGCCGAGTGCGCGTTCATTCCGATGAAGTGGAGCGCGGCGCCGGCGGGGCGTCGGGCGGGCGCGTCGGCGAGTCAGGCCGGCGAAGAGGCGCGTCAGGCCGGCGAGGAGGAGCGGGCGGAGCCCCATCGCGTGCTTTTGGCGCGGCTGCTTGTGCTTCGCTATGGCGTGAGCAAGGTTCGCGGCGTTCAATTTGCCGCGGCCGGCGCGGGCTGCGAGGCTGGGAACGCGCATTTCGACGCTGAAGTCGCCCGCCAAGCCGAAGGTTTCTTCGTCGTGAACGTTCAAAACAAGGCGGATTTCTTTGGCGAATGCGTTCGACTCGCCGACATGTTCGGGCTGAAGGCATTCTATTATAAGCCGTTGGATTGCGAGGACGGTTGCGAGGTCGTGGCGGGCGAGCGGCGCAGGGCGTCGCGCAATTTTGTGCGCGTGGTGTGCGATGAGGGGCTGGCGCGTTTTCGCGAAGGAGCCACGGCAGCTGCGTTGCAGGCGTCGGCAGCCGCGTCGCAGGCATCGGCCACGTTTGGCCCCATTCAATTGTTCGAAAACTATTCTATAAACGGCAAGAACGCCTGCGCTGCCTACGCTCGCAAGGCCGNTCCGCAGCAGGCGNAGTGAGCGTTCGGCGCGTTCACGGCTTCGCGTCGGCNGCGGCCAGCGTGTCGATGAGCGCNCCTTCGCGGTTCAGGTCGTGAAGGGGCAGCCCGATGGAGTCAGCCTCGGCCTTGAAGCGGCGGCGATAGAAGTCCGTGAGGTGNGCGTCGAGCACGATTTTATTNGGCAGGAAGCGGTCGAGCGCGTCGGCGATGTGGCCTTTGAAACCGCGGGCNATGAAGAGNTAGTCCACGTCGAGCGGNNCGGCNGGTNGGCCCTTCACGCGTTCGTCCAGCACGNCGACGCGGCGGCCGCCGAAGCTGAAGCCGTNGGGTGCGCACGTGATGCCCGCCGACGCATTATTATTATACGCGCGCGCGTAGGCGGCGGCAGAATCGGGCTCGATGCGCTCCACGCGTTGCGGCGTTCGCATGTTTTTGGNNTTCCAAAAAGTTTTTTCGATATAATCAATCCCCTTGGCTGCGGCTGCAGAGTCGGGCGCCCATAGGAANGAGCGTTCCGCGCTTTCGACGAATTGCACGAGCGGGCCTTGGAAATTCTGGTAGAAGACTATCATTCGCGGCAGGGGCTTTGCCAATCGCGCGCGGACGAGTCGTTCGGCGCCGAGCATCACGGCAGCTGCGATGCCCACGTAGAGCAGCCACGCTTTGCGGCGCGCGAGCCACGCGTAGATGAGGGCGATGGCGACGTAGGCCAGTGCGACTTCCGTCAGCGTGGGATAGACGTCCACCGTGGCGTGCGGCAGTGCGGCGAGCCACTCCAGCGCGCGAAACATCAAGCGCAGCAGCCAAGCGAGCACGGCAGCNANGGGGCCTCGCAGGAAGGGGAGGAGGAAAAAGGCGAGGCCGCCGAAGAGCAGCGGATAGGCTATTGGCACGACGACGAAGTTGGCCACGATGCCGAAGGTGGGCAGGCGATGGAAGTAGTAGGCCACGAGCGGCGCGGTGCCTATTTGGGCGCAGAGGCCGACGGCGCAGAGGCCATAAATCCAAAGGAGAACGCGGCGGCGAAGGAGCCATTTCGGACGNGGGAAGAGCGGCATGCCGAGCAAGAGGGCGAGCACCGACGTGCACGAGAGTTGGAANCCGACGTCGAAGAGGGCTTGCGGCGAAAAGAGCAGGATTACGAAGGCGGCGAGGGCGAGGTTGTTGAGCGAGAAGGCNCTGCGCTGCAGGCAGACCGCCAGNTGTGCCACGCTGAACATGGTGGCGGCGCGCACGAGCGAGAACGACATGCCCGTCAGCAGGGCAAACGCCCACACCAAGCCGATGCCGCACAGACTGCCCNCCACGTGCGCCCACCGTCGGCCTCGCAAGCGCGAGAGCAGCAGGTTGTAGAGGAAGAAGAGTATGCCCAAGTGCAGTCCCGACAGCGCCAAGATGTGCGAGCTGCCCACTTGTGCGAAGAGGTCTTTNGTCGTGCTGTCCAGATAGTTTTTGTCGCCCAGTGTGAGCGCGGCCATCACGGCGAACTCCCTCCCNTCAAATTTTTCGCGATATTTTTCGACGAGGCGCTGCCTATATCTGAGGAAGCGCAGGGGCAATGCGCGGCCGACGCGCTGCGTTTTTTTCCAATGGCCCTCTGCGCAGAACGTTGTGCCGCCAATGCCGCAGCGTCGCAGGTAGGCGCCGAAGTCGAAGGCGCCCGGATTGCCGCTGCCGTGCGGCGCNGTGATTTCGCCAAGGAACANGAGCGANTCGCCCGGCAAGAGCGCGGCCGCCGTGTCGGGCATCATGCGAGCNCGCACGGTNTGTTCGCGGCCGCGGCGGTCGGTCGTTCGCAGGTCGATGCTGAAACTGCTTCCCGCCGGCTTTGGAGCGGAGACGGCCACCGCTCGCCACACCCTTTCGCCCTCGCCCCAATCGGCTGCGAGGGCTTCTTTGTCGGTNGCCATCAGCGCNAACCCCACGCCGCCGAAGGCCACGCACACGAGGCCCGCCGCCAGCGTCGNCGCCATGCCCCGTCGGCCGAAGAGCACGGCAGCTGCGATGCCCGCGGCCGCCGCAATGCCCAGTGCGATGGCTGCAGCGTGCGCGCCGGCGGCTTGGTCGNCTGCCACGATGCCCGCAATCAGCGCCAGCAAGGCGGCCCAGAGCGGNGCGGCGGCTATACTTCGTTGTGGGCTGCGCGGTTCCATTTTTTATTTCTCANTTTTTCCCAATCCACCCCCTCGCGATGCGTGCCGGCCAGCCCGATGGCCAAGATGCTCACGCTCACGCCGTCCACGGCGAGCAGTGCNTTTGCGAGTTCGGTCAGTGTGGAGCCCGTCGTGATGATGTCGTCCACGATGAGCACGTGTTTGCCGCGCAGTCTGTCGGGTTTGGAAATTCGGAAAATTCCTTGTACATTTGCACGCCGTTCTTCGAAATTGAATCCCGTTTGCGACGGATTGTCCACGATGCGCTTTGCCGCCTTTTTTTCGATGGGCAATCCGCTGATTTGGGCGATTCCTTTGGCGATTTCTTCGCTCTGATTGTACCCGCGGCTGCGTTGTCGTTGGCGCGAGAGCGGCAGGGGCACAATGCAGTCCACGTCGTCGAAGAAGCCCGTCCCTTCCAAGCTCGCGGCCGCCATTCTGCCGAGGAAGGGCCCCAGTGCGCGGCGGCCGTTGTACTTGAGCCGTTTGATGAGCAGGGCGCTGTCGCTGCCGGGGCGATAGTGCATGTAGGCGGCGGCGCGCACGGGTTCGAAGTCGCCCCAGAAGATGCGTTCCACGGCGTTCCCCTTCGCGCCCGTCTCCTCGGTGAGGGGCAGGTTGAGCAGGCAGGCGGCGCAGATGTGCTCTTCGCCCACGCCCAGCCGCGTGCCGCATATTTCGCACGTTCGGGGAAAGAGCACGTCGCCTAAGCTGCGCCAAAATCGTAGGACGGAGGGTTTCATTGTGGCAAAGGTAGTTTTTTTCGATGGGATAGGCGCGGATTTTCGCGTCTTTCTTTGTGCTTGCGCGCGGATTTTTCTAAATTTGCCGAAAATTATTCAGATTATGCGTTCTTACCAAGACCGTTTTTCGCGCTTCACCGTTCGCGAGGCCACCACGCTTCTGCCGTTTATTCAGCAGGCACTCGACGGCGTGAGCCGCAATCGCGCCAAAGCCATCCTCAGCGGAGGCGGCGTGCGCGTCGACAAAGCCATCGTCAAGCAGTTCGACTATGCCTTGCGCGTCGGACAAACCGTCGAAATCAGCCGCGCCAAACCCAAGAACGAGCTCCGCAGCAAGTTCGTGCGCATTGTCTATGAGGATTCCCAGATTGTAGTCATCGAAAAGGCCGTCGGCATACTCTCGATGGCCACTTCGCAGAACTCCTTTTGCGTGAAAAAAGTGCTCGACGACTATTTCCACAAGACCCACCAGCGTGCGCGCGCCCACGTGGTCCATCGGCTCGACCGCGAGACCTCCGGCCTGCTCGTTTACGCCAAGACGATGGAGGCCGAGCACATTTTGGAAGAGAATTGGCGCGACATCGTGGTGGACCGCCGATACGTGGCGCTTGTGAGCGGCCGCATGGAACAGCAGAGCGGCACCGTGGAAAGCTGGCTCAAAGACAATAAGGCCTACATCACCTACTCCTCGCCCACCGACAACGGCGGCAAATTCGCCGTCACCCACTTCAAGACGCTGCGCGCCGACGAGCGCTTCTCGTTGGTCGAACTCAAACTCGAGACGGGTCGCAAGAACCAGATTCGCGTCCACCTGCAAGACCTCGGCCACCCCGTCTGCGGCGACCGCAAATACGGCGACGGCGCCGACCCCATCGGCCGTCTCGCGCTCCACGCCTTCCGCCTGTGTTTCTACCACCCCGTGACGCGCGAACTCCTTCGCTTCGAGACCGATGTGCCCAAGTCGTTCCTCTCGGTGTTCTCGAAAAATGAGCCGCAATCTTGATTATTTTTTTTGCCCTTTAGGCCTGCTCGAAATCGAAGAAGAAGACGGCTTTCTCGTGGGCTTGGATTTCGCCAAAGAAGCCACGGCCGGCGCGAGCCCCACGCCTCTCACGCTGCAGGTGCGCGCTTGGCTCGAGGCCTACTTTCGCGGCGACGTGCCCCCGCAGCTGCCGCCCATTCGCCAAGCCGGCACCGAGTTTGAGCAGCTGGTTTGGCGCCTTTTGCTCTCGATTCCCCGCGGTTCCACCACCACCTACGGCGCCCTTGCCGCCCGCGTCGCCGCCCTGCGCGGACAGCCTCGCATGTCGGCCCAAGCCATTGGCCACGCGGTGGGTCGAAACGCCGTTCCCATCCTTGTTCCCTGCCACCGCGTCGTTCCCGCCAACGGCCGCATCGGCGGCTTCAGCTTCGGCTCGCCCGAGGTGAAACGTCGCCTGCTTGCCATCGAGGGCGTCTGCCTTCCGTTCTGAAACGCGCCCCGTCCTCTTCGCCAAAACATGTAGATGTTTTTCCCAAAACATGTACATCTTTTGGCGAAAACATGTACATCTTTTTCGAAAAACATGTACATCTTTTGGCTGGCAGGTGCTTTGAAATTTTCAAAAAAAGGGTTCGGCGCACGAAAAACCGCCCGACTTCTCGCAGGGGAGTAGTCGGGCGGTTGTTTTAGTTGGTGGGTTTGCGCGTCAGCGGCGTCGGCGTCGCAGTCCGAGCAGGGTGCGCACGGCTGTGATTACGCGCCAAGCCGTTCGCACGCCGGAGTAGACGGCGTAGATGCGGTCGGCGTTGTTCACGAAGCCGAGCATCGCGTTTTGCGTGGGCTGCGCGGGGCTGAAGAGCGTGTTGTAGCTCTGTTTCATGCCCTTTTGGCGGCGTTTCACCTGTCGGCGAATGACGCGGCGGCGTGCTTTCAGGTCGTCGAGCGTGTATTTCTGCTGTGTCATAGGTCGGCAGCCTCCACCACTGCGGTGCCGTTTTCGTCGGCGGGGTCGTCTTCATCGTCGTCGAGGAAGGTGTGGCCGAGGAAATTGGCGATGGGGTCGGTAATCCACTTCTTGCGCCTCAGATAGACCACGAGCGCCACGATGCAGTAGAACACGGCGACGATGGCGCAGGCCCAAACCATGCCGCCCACGTGGGGCGCGAGCGCAAAGACCACGCATTCGCTCAGGAAGACGAGGGCGATGGCGAAGACCACGAGCAGAATGGCGCCCACAAGTATGCCGGAGAGGGCAATCGTGAAGCGCGTGAGCAGGTCGAGCCGCAGCGCTTCGCCTTGCAGCCGCGTGTATTCCTTGGCGTCGTCGGCCAGGGCGCGCAGGGCGTTGATGTTCCGCTTGAAGGAGAACATTATTCTACGTCAGGGTCGGGGCGGAGTTCTTCGGCAATGTCGTCGAGCGCGTCGGCAGCGTCGATGCCTTTTTTCTTGAGCTTGTCGATGATGTTTTCGGCGCGCGAACGAGCCTCATCGTAGGCCTTTTGGCCCTGTTCGCGAAGCTTTTTGCGCGTGTCTTCGCCCTTTTCGGGAGCGAGAAGCAGACCCACGGCTGCGCCAATCACGGCACCGCCCATCAATGCGGAAATAAAACTGAATTTGTCCATAGTGCTGAAATTTTTTGATTGAGAATGTGCGATTTTGGGAAGGGCGGAGTGCCCGTCTGTGAGAGCAAAAATAGGAAAAGAAATCCCAAAATCCACGCAAAAAGGGAGAAAATTATGAAAAATTATGCTAAAAAAACGTTTTTAGGCATTTTTAAAGGCAAAAAAGCTTTCGGCAACAAGAAAAAAGTCGTATTTTCGCGCTGTAATAATCGCAACTCAATCAATCAAATCAAAAATATCCAATTACAGCTTATGAAGAAGACACTTCTTTTCACGCTCGGCCTCTGCGCCGTATTCTGCCTCTCCTCATGCAAGTCGCAAGAAAGCGCCTATAAGCGCGCCTACGAGAAGGCTCAAGCTCAAGAATCGGCTCAAGCCGGCACCACCACTGTAGCCATCGACGAAGACGAAGACATCAGCGTGACGCCCGTGACCAGTACGACGCCCGCCTCGGATGCCTACAGCGCCGAAGTGGAGAACACGCCCGTGCGCACCATCAACGGCGGCATGGAAGTGGTGAGCGGCAGTTCGCTCCGCAACTACAGCGTCATCGTGGGCAGTTTCGTGTCGCAGTCGAACGCTGAGACGCTCGCCTCGCAACTGAACGCCAAGGGATACGACGCCCGCATCATCAAGACCAACGAAACCATCAACGGCCACACGGGCTGGTATCGCGTTGCCGCTTCGTCCTACGACTCAAAGGCTTCGGCCGTGCAGTCGCGCAACGAACTCATCGGCAAGTACGCCGGCGCTTGGCTGCTCTACAACAAATAAAATAGAACGCGCGCGCTCGCGCGTAGGAGCACAAAAAAATCGCCTTGCATCTTTGGCCACGACGCCAAGGATGTGAGGCGTTTTGCGCGGGTGGGAGGGGAGTTTTAATAGTTTTTCGGGAAGAGCGTGGCGCGGTATTCGCGCGGCGACATGCCAAGGTGCTTCGTGCAATAGCGGCTCAGGTACGACACCGAGCTGAACTCCATTTCGTTGGCTGTGAAGGGTGCCAACGTGCTCAGCGGCCTCGCCGTGCAGGGACGCACTGCCCAAACCGACCGCGCCGCCGCGCAGACTGCCGTGGATGGCTGGCTCGAGAAACTGGGCTTTTGAAGCGAAGACGCATTTTTCGAAATTGAAAACGCATTTTTCGAAAAGGAAAGGCCGATTTTCGAAATCGAAAACGCTGTTTCTTGAATCGAAGACGCATGTATAAGGCTCGAAGACGCGATTTTGAGAATCGACACCTCGATTTTTGAAATCGCGAACGGTCGGCAAAATTAGGAAAAAATTTCCACAAAAAGCCCCGCGGCTCCAACAAAATTTTTTGGCGCGCCGCGGGGCTTTTTTCGGGGCTGCGCAGTACGTGGGGCTGCGCCAAACGTGCGATTTTCAGGCCGTTTCAAGCCTTGAGCAGCGTGAGCATTTGGTTGAACGGCCGACGTCACGAATACCCAATTTCTTAATTTGAGGTTAAAAATCTCTTAGAAGGACTCGGAACAAGCAATAAAGACCTCTTGAGAGAATAAATACCTCATGGATGCAGGCATTTTTTTAGAGGGCAGCCTATGTGTTCGCTTGAGAAAGGGCTTGTCCAAGCATAAAATCAATCATAATAAAGGATTAACGACGTTTAGCGGACACCAATAATAAAGAAAAATCCTTTGCAATAAAAGTCTTTCCATTATTTTATTCGTGGCACTCGTTTCTACAGCATCGAGCGCTATTTTCCAAATGCCTCGTCAAGTCCTTTTATATACTGTTTTTGGCAAGCCTCAAATGCGTCTTTGGCCTCTGTAGATGTAGGAACACCAAATGAATACACCCATTGACCTTCATATCCCGACTTCGCTTCATTATAGTATTGCTCTTTGGCATTGAAACGCGTACCCTGTTTTTTAGCAAATAGCCCTGCATCATATCCATTTGTATAAGCAGCATTCAAAGCTTTATCATAATCAAATGTTCCCATATTTGTAGTAAAAGTCCGAACTTTCGCTTTTTCTTCTTTTTGCTGCTTGAGCTTTTGGGCTTCTGCTTCAAACTGTTCAATGCGTTCCGATTGTGTGATTTCTGTTTGCTTGAGTTTTTGGTTCTCTTCCTCAAGTTGCTTAATGCGTTCTGATTGCGACACGCTGTTTTCACTTTCGCTTTTAACGCTGTTACCACACGAAACTAAATACAATGATGAAACGAGTGAGATACCTATCAGAAAGAGTTTTTTATTCATGGCCTTTTCCTTTCTCATTTAATTTTTCCATACAAATTTTGTAGGCATTTGACACAAATGCCTGAACTTCTTGAATATTACCAAACAAAGTAGGTTCACTTAACAACCAAATCTCAACCATTCCACCTACCGAATAGAAGATTCTTACTGGAACACCACCAACCTCGTAGGTGCACTGATACTTACCACTTCCCTCCTCAAAAAGATGCTCAAAGTCGGGATGCTTTTGCAGTTCGGCTGCAACTTTGTCTTTTGTCCACATATTTACATTAATTTTTTGCCATTCCTTAGGCCCTACGGAATGAAATTTTTAGAATGTTTGAGTAGGCATACGAAAAAGTGGAGCCTTCATTTCAACAAATCCTCGCGTTGGGTTAGGCTCCCCGTAATATAGATTTGGAGAAATTACGACCCCACTTGGATGTATTTCGTAAGATTACGAATACAAACCAAGGGAGCGTTCTTCTCACTTAATCCGATATTACTTATGAGTGCCTAATTCACGCGACGGATAAGCGAAAATGCGCTTTCTTAATATGTCTGCAAAGGTGCATAATACGACCTTTTGCGCCGCAAAGATACATAATTTTTTGAAAGAAGGTCCTATTTCAAAGGTTTTTTCTTGCAAAAAAATCAAAAAATGGACGATATGACAAAATCGTGTAATTTTGATAAATTCGAAAGAAATTTTGAAGTTCTTGGACGAAGCCGTACTTTTGCGGTGCCGGTGACGTTTCGGACGTGAAGCCCCGAGATCTTTTGGCATCTAAGGCAGCCGGCTTGACATAAAAACGGGCGTATAGCTCAAATTGCAGGCTGATTTTGAGAAGTAGGTATTCAATAGCTCAAATTGCAGGCTGATTTTTTGGGTCGAATTTTCGCACA
>Ga0065708_1040331_pt1 | contig 11437 bp, 7 predicted proteins | sample Hoacrofraction12_2_FD_59095 | JGI IMG/M metagenome (GOLD analysis project Ga0065708, IMG submission 59095) | Hoatzin crop microbial communities from Cojedes, Venezuela, sample from fiber fraction 12 v1 | ecosystem: Host-associated > Birds > Digestive system > Esophagus > Crop | place: Venezuela... | reverse complement strand
TGTCATTCTAAGTATCATTCTAAGTATCATTCTAAGTATCATTCTTTGGTTCATCCTTAGGGACATCCTTAGGGACATCTTTTTTTTGAATTAACTTTACCAATCTCCTTGAAATTCAATGCTTTACGCTCGATTTTATTGCGGTCATTATTGCGGTCATATTGCGGTCATATTGCGGTCATCTTAGGTTCATAAATACATAATCTAAGGAAAAATTCGTTGTTTTGAAATAAATTTCGTATTTTTGCACAAAAATTGAGGTTATAAGATTATGAGGACATTATTATTGCTATTGCTGTGCATCGCAAGTGCGGATGCTGCGGCGCAAGGGTCGGGAAATACAGTGTCGGAAAATGCGGTATCGGAAGCAGTCGGGCTGTTTCCGGCTAACGGCTCGACAGAAGTGAATATAGACACACACCTGACACTGACGTTTTCCGACACTCCGGAGGTTGGCAAAAAGGGTATGGTGAGAATCTTCGACGCAGAGACTATGGAGTGCGTTGACAGCCTCGACCTCAGCATTCCCGCGGGACCGACGGAAAGCCGCACTTACGGACCGGAATGCACATACACCAAAGTGCCGTATAACTCTTCGAGGACATCGATGGCGACAAACAGAACGGTGCGTCCGGGAACACCCTCCGGCACCAATAACCCCACATACGATGAAGGGCGGTACCAGTTGAATATCATCGGCGGCTTCACTGACGCATTCCATTTCCACCCCGTAATCGTCAGAGGCAACAAGGCAGTGATTTATCCGCATAATAATGTGCTCGAATACGGTCACAGATATTTTGCGACCATCGACAAGGACGTCGTCATCGCATCGCAATTCGACGGCATCGACAGATGGGAGTTTCAGACGAAAAAGACGGCTCCGAAGAGCGACACAATCACCGTGGACGCAGCTGGCAGAGGCGACTTCAGCACCCTGCAGGGAGCACTCGACTTCATCCCCGATTTCTCCTCCGTGCCATACGTGATTTTTGTGAAAGCCGGCGATTACGAGGAGATAGTTTACACGCGCAACAAAAGCCACATTACGATAATAGGGGAGGGGGCAGACTCCACGCGCATACACTATGCCCAAAATGAGGTTTTCAATCCGCATCCGCTGAACGTGAAAACCAACGAATGGCCCGGCACATTCCCCTCGCGCCGCTCGCCAGTGATGTTTGACAACTGCACCGACATAACGATACGGGATTTAACGTGCGCCACCGACCTGAAAGGCCAGGCCGAAGGACTGCTGCTAAATGGCGAGCGCATCGCACTTTTTGGAGTGCGAATCATCGGCGACGGCGATGCCATACAAGCCAACGGCACGATTTATATGGAGGGGTGCGAGGTCATCGGAGGAGGCGACACTTTCCTCGGCCGCGGAAGCGTTTTCGCATACAGATGCAAACTGATAAATCACGGAGGCCCGTTCTCGTGGGTTCGCAATACTAAAGGCAACCACGGCGACGTTTTTGTGGAATGCTCTTTCGACACCGACAACGGGGCAATGGCGGATTTCGGGCGCACGAACACCAACAAGGGCACCGGCTATCCCGATGCAGAGTTTGTCGTCATCGACTGCCTGCTCGGCAATATCCGTCCCGAGGGCTGGAGCAGCATCGGCTTCCCCTCCGCCACAATGCTCGAATACAACAGCCGCTCCATCGCCAATCCGTCGGAGAAAATCGATGTCAGTAAACGGCACGAGTGGAGCCGCCAACTGACATCGGATGACGCCGAGTTAATCGAAAAATACCGAAACCCGGCATACGTGTTGAAAGGGTGGAATCCGAGAGGGAAATGACGCCATTTGACTTCATTGCAATTCCAACAGTCTATCCACGAATCGGTCTATGCCGTTGGTTGCGGTGTCCTTAATGAAATCCACTCCTTCGGGGATGGGAATATCTTCCAAGTTTATGCAGAACTTAGGAATTTCTTTGTGAGCAAAGTATATCAGATTTGATGCAGGAGCAACAGACAATGAAGTTCCTATAATTAAGAAGAAATCAGCTTGCTTCACAATATCTATCACGGCATCCATTCCGGAAAGATATTCACCGAACCAAACGATGAAAGGTCTTAGCTGTGAACCATCAGCCGCCTTGTCTCCGACCTTTATTGGAACATCCAAAGGATATTCCTTTATGCATTCGGGGTCAAGACGGTTCAATGAAGATGTAACCTTGCTCAGTTCGCCGTGAATATGTATAACATTTGAACTGCCAGCCCTCTCGTGGAGATTATCTACATTCTGGGTTATGATAGTCACGTCATGCCACTGCTCCAGCTCGGCAAGCATCTTATGCGCATGGTTTGGTTCCACTTCAAGCAACTGCTTCCGTCTGGCATTATAGAAGTCGAGCACCAACTGAGGGTTCTCGTCGAAGGCTTGCGGCGACGCAAGTTTCGTATAGTCATACTTACTCCACAATCCGTCTTTGTCGCGGAATGTGCTAATTCCACTTTCCTTGCTTATTCCAGCACCAGAAAGAACCACCAGTTTTTCCCTGTGTGGCAATCGTTCCAATTGTGGCAAATGCTCATATTTGTTCATCTACGTTTTCTTATTACAATTGATTTTATTTTTCTTTGTGCATCAATAAATTCATTCACTTCACCAATGCCACCAATTTCTAAGGGAACTAGAAACATATTTTTGGGGTTGGCAAACTTTAAGAAATGTTCTTTAAGTATTTCTATATCATCAATATCTTTAACACTTGTTTTAGTGTTTAAGCCAATTTCATCAATATGGCATAACTTCCATCCCAACTTATTTACTGAGTATTTACCTAATGTTTGCTGATAATCTGCTTTATCTTTCTCAGAACCCGACAGAATCATAGAAAAAGGTATCGGGCAGTTCTTCTTCATATCCAAAAGTTTTTTTATATCATCTAAATCATTAATCTTATCTTTATCATCAATCTCTTTATCATTTAAAATGTTATAATAGACCCAATGAGCAAATGAATTGTCCGATATAATGAGGGGGCGATCAGTATCTTTATGACGAATTACATGCCCACGACCTTCTTTCGCTTTTCTGATGACAAGTGGCATGTCCTTATCTTCCTTCCATTCATGAATAAGCTTTTCCCATTTGTTTACCAAGTCTTCGTTTACAGAAGGATTATTAGGAGAATTTTTCCACACTCTTCCTGCTTCGGCAATCAGTTTCCGAATTTCTCCTCCTACAAGGTCTTGCGTCTTTTTTTCCATATTTATTTCATTTATCAATTTTTATTTATTTCTATCGTATGTTGGCATGTCAAACAATAGTTTCTTCTTAATTCGCTCTTGCTGTTTTACCTAATTTGGTGGGAAACCAATATGCTCCATCTGTTCCTGCCTCCTCTGTCTCTTCATTGTGAATCTACCTATAACAAAAATCTTTCATAATGCACGAATAAATTACTCTTCTTGAACATCTGTCTTTTTACCTTTGCAATATAGTTGAAAGGTTCTATGTGTCATAGTTAATCCTCTTCCGGCAGTTCTATTAACACCAAATACGAAAGGCTTCTCCAAAGCGGTAAAATCACCAAGGCTAAGCCTTATTCGAATTGGCTGTTCATATCCTTTGTATATTTTGTTTGTTCCCTTACTCTTTATGGATTTTTCAATGCAATCTTTCATATCGCATATAGAGATATCCGTTACTTGGTAGAAGCCTCGAACATAGTGATTTACTATGGGAGCAAAGAACTTTATATCATTGAAATTGATTCCTGCCAATAGAGTATTATAACCGGTTATGAAAACATTCGCTTTTCCCGATTCGAATAACTCCGCTTGGCAAGAATTCACAATGGAATCTATTGAGGAAAGGAAATATGGGCCAGGCTTTGTCAATTCATTTAAATATTCCAGACCCTTTTGAGGAATAGACTTTTTGAGTAATTTCTGTCTGGCATTGCCTTCTGTGAGCCAACTTTTTATCTGTAGATAAAGTGCTCTTTCGCTATTTGTAGGATTTAAATCAATTCTGTTTATTTCTTGTTCAGAATTATTAGGCTTTAAAGGAAAAGCCCCGATGCCAATTTTCTTGTTAGATTTTTGATAATAAAATTTACCCTTGTCAATGGCATCAAATGGTATATTACCTGGGAAGAGAATATAGCCACCTATGATTTCTTTTCTAAGGTTTTCCTTCTCTTCTCCGTATTCAGTAGTATATATAGCATCTCGGTACCTGTGCATTTGATTTATGTCTTCCTCATTAGGCACATCATATCCGTCAATCTTTTGTTCGTTGATGCGGTATTTGGCATCGAAAAGATATGTGTATTTAATCTCATCATCTTCTTTGCTTAATCGAAGAACGATATCTGGCCTTTGTATGGTAGTAAGCGTTGTTGTTCCATCAATGGCAGAAATAGCTTCATACTCATCTTTCTCAACTTGTGCATTATAAGATACTGTGGCCAATTCGATACCATTTTGTTTAACGAAACTTACAGAACCACCTCTTATCAGCCTTGGTATGAAATCTCTTGAAATTATTTTACCATTTACCCGTTGCGTTGTATCGCTATTAAGCTCTTCCATTACTTCCGCAACAATATTTTTGACTTTTATGAAACACCAAATCTCATAAAGTTCTGATATGTCTTTAACCTCAAGCTTTCTTATGCCTTCTTCAAGGTCGAAACCTTGTTGTAGGGTAATCCAATGCCTCAAAATATCTTTGTATCCAGTAGCTTGCTTCATTACAAGACTATCTTGAGTAAAACCCTTAAACACACCAATTCCCCTAAAAAAAGGATGATGATTAATTCTCGTCAACTCTTCATCCATTTCCGTTATATCAGTACCTATGTATGTGGGGTCGCTGATATTCAAAGCGGTCATAATATGGGATTTTATAGATGCAAATTTGTTTTGCATTTTTCTCAAGACCAATTTCAGGAAGCGGTTTTCGATAGTGTCGTTTGACAATATAAGTTCTTCCACCTTGTATAGGTAAGCAGCATTATCCTTGTGCTGGCTATATTCGCTTTCAAGGTGTGCAGGCATAAAGGGCAGTCTTTCTGCTCTCTCATATTTCGGTCTTGATTTTAATCTCTTTTTGGGACGGTCAATGATGATTTTTACATTCCGAATAATATCATTATAGCAATCCTTGAAGATTTGCCACCAAATTAACTCTGTACTTTTACCTGCGTTTGTTTTAAAGCTGAGATAGGTGTCTTTTAAAAATGCGTAGCTGAGCATTGCATATTCTTTCTCCACATCAGCAATTATGGATTTCAAGTCATTCCTATAGTCGAGTTTATAGCTTAATACTTCTGTAGAGAAGCTAAGTTCTTTTAGTCTGTTTTCGCCCTTAACTCTATACCTAAATTTAAAATCTGTTTCCCCAACTTGATTTTTGAAGTTAAGCGACCCATATAGTTCTCCGTTATCGTTGATTATAGCGTTTCTTTTATCTGTTTCTGATTTTCTATGCTCATTGATGAATAGTTCTATATATTCAAGCTTTTTTGATGTTCCTCTTGCTATGATAGGATATTCTGTATTCTCAAAGAAATAAGCCTGATGGACAAATTTCCTTTCAGAATATTCATCATTGTCAAAATAGAAAACAATGTCCTTTTGGTCTGTAGAGAACTTGCATTTAGTGATATTACTATTTTTGTCTGAAGTTTGCTGCATAAGATTTTTAACAGCCTGACCTATTCTCTTGTCGTAATTTGAACAAGAGAATTTTACAGTGATGTCAGAGTTCTTAATAGTAAAATTAAATACGCTTTGCATATTATCAGTTCCAATATGAAACGAAATGTTCAATCTTAAGTTGATTAATCATCTGATCAATCTTTTTTATAGAATGTCTCTTTGTTTTATTGGTGACAACGTATGTCTTAGCATCCTCGCCTTGAATCGGGCTGTTTCCATTATCTTCCTCTGATTCCTCATTAATTATTGTTCCCTCAGTATCCTCATTAATATCATTGGCTTCTGAAGCTTGCGTGTCGTCAGTAATGATATTTTCAGTCTCTGTTGTTTCTTCGAGATTTTCGTTTGATTCGCAATATTCTCCAAGTTCTTCTGCTATGATTCTTCTTAGGCAAGTAAGAATGTTTATTTTTCCGTCATCCTCAACATCATCGCTGTTTAAATCAGCATCATCGAGCCTTTCATCGCTATTTAATATTTGCAACTTTGTCTCATCCCCCTCAATACGTGACAATATTTTCATCAGTGTGAAATTGTCAAGCGTATCATAAATATCGCTCTGTCCGAATTCCTCGGCTGATTGTACATAAATTAAAGCTTCGTTGGCTACTCTATATCCTAATTTAAAAGGAGAACCTTCAAATAGTGCGTTAATTCTCTTGAGGTAATTGATAACTTTCACAGCTATGCTATTGGGTGAAGTGCCACCTAATTTATCAATAACTTCATCTGCGGAAATATATCGGTTCACCAACAAATCATTAAGATTCTCTATATTCCTTAAATCTTTGATACCATCGTCAGTACCGCCTGTAAGTAATCGGTCATAGTCCACCTCATTCATCTCTATTGACATAGCTCTGTCTAAAACTTTTCTTGAGAAAGAGAATGTGGTTTCATCCATATTGACAGTGCCAATCACAATAAGGTTGGGTGGGAGAGTAAGTCCCTTAGTGCGTAATTTTTTTTCAAAAACGCTATCCATTTCGTCTTTCCCGATTAAAGCATCATTAAGTTGTTTTGCAATGTTGCCTGCTACTACTGAACCAAATTTATCAGTAGGCTTAATAATCGGGTCAGTCATATAATTGCCCTCTTCGTCAAAAGAACGGCTTTCAATGGAACTTAGAAATTCTGCAAAATATTCTTCTACTGGTGCGAGGTTCATTTCATCGAGGCACAAAAAGAATGGTACGTCTAAGTGATGCCATGCATTTACGATAAAATCTATAAATGGTGTTAGCGTATAATGCTCATCTGGTATGTTTGAAGCATAGCCCACGACATCGTATGAATTATGCCAATTGGGTTTTACTTGTATAATTTCAAAATTAGCCGGTGAATGAAGTTTCCACCTAAGTTTTTCAAATTCTTCATCTTCGTATTTGATTTCTCTTTTTTCTTCTTTTGTTTCTTTCAACTCTTGTAGATCTTTTGTTACTGTTGCCTGAGCTAATTTTCTAACTATTCTGCTCTTACCTGTTCCTGATATACCAGCCAATAACAAAAATGGTTTTGTGCGTATGGCTGTTAGAAAGTTCGTGTAGTAGTTATTTACCTTAGTGGTAAACGTATTGGTTAAGTCATTATTGAATAAGTCGTTATATATACTCAAACTCCTAATAACGTCTCTGTATTTTTCGACATATTTATCCTTAATTGGGTTGCCGACAATGTTATCTATAGTCAAACCGCTTTGGCATAAAAATAAAATCCCTTTATCATCTTTGTAGTTATTTTGACTATATTGGTTTAGGGGTAAATTGTTGTTCCCCATTTTCCGATTAATAGCTATTTCACTTAATGTGGAGAAAAAAGGTTTTCCGTTGTCAAGTTCTTGAAGTGAATATGCATATTCTTCTTTACTAAGATGCCCTAGTATAAGGCTTCCTATGATTGCTACTTTGGGAGGTTCTATAGAAGAGTTGGATGCAGGCACAGCTGGGTTGTTCGTTCCAAATGTCATAGATTTGATGGCATCAATTAAAATATCTACCATTGTATCTTCATCTTCTGAAATATATGCTTCATAAAAACGAATGCCATTTTGATTGATTCTATAAAAGTTTAATCCATTTTCGTTTTTATAATCTAATAAACCGAAATATAAGGCGGGCTTCATCTTAGCAATGCCTTGACCGCCAGATGTGTTATCTGTTTTTCTGTTTTCTCTTAAATAAATTGCTACCAAAGCGTCGACAAAATCTGTGCCTTTTAACCATTGACCTCTGTTGTTGTAAAATATTTTCAATGATATTCCAACAACGATATCTATATCTCCAACGTTTCTTAGAACAATAGGTTTCATACTTATATCATATTTAAAAGTTTATTTATTATAACGGTAATCATTTTAGATGGTATACCTTCACCAATGACTTTTCTAATCATTGTATCAGAAGCCCATGATGGTATATTCCAATCAATAGGAATAGAGGAAACTATCATAAGTTCATATATAGATAGAACTCTTGGGTCAGAGTATAATGTCACTCCGTTTTGAATATATGGACGACCTGGATGCACGCATGCTAAAGAGGAAATTACACCATTGTTTTGTGTCATTGTTCTTGCGGGTTTATCCCAATACATCCTTCTGTAATGGTTATGATGTGCTACGACTCTGCTTCCATCTTCTTTTTGAGGAAAGTAAACCTCGTTGTAAATGGCGGATTTTCCAGTTGGAGTGTGCATCATCCATTCAACTTGCTTCCAAGAATGGAGTGGTGGTTTATGCCATTTTGAGACTTTTTCTCCCTCTTCCTTTTTAACGAGAAAATTAGGGAATTTATTTAATGTAAAATCAACACCTTCTCTCAAAATTGGATCAAGAGAAGGCAAATCCCCAATTGCCTCTTGCAAGGTGACTATTTTTTGCTTTTCTGGAAACTCCCATTGAAAGTTTTGAGTTTTTTTTACTAATAAAAAAATATTTCTTTCCCTCATCTGTGGTACTCCACAATCCATAGCTTTTATAAGACTCTGATTATTAAAAATGTAATTGTTGTCGAGCTCACAATGTAAATATTCGGGAATCGTTACTATTTGTCCTTTATATTTTATTTTTGTAGTAAGAATTTTTGGAACATTTTCTATTACTGCGTATTCAGGCTCTAAACGTTTTATAACATCAACAGCATAATATATTAGTTCGTTTCGTTCGTCGTATTGAAGACGATTGCCAGCTTCACTCATACCTTGGCAAGGAGGTGTGGCTAAAACAAGATTAATTTTATTCTCTTTAGCCTCTTTTACAATTTGACTTCTTAGTTCGGAGTTAGTTATATCACCCTCAATCATAAAAGTATTGGGATGTACACTGGTATAGAAGAGGCTTCTTTGATGGTCTAACTCATTAGACATAACAATATCAACTTCTTTATTCTTTTCGATACCAGACTCGGCAACTCCTACGTTTGCAAATAATGACAGTATTCTTAATTTAGCCATTGGGAATATTCTTGAAAAGTTTTTTGACAAAAAGAGGAGGTATGCCTTCTCCGATTATTCTTCTTACAAATGCTTCTTCTGCGTTATCAGGAAGAGGCCAATCTTTTGGGAGACTCATTATCAACATTAACTCATAGAGAGTAAGTGCTCGTGGATCTGAATATAAATCTTCTCCATTATTGCAATGTCTTAAAAATCTTCCAGGATGGACATTACCTTGAGACGATATCTTGCGGTTATCCATAGTAACCGTATATGCGGGTGTGTCCCATCTTTGACGGGTAAATGTGTTCTTGTACCCTTTAACGAGGCTTCCATCTGCTTTTATTGGTTTATGTATTGCATTATCAAAAGCAGACTTTCCCGTTGGTGTATATTGCATAACTTCAACTTGTCTGTAAATATGTGTAGGCGGTATATTCCATTTGGATATTTCCAATGCTTTTTTCTTTCGCTCCTCAAAATGCGGAAACAGTCTTTTAAAGCTGTCTTCATCTATGTCTTTGACATAAGGGTCTATTTGTGGTATCCAACCAATAGTTTCTTCTAAAGTTACAATGTGAGTGCTTGGAGTGGGTAATAACCACTCATGGCAATCTAATCTTGATAGCAAAATTATCATTCTCTCCCGAGATTGGGGAACCTCATAGTTTTCTGTGTTTATAACATTGACAGATATATTATATGTAGATGATAACTCAGTCTTAATCACGTCTGTGATTAAGACGAATTTTCCATTGTAATGAATTTTTGTATTTATAAAGTTTCGAACATTTTCAATCATCACATATTTAGGGCAGAGTCTTTTTATTATAGAGATAACAGGAAGAATTAAAAGGTTGCGAACATCATCTTCTTTTTGTTCTCCAGCAGTACTCATACCTTGACATGGTGGTGTAGCTAAAATAACATCTACATTTTCTTGTTTTGATAAGGCGATAACTTGATCGGATATATTAGAAGAATTAATATCACCACAAATCATTTTTGTTTGAGGGTATATTTTACTGTATAAATCAGCTCTTCTTTTTATAAGCTCATTAGCTACGACAACATCACAACCTATTTCATCTAAATAGGCTTCTGCAACACCAATGTTAGCAAATAGGGATAATATTTTATGTTTTATTCTCATATATTGTATTTACACTATCTTTTATTTTCGTGCAAAAATACATTATTTTTCTTAAACGAACAAAAGATTTAAGACTTTTTGCTGTTTTTTTTATCAAAATAATTTGAATGCTAACTTTTTTAACTGGTTTTAGAGTGCTTTGAATTAAAATAATCTTTCTATATATAAATCCTCGTAGTTGTAGCAATTCAATCTTAAAAATCTTTCTTATGTTAAGAATTTTCCATTTTATATTATTTAGAAATGGGGTGCGCCAATGGATGGCACACCCTCATTTGATTTATTCCATTGTCACCTTTACTTTGCTCTTCGTCTTGTCAACTCTCTCCACGACGATTTTTGCGGGGATGCGGTTTTTGAGCTCTTCCACGTGGCTGATAATTCCCACTTTTTTGCCGCCGCTCTGGTGGATGGCGTCGAGGCAGCTGAGCACGGTGTCTAAGCACTCGGTGTCGAGGGTGCCGAAGCCCTCATCGATGAAGAGGGTGTTGGAGCTCGAATTGCTGTTGTTCATTGCCGCCAAGGCGAGAGCGAGGGAGAGGGAAACCATAAAGCTCTCTCCGCCCGAGAGGGTGGCAGACGACATAGGATTGCTGCCGCTGAAGAGGTCTTTGACAAGGATTATCAAGGATCCGGGCTGACACTCAAGTCTGAAGCGTCCGCGGGTGAACATCTCCAAGTATCCGTTGGCCATATTCAGCAACTCTGAAAGTATGAAACTTTGAGCTATGTTCCTGAATTTCTTTCCGTCGGCGTTTCCGAAATCGACGTTTAATCTATTCCATTTCTCAAATTCCTGCCTTTTCTGCTCCACGCTCCTCATTGTTTCTTCCGACATCTCCCGGTTGAGCTTGTCGGCTTTAAGTTTTTCTGTTAAGCCTCCGAGCGTCTGGTTGATTTCGTTTATGTCTTGGTCAAGCTTCTTTTCCAATTCAACAAGCGATTCAAGAGTCTCGTTCTCCTCAAATTGCGGTTTTGTCTCCTCGTGGGTTTTCCGGCGGTTGTCAAGAGCCTCTTTTTTGCCTGTCGCCACTTTCAATTCCCCTATTGCCTTGTCCTGGTGTTGGCTCATCGAATTCACCCTTTCTTGTGATAAGGCATAGAGAGCGAGCAGACGCTCTTCTTTGATTTCTGGATTGTTTTCGTAGAAGTCTGCAAGGG
>Ga0065708_1007186_pt1 | contig 11444 bp, 9 predicted proteins | sample Hoacrofraction12_2_FD_59095 | JGI IMG/M metagenome (GOLD analysis project Ga0065708, IMG submission 59095) | Hoatzin crop microbial communities from Cojedes, Venezuela, sample from fiber fraction 12 v1 | ecosystem: Host-associated > Birds > Digestive system > Esophagus > Crop | place: Venezuela... | reverse complement strand
AAATGAATGGTTACTGCCAAGACTATCCGTTATCATCCATGGAATGTACGTTGAAAATTACGACCTAATTACGACCTAAATTTTATTCGTGGTTATATGCGGTCGTAATCTCTAATCTTCTCATATATAGTGCATTATGATGTTCGAAACCTTTAAATCATGCATGAATTACGACTCAATTACGACCGAAAAACGACCGAAACGTTTTTAAGTCGACATATAAAGGTCGTCAGTTAGGAATCCCAGTGTGGATTTTTGAGAAGGAGCTGTTCTAAACGATTGTTCTGAATGTGAATAGTCTATGATTCCACGTCGGCCAATATTGAAAGTGTGGTAAGGCCATGGGTTTTTCCTACGATATAACTCGTTTCCTCGTCTACCGCATGTGTGAAATTGTCCATGCACAGGAGCCTTCCCTCCTGGAACTGCGCACATGTGAAGGTGTCTCCTGGCTGGATTGTGGCGTTTTCGGTATGCTCTGCTACGAACTTGTTGTCTCCTAGATAGCGGATGACGCATATTCTATTGGGCATCCAGCCTATTTTGAGACGGGTTCCAACCTTAAGATCGGAGGAATCTATCGTTTTGCCGACAAACATTTCCGATTCCTTCTGGGTAGATATCTTGAGTCTGTCCAGGAATCCCCTCCAGTCACTGTCTCCCAGGAACTGGCATAGCATGTCAAGTGTCCTTTCAGATACATTTTCGTACTTTCTGGTGGAGTATCTCCAGAGCCTTTCCAGTGTAGTTGTGGAAATGTGGTATCTGAGAAAGGAGTTCTCTATGAGTGTAGTCAGCTTCTCGAAATCTGCATGTGTCTTGAGTGGGAATCCAATCTTTTTCGTGATTTCTTCTTTCAAGGTTGCAATTTCGGGAGCGTCTGTCTTGATTCTCGGCATGCTGATTCTGCGGGTTTTCTCTTTGCAAATGTAATGCTTATATTTGTGGGTGCAACCTGCGGTATGTTGTCTTTTCTTGTCTTTTTTTGAAGTATGGAAAGTGAAATAGTAACGAAACCTTCTTCCGGTGTCAGAGTGACCTCTGCATATGAAAATCCCGAGCTGATGTATTCGGGAGCATATGCCGACATATACAGGGTAAGCCGTGAGGGAAAGTATTTCCTTTTGAAAGCTGCAAAGGACAGGAACGGACAGGAAATCCTCCGAAGGGAGTTTGAAATGTCATCTTCCCTCAGCCATCCCTACATTGCCTCAGTCTTTGTATATGAGAAGGATACGCCTGTAGGGGAGGGCATGGTCATGGAATATGTCGATGGCCGCAATCTGCTTGAGTATCTTTCAGAAAGACCATCTCTGGATGAAAGGAAAAGGGTCTTTCTGCAGCTTCTGGATGCAGTATCCTACATACACCGCTCAGGCAGGATCCATAACGACATAAAGCCTTCCAACATATTGATTTCCAGGAAGGACAATGATGTCAAGCTGATTGATTTCGGATTGGCGGACAGCGATGCCTATTTTATGTTGAAGACGCTGGGGTTCACTGCTTCATACGCTTCTCCCGAGCTCATTTCCAGGGATGGAAATATCGATGCCAGGAGCGATATCTATTCTCTTGGCTGCATAGGAAAAGACATTTTTAAGGACAAATTTTCGGGAATTGTCCGAAAATGTCTCCAAAAGGACAAGGAGAAGCGGTACCGGAGCGTAGATTCCCTAAAAAAGACATTTGTAAATTACTATCGTCCCTTGCGGTGGGCGGGTATCCTGGCATTTGCCGGTGCGGCTGCCATAGGACTTCTATTGTACGTTGGACGTGAAAATAGGAAGATTCACCGATACGAGAAAATGATATCTTCGCAGGATTCCGTCATAGTGGCTATGTCTGATTCCCTGGAAAAGGCAAAGACGGACCTTTCTTCCTTAAGGAATAAGGTTGAGATTTCTGAAACGAAGCAGGCTAGGGTCGAGGCGGTGAGGGATTCGCTGCGAGGGGAGGTCGATCGAATCATGTATAATGCTTATTCAAGGTCAGTCGGGGACACCAAGTATCAGAGACTTCAAGAATTCTCCAGTATATCAGATATGGAATATCATAAATCTCTTGAAGTTTGGAGGGATAGATATGAGGCGGAAATTGTAAACGACCTTGAAATCTATTCTTCCAGAATCATACAGAACTATATGCAGAAAATTCTTTCTGCGGATAAATAGCCTGCTTTCATCTTTATATAGCTAAGAGTGCTATTCTTGTCTTTTTGATGAGAATGGCGGGCTATGCTATGTGCTCATTGCATTGATCCGTAACTTCGAGATTTTTCCGTAATAGAGCCTATCCCTCGCACTTGGCTATCCAGCTGGTGTCTATGCCGAGGGAGTCCAGGGTCGCCCTGTTGGCTTTGGTGAACTCGCATTCCATCCATCTGNCCTCGACCTTCATGGCCCGGAACTCCTTCATCCTCTCCAGCATGTCCTCGACGGAGTACTTCTTGAGGAGCCCCGCCGCCCTCATCGCNTTGTANAGTGCGTAGTACCACTGTATGGCGATGAAGTTGGCGAAGATCCAGCCTTCCAGGGCCGTCTTGTCCTGCATGTACGTCCTGTCCGCGTCAGTGACGTTCTTCAGCCTGTCTATCATCTCCTCGACCTTGGGCCTGCACTTGTACATCTCGTATATCACCTGCGGACTCTTGTCCTTCGGCGTGTTGGTGTACAGGCAGATGGTCCCGAAGTGCGACTTTATCTTCTCCAGGCCCTCGATGTTGTACTCCCTGTAATTTCCGTACTTGGACATGTACTCCTCGGGGTCTTCGGCGCCGCAGCCNTCTCCCTCGCCGCCGNCGGCGNCCGTCTTCTTCTTCGCCTTCTTCTCCAGCTTGGCCATCGCCTTCTCGGCCGCCTCCTCATTCGCGTCAATCCTGTCCGCCATGTGAGTCAGGTAGTCCTTCCTCTCGTTGTCCCGGAGCTGCTCGTCGAGGAACATGACAGACCTGGGGTCGGACGCGCTCCTGTAGTACCATATGATCCTGTTGTTGTACCGGAACATCCCGTCGAACCCGCTTTCCTGCCCCTTCTCTATCACGCTGTAGTCCGCCTTGGACGAGTTGCGCTTCAGGGGCATCACGTACTGGAGCCCGGCCTCCTCGAGGGCCGCGATGTTGCCCTCGGACGCGAAGCCCTTGTCGGCGAGTATCACCGCGTCGTCTATCCCGCTCTCCTGGAGGGATATCCGGAACGACTTGACGTCCTTTATGTCGCCGGGGACTAGCCTGTAGTAGATGGGCGTGGCCTTGCTCACCGAGTACACGCACATCATGTTGACGACGTTCTCCCACACGCCGCGCTTGCTCTTGCTCAGCTTCGCCACGTCGCCCATCTTCTCCGAGCAGGTCGGGATGTCGGTGCCGTCGAACACGACGCAGTCCCCGGCGGGGAGTGCCTCCCTCATGAAGGCCACTATCTCGCGCCTGTTCTCGCCCAGCATCCTCAGCCTCTTCCCGATCTCCTCCGGGGACGTGACCGCACGCGTGAGCCACCTGCCCATCATGCTCCTCTCGAAGTGGAAGCCCATGTTCTTCAGCGTCGACGAGTACAGCAGGCGGTTGTACGCCACCATCGCTATGGTCTGCCACTCGGCGCCGAAGTGCGCCTTCAGCTTGCCTATGTACTCGGACTGGCGGGAGCGCAGGTAGCTGGTGAAGCCGGCCTCGTAGGAGTCCCCGGTGCCGGCCAGCTTCGGCTCCCTGTACTTCTTCGGGGGCACCAGGCCGTCCTCCTCTGTGACCCTCCCCAGGTACTCGTCGGTGACCTTGCGAGACCTCTTGCTCTCGCGGTCGTATTCGCTGTGCACCCTGTAGAGGTAGTAGCTCCCCCTCTGTAGCCTCAGCTCCATACCCTTCCCCTTGTATTTTGTCGCCCACTCAGGGTAGGCGTTCGTCGCTTTCTTCGGCATGATCGGTATATTTTTGGATTAGACTATTGCTATTACGGATTCCGTAATGCGAATGTAGGCAAAAAATATCACCCAGCCAAATTTCCGGAGGGGAAATTGATGCTGAGTGTTAAAAAGTTACAGGCAGACCCTCACGGTAGGGGCGTGAGGCCGTGAAATGTATTACGCAGAATTCCCGATTTTACGGTTTGATGGATGAGCTTTCAAAAGGGGATATCAAACTCACTGCTGCAGGATACCTGCCAACTAAGTATGTCAAGGAACTCTATTCATTGGGCGTCCCTGATTTCTTTGTGGAAAAATTGGGATACAAAGTTTCCAGCGAAAAGAAAAGTGAGAGTGTTCTGATGGTTCACGCAACCCTTAAGTGTGCCAGACTCATAAAGGAAAGGAAGGGTATGATGTCATTGACGGAAAAAGGACGTGAGATTCTATCTGACCACAATCTCTTGAACAAGGTTGTGACCGAGGAAGTGGTTTCTCGTATGAACTTGGGCTATTTTGACCTTTATGAAGGTAATGAGATAGGAAATTTCGGCACCACTTTTTCTTTGGTGATAATACATCGGAACTCTCCTGATTGGCATGCCGGGAAAGAATACGCAAAAGCATATTTCGAGGCATTTCCCGATATGCTTGAAGAATCTGACTGCCAAAGGCCTGAAAGCTGCTATGTGTGCCGTGTTTTGGAACGCCTTTGCACGAATTTCCTTGGAGTGTGTGAGCTTAGGCATGTGCGTAAAGATTCGTCGAGTCCATATTTGACACAGGATGAATACAGGACCCTTCCCACCTTTGACACCCTTTTTTCATTCAGGGATCCGATATCACCGGGGAACAGGAAAAACATCCGCTCCGTTTGAAAAATCTGGCTTAACTTAATTTAGGCAGAAACGCTTCTAAAAGTGGCATGATTCCTTTCCGATTGATTAGTGAAAATAAGGCTAATCTTCAGATTGGGAAATGGATCATCCGCCTTTCCCATCTCCTGCAAAAATCATCCGTTGAGGGTGATGACGTCTCGTGGCGTCAGTACCCAATCCGTTTCCTTGGAATCAGTGCTTTTCAGGAATACTGCCGGAATTATACTGTGGTTTTTCACGAATGGGAGACTGGCAGCCTTCTTAAGCAGCTCCTCTTTCAGCCCTTCAGAATCAATGTCATCGCGCCATTTGCATTCTCCGACAAGAAGATATTTCTTATCAATGGATTCCGATACCACATCAATTTCGCATTGCTCATTTCTTGAAAACGCTCCCCACCATCTTCTTGCCTCTCCGAACAGGATTCCTCCGATACTGTTTCCGGAAACGGCATTCCTGCAGAGCCTCTCCCATTCGTTGGCTACGAAATCATTGAATTCCAAGCCGAGGATCTCCCCTATGGGTTTCAGCCTTCCCATCTCTATGAATGAGCGGTTCGGGGCTAGGAACTTATAGTAAAATCTCATATATGGGTCGGAAACCTTATATAACGTCTTTTTGGTATTTTTCGGATTCTCCCCGAAAGGTATCTCTTTTTCCAATAATCCGAGTTCGATCAATTTGGCGAGGGGTCTTGTAAGGTTCGTTGCAGGTTCTCCGCATCTCCCAGCAATTTCAGAGAGCCTGTTGGCTCCGTTACCGACAAATGAAAGGATAGTGCTTGCCTGGACTATGTCCTTCATGTCATCGTGCAGTATTTTCGAAGGTTCTTCATAAAGGGTTCCCTGAGCCGAAAAGACTTCCGAAAACACAGCGTCACGGAGCGAACCGTACCCTTCTATGAGATTCCAGTATCTTGGGACACCTCCGAACACGGAATATGTTTCAACAGCGGAGATGTCATCCAGCCCCAATGCATCTTGCAGATACGGAAGTCTCAGCGGGGACAGTTTCAGGATTGCGGTCGCATGGCCGTACAGTGGTGAGCTGGAATCCAGAATGAGTCCGTGCATCATCTTTTGTGACGACCCGCAGATTATGATGTTATACCCGAGGGAAGATTCATCAAGAAGCCTCTGGAGAACAGAAGGCAGTTCCGGTGATTGTTCCACAAGGTAGGGAAATTCGTCCAGGCATAGCGTGAATGCTTCCTTAGAGTACCTTCCCAGAGTCCGGAACAGCTCCTCCCAGCCCGGGTATGTCACGCTATCAAGACCTTCAAAAGACGCGGCAGCTGTTTTGGCGAGCAGCGCCCTCTGCAATACGGATTTGGACTGGTCTGCTTGAAAGTATATGTCTTTTGGACCAAGTACCTTCCGTATCAAGGTGGACTTTCCCAGTCTGCGCCGTCCCCAGACGACCACAAAAGAGTCCATCTTTCCTTCCAATGCCTTTTTCAAACGCATTGATTCCGATTCTCTGTCTACGAATTTCATGAGTGATAAAAAATATGCTCTACAAACATAATGCTTTGATTGCATATTTACAAACATAAGCACAGAAAAAAGCGTCTTCCCTACGGAAAACTCCCCTGTGCATAGCTTGATAGGATTGTCCAGAAGCTTTGATAGGCCGATTTATCCATTTTTTGAGGTTAAGTTATTGTAGACGAAGTGGATAGAAAGCATTGTGTCACGGATTTTCCTCGGCCGTGGAACCCGTGACACATTCGGTGATTTTTTACAACAAAAAAGCACATTTCAGAGAGAAATGTGCTTAATTAATAGATTGAAAATCAAGTAATTCTTGATTTGGTTGTAGCGGGGGAGGGGCTTGAACCCTCGACCTCCGGATTATGAATCCGACGCTCTAACCAGCTGAGCTACCCCGCCATCAGGCTTTTTCAAAAAGCGTATTCGTTCAAAATTTACGGCCGGCCGTATGGCGACCGACCGCTTGGAAGTTGAGATAGAAGGATTCGAACCCTCACTGACAGAGCCAGAATCTGTAGTGCTACCATTACACCATATCTCAATGTTCGTCCCAGTCTTTTCGGAATGGGACTGCAAATGTACAAATGTTTTGATAAACTGCAAAATTTTTTTTGAGTTGTCCTTTTTATCGGCACTTTTATTCCCGTGGAGTGCCGGATTCATCCATTTTGTGCTTCTGGGGAGGAAGGCTCTGGAAGTTCCTGGTTAGGAACACCTGCACAAGGAATATGACGCAGAATATCACCCCGACCTTGAAAGGAGCCAGAGTGTCGGCGCTTCCGAAAAGGGCTCTTCCCAGCGGAAGGACTACAAGCGGAGATATGAACTGACCAAGGTACAGGGCTGCCGAAAGAAGTGGCATGACCGTAGTAGCGGAGTCCTTCCCGCCCTTTATCGATGCGATAGTGTTGAGATAGGGAACACCTACTCCGTTTGCAAGTCCTATGAGAAGCGACCCGAAAAGAAGGCCTGCGATACTGTCCCATGCAGCCATGCAGGCGTATCCCAGAAGGAACAGCCCCGGAGCCATGTATTTCATGGAACGTCTCATCTTCTTCATCAGGTCCCCGAAGACAAGGCCGACAAGGAAGGCTACGACATCGAGCGCTACCATTATGTATGTTATGGCGTTGTTCGAAAGCGATGTCCCGTCGTGGGCTGCGATTGCAAAGTTGGTGGGGTAGATGAAGAATATTATCATGAGAAGCAGCATTCCAACAACCGAAGGGTGGAACTTTGCCAGGCTCTTGACAGAAAGCTTGGATCCCTTTGATGCGAGCCTTTCATTGGGGAGGAAGGCTACGACCAGGACCACTGCGAAAAGTCCCAGCAAGTAAACCAGGAATGCGTAGTTCCACTGAATGTTTGCAAGGAGTCCCGCCAAGAGTGTCGCGACCACACCTCCGAGCTGGTTCATTGCGGCCGAAAGCCCCATCAGCCTGGCCTGCGCAGTAGGCGGATAGTAATAGGCCAGAAGACCGGTTGAGAGTGGCATGATCATGCCTACGCTTACGCCAAGGAGGCTTCTCATGACAAGCAGCGTGGCTATATTCTTTGCGAAGAAGGCTCCGGCTCCGAAGACCACGTACATCACAAGTCCGGTTATGGCAAGCGTCCTGGTCTTCATTACCTTGCAAAGGCTGCTGAAGAAGAAGTTGGTGATTATGATGAAAAGTGCGGGAATGCTCACGATGAGCTGGATTAGCATGTCGCCCTGACCGGCGAAGTGCTCCTTGATGACGCCTAGGGCGGGTGCGATTGCGGCTCCTGCCATGACGGTCAGGAGCGACATTGACAGAATGGTGGCTGTGAATTTTCTTGAAACGATGGCCATAAGTGATGGATCTTTAGAGTTCAACTTCCTTTTGTGGAATCCTCGGTCACTTACAGTCCTTTGTTCGTCTAGTCCCTACAGATCTTTCAGTTGCTTGGGAAATCCGGGGTGCAAAGGTATGAAAAATTTTCAAAAAAGACGCTTCCGTGTTGAGCCTTTGCCTTGGGCTATTCCTTCCATATCAGGGCGGTAGCCCATACCTGGCAGCCTTCGCACCTTCCTACGAACCCCATCTTTTCGGTTGTCGTGGCCTTTACCGAAACGCAGTCCTCCTCCACTCCCATGACCTCGGCGAGAGTCTTCCTCATGAGGGGGACGTATGATGCTATCTTCGGTTTCTGCAGGGCGATGGTGATGTCGGCGTTGCCAACACGCCATCCCTTCTCCTTCACAAGTTCCACTACTGAGGAAAGTAGCCTCTTGCTGTCCACGCCCTTCCACTTGTCGTCCGTGTCGGGAAAGTGGTGTCCGATGTCTCCGAGGGCGAGGCATCCCAGAAGTGCGTCGCAAAGGGCGTGTATCGCCACGTCTCCGTCCGAGTGGGCCACGAATCCCGTGGGGGAGTCTATCCTGACTCCTCCGAGGTACATGGGAATGCCTTCCGCAATCTGGTGTACGTCATAGCCGTTGCCGACCCTGAAAGGGCATGATTTGTGCGAGTCTGCCATATTGTTTTTGCGTTTGGGCAAAAATAGGGAAAAAGTGTTATATTTGCTATTTGACCAATCTTTTTTTAAGCCATGAAATTCGGTTTATTCGGAGACACTGAGCACAGGGTCTTCAATTACAAGCCCATATACTACGATCCTGAGAAGGAGGAGAGAAGACAGATGTTCGGTCACGTGGACGGAACCTTCGAAAAGGAGGCCCAGGAAGCGAAGGAGAAGGGGACCTACGTTCCCGGCTCGTCCATCAGGGGCTCTTTCCGCGGAGGCAACTACGCCCGCAAGAGAGGAGGCAACCGCGCCCAGTCGATAATCGGCCTTGTGGGGCTCATAATGGTGGTTGTCATCCTCATCTATTTCTCGAAATTCTTCCAGCTTCTGTAGGATGCACATAAGAGTCCTGCCTGGCAACATAGCCAACATGATAGCGGCGGGGGAGGTCGTCCAGAGACCTTCCTCTGTCGTCAAGGAGCTGATGGAGAATGCCGTGGATGCCGGTGCCCAGAGTGTTTCCGTCATAATAAAGGATGCCGGAAGGACGCTCATCCAGGTAATCGACAACGGTTGCGGCATGTCTGGGGAGGAGGCGCTCCTGTGCTTCGAGCGGCATGCCACCAGCAAGATAGCATCCGCGGAGGATCTCCAGAGGATAACCACTTTCGGATTCAGGGGCGAGGCCCTTGCGTCGATAGCTGCAGTGGCCAGGGTCACCCTCCGCACCCGCAGGGAGGATGACGAGGTCGGCGTGAAGGTCGAGATCGAGTCTTCCAATGTGACTTCCAAGGAGCCCGTATCCACTCCCAAGGGCTCCAACTTCGAAGTCAAGGACCTGTTCTACAGCGTTCCCGCTAGGAGGAAGTTCCTTAAGAGCGACAACGCCGAGTTCAGGCACATAGTCGAGGAGTTCACCCGCGTGGCCCTGACACGTCCCGAGGTCGCATTCACCCTTGTCCACAACGACAAGAACGTATATTCCCTGAAGAAGGCCCAGTCGCTTAAGTTTCGCATCCAGGACCTCATGGGAAAGGCTACCGCCGACGGGATTGTCCCGCTAGAGACAGCAACTCCGCTAGTGAAGATAAGCGGATACATAGGAAGCCCCGCGACTGGTACCAAGACGATTGCGAACCAATTCTTCTTTGTCAACGGAAGATACTTTCGCAGCCCGTACCTGCACAAGGCTGTCATGAAGGCCTACGAGGAGATGCTTCCACAGGGAACTACTCCGGCATATTTCATATACATGGACGTGGATCCGTCCTCTATGGATGTGAACATATCCCCAACAAAGACGGAAATAAAGTTCGAGGACGATTCCGTGATATTCCAGGTGCTGTACGCATGCACCAGGGAAGCCCTCGGAACAAACTCCTTCGGAGCTACCATAGACTTTACCGCAGGAGACACTCCCGAGCTTCCGGTATTCGGAAAGGGATACTCGGACTTCCGTCCCGATGTCGGCGTGCCCCAGGTTACGGTCGACCCTACATACAATCCTTTCGACTCGCTTCCGGGTGAAGGCGGCTCGTCAAAAGGAGTTCCCACCGTCGGCAGCTCCCAGACGGACTATTCAAAGTTCGTCGACAGGCACGAGAACTACGGAGCCCTTTTCGAGGAAAGGACCATTCCTGCGTCCAAGGTGCTCATCCTTGGAGGAAAGTATGTCGCATCGCCGGTTGCATCCGGCATTCTTTTAGTGTCTATCGCAAGGGCAAGGGAGAGGATCTTCTATGAAAGGTTCCTCAAGGCGATGTCCGCATCGGGGCATGTGAGCCAGACGGCTCTCTTCCCTGTAGAGATAATAGTCGGTGTCGCCCCGAGGCTAGTGTTCGAGGAACATCTCCAGGAGCTCAGGACCCTCGGTTTTGACATAGCCCTTTCGGGAAATGACGCAATAACGGTGAACGGAGTCCCTGACGGGTTCTCGACTGAGCCAAAGAAGGTCGAGGCGCTCATGGCCGATGTCCTCATAGCCCTTTCGGATGAGAGCACTCCGCTTCCCGGCATGATAGAGGCCGCCACAGCCCAGAAGTTCGCTTCCATAGCTTCCAAGGGAGGCAAGGCCCCCTCGTCTCCGCAGGAGGCCCAGAGGCTGATTGACACCCTTTTCGGGTGCGAGAACTCCGAGTACACGCCAAGGGGGCACAAGACAATGACAATAATATCGTTTGACGAAATAGACCAGAAGTTCTAGAATGCAATACTACTCAGGCAATCAGGGAGGCGGGTTCCTTTCCGCCATCCCGACGGTTACGAAGAACCTTCTTATCATAAACATCCTCATGTTCATAGCGACTCTTGTAAACGAGGAGTTCATGATAGGGACGTTCGGGCTCTTCTATCCTTCTTCGCCATATTTCAGATGGTGGCAGGTGATAACCCACATGTTCATGCACGGAGGGTTCTGGCACATATTCTTCAACATGTACACCCTTCTCATGTTCGGAATGATCCTCGAGCAGACCATAGGCTCTAAGAAGTTCCTCCTGTTCTATTTCGTCACGGGACTCGGGGCGGTCGCCCTCCACATGGGAGTGGAGTACCTGCAGATGCAGACACTCCTGTCCTCGGGCAACTCTTCCGCAGTGCAGAGGCTTCTCCTTACCCCTACCGTAGGAGCTTCGGGAGCCATATACGGCGTGCTCATCGGATACGCAATGCTCTATCCGGAAACGAC
>Ga0065708_1000209_pt1 | contig 11452 bp, 9 predicted proteins | sample Hoacrofraction12_2_FD_59095 | JGI IMG/M metagenome (GOLD analysis project Ga0065708, IMG submission 59095) | Hoatzin crop microbial communities from Cojedes, Venezuela, sample from fiber fraction 12 v1 | ecosystem: Host-associated > Birds > Digestive system > Esophagus > Crop | place: Venezuela... | reverse complement strand
ATTCAAACAGGCCCTCGCCCGAAACGCCGCTGCCTTTGCCGGCCGACTTGCCGGATTTCGCAGCCGCCTTCTTGGCCTGCTTGTTCTGCGCGGCCGACTGCTTGGCCGGCTGGGCCGCCTTCTGCGCCGGCTGGGCTGCCTTCTGCGAAGACTGGGCCGACTTCTGCGTCGGCTGGGCGGCTTGCTTGGCAGGCGCGGCAGACTGCGTGGCCGGCTGGGCCGACTGCTTCGGCGCGGTGGCGGCGTGGCTCTCTTCGGCCTTCTTGGCGGCGGGAGCGGCGGTCTCGGCAGGCTTTTGCGGCTCTGCGACGGGCGCCTCTTCGGCGGGCTCGCTGCCGTCGGTCTTCTCGAACACGGCGGGTTCGTCGAGCACCTCATCTTCAGCCTCTTCGGCCTTCGGCTCCTCCTTCTTGGGCTCTTCCTTCTTCTTGGCCTCGTCTTCGTCGGCTTCCATGTTGTTGGGCAGTCCGCGTCCGCTGCGTCGATAGGACGCGCGTTCGCCAAACCAATCGATGTCGCCCATCGGTTCCGACTTCAATTCTTCTTGCGATACGGGCGCGGCCTCCATGGCCTTCTCCTCGCCCTCAATGAGTTCCTTGGGACTCGAACAGCCTAAAACGTTGTAGAAGAACAAGAAGACCAACATGAGCAGCAGGAGCAGCAGCACGATGTAGAACGTCTTTTTGCGGCGCGGTTTGCCGGTCTGCTTCTGGTCTTTCTTGCTCGCGCGCTTGCCCTCTGCGGGCTTCGGCGGCGTGGCAGGCGAGCCCTTCTCGCGGGCCGACTGAGATGTCTCTTTATCGGAGTTCATTGCGAATGAATGCTTTGTAGATTTGGCGCGAAAGTAGCACAATTTGCGCGAACAGCAAAGTGATTGCGCGTTTTTCTGCCTTTCCGCCGCTCGCGCCCCCGCCGCGGCCGCCCAAATGCCCGTCCCAAAGTCCGCCGCGGAGCCGACAAATCGAACAATTTTACCGCCAAAACGACCAAACTTTTTCTGCAAAAAAATCCCGCTCCGAGCGTTTTCGGGGCGGAAATTTCGAAAAATTTCGATTTTAGGAGCAAAAAAATTTCCTGCGCACCTTTCAAAATTTTCAAGGCTTGGTTTCAGATTTTCCAGCGCATCTTTTCGAATTTTCGAGCGCTCGAAAAATCCAAACCAAGCCTTGAAAAATCTGACTACAGGCCGCAAAAAATCAGGGCGTCCCACCTTCTCGGCGGGACGCCCTTGCTGCTTGTTTTTTCAACTATGAGATTGCTGTTTTGTCGAGTGGGCTAAGCCCTTATTTCACTTCGATGTGTTGGAGCAATTGCTGCTTCTGTTCCGGTTTCAGCTTAGGCAGAGCCACGGTCAGCACGCCGTGTTCCACGTGGGCCGAAATGCCCTGTTTGTCCACATCTTCAGGCAGCGAAAGCATTTGTTGGAACTTCGAGTAGGCGAACTCGCGACGCAGGTAGCGCGTGTTCTTCTCTTTCTCGGCGTTCGGCGTTTCTTCCTTCTTTTCCATCTTAATCACGAGATTGCCGTCTTCGTCTACGTGCACTTGGAAGTCGTCCTTTTGCATGCCCGGGGCAGCCACTTCGACGGTGTACTGCGTTTCATCTTCTTTCACGTTGATGGCCGGAGCCGTTCCGTTGGTCTTACGCATCCAATCGGTGTCAAACAAGTCGTCGAACAGATTGGGAAGCCAGTTTTGATAAGTGTGTCTGATAGGCATCATAATTTTTTCCTCCTATTGTTTTATTGGTTTGTTTTTGAATTTTCGTTTCCGTCGGCCCCTCGTGGGGAAGTCCGACACTTGAACCTTGTGCAAAAAGCGTGCCAACGCGAAAATGAGAAGTTTAAGTGTCAAAAAGGCGGCTCCGACTGCCAAAATGTCGTTTTCTTGTGTCAAAAACGCGGCATTTCTGCCGAAAACTATGGTCGCGTGCGCGGTTTTTAGTATATTTGCGCCCGCTTATGGAACAGAATACGAAAAACGACCCTATCTTTTGCTGTCGAACGACGACGGCTACGACGCCCGCGGCCTGCAAACGCTCATCGAGTGCCTGCGTCCGGCGTGCGACCTGCTTGTGGTGGCCCCCGACGGCCCCCGCTCGGGCTTTAGCGCCTCCATTTCCTCGCGCATGCCCATCGCCTCGCGCCTTGTGAGCAAGGAGCCCGGCCTCACCATCTATGCCACCAGCGGCACCCCCGTTGATTGCGTGAAACTCGGCCTCAATCGATATGTTGAGCGCACGCCCGACCTCGTTGTGAGCGGCATCAACCACGGCGACAACGCCAGCGTGAACGCCCACTATAGCGGCACCATGGGCGCCGCCGGCGAAGGTGCGCTGCAGGGCCTGCCCGCCGTGGCTTTCTCGCTCTGCGACACCCGTCCCGACGCCGATTTCGAGCCGCTCAAGCCCTATCTGCTGCCCTTCGTGCTGCGCGCCATCGAAATGGGCATGCCCCCCTTCACTTGCTGGAACATCAATTTCCCCAAGGCCCCCAGTTTCAAGGGCGTGCGCATTGGGCGCATGGCCAAGAGCCGTTGGGTGGAAGAAATCGAGGATTGCGACCATCCGCGCTATAAGAATGCCTACTATTGGCTGGCCGGCTATTGCGAAGAGATGGAACCCGAGGCCGACGACACCGACCGCTGGGCCCTCTATCACGACTATATTGCCCTGACGCCCACGGCGCTCGACAACACCGACTATGCCCTGCTGCGTGCGCTGCAGTCTGACTTCACAAAAAAGCCGCTCCTATGAAATACTTCCTCATCGTTGGCGAAGCCAGTGGCGACCTGCATGCGGCCGCCCTGATGCGCNAGCTGCGCGCCGGCGATGCGGAGGCCGACTTCCGGTTCTACGGCGGCGACCAAATGAAGGCCGTGGGCGGAACGTGCTTGTGCCACTACAAAGACTTGGCCTACATGGGCATTTGGCCGGTGCTGCGCCATTTGCCCACCATCTTGAAAGGCATGCGCCGCTGCTGCCGCGCCATCGAAGACTACCGGCCCGACGCCGTTGTGCTGGTGGACTATCCCGGGTTCAACCTGAAGGTGGCGCGCTACGTTCACGAACGCGGCATCTGCCCCGTCTATTACTACATCTCGCCCAAAATCTGGGCTTGGAAAGAATATCGCATCAAGCAGNTGCGCGCCTACGTCGATAGGCTCTACAGCATTCTGCCNTTTGAGCCCGACTACTTCCGCAGCCTCGACTACGANGCCACCTACGTGGGCAATCCCACCGTNGANGAAGTGAGCGCCTTCCGCGCCGCCCACCCCGANGGCGAAAGCGAGCGCAATTACCTCGCCCTGCTGCCCGGCAGCCGCCGCCAAGAAGTGAAGAAAAACCTCGAGCGTATGCTGCGCGNGGTGAATCAGAATGCCCGCGGCCGACGCGCTGCGCCTTGCCATTGCCCAAGCGCCGGCCCTGCCGCGCACGCTCTACGACGACATCATTCGCCGCAGCGGCATCGACCCCGAACGCGTGGAAGTGGTGGCCAATCAAACCTATCCGCTCTTGGCGAAATCCTACGCCGCCCTCGTGACCAGCGGCACCGCCACGCTCGAGACGTGCCTCTTCCGCGTGCCGCAGGTGGTGGCTTATTTTGCAAGTTTCGGAATTTTAATCCGAATGGCCAAAAAAATCATCCTAAAAGTGAAATTTATTTCGCTCGTGAACCTTGTGGCCGGCCGCGAGGTGGTGCGCGAACTGATTGCCGACGAAATGAACGTGGGGAACCTTCGCGCCGCGCTCACGCCCCTGCTCGGCGACACGCCCGAGCGCCGCGAAATGNTGGCCGGCTACGACGACGTGATTGCGCGCCTCGGACCCGCCGGCGCCCCCCAACGCGCTGCCGCCGACATATTGGCGCGACTCAAAGAAAAGCAAACAAATGCCTAAAAAAGCCTAAAAACGCAGCGCTCGCTTTGGGNATNTCGCACAAAAATACTATTTTTGCAAATTATAACGAAACAAACACGCGACTTTCTGCTCTTCGCAACGGCGAANAGCCTCTGAATGAAAGCCATAAAACCAAAATAGAATGGGAAAAATAATCGCACTGGCCAACCAAAAGGGCGGCGTCGGAAAAACGACGACGGCGATGAACTTGGCCGCTTCCCTTGCCACACTCGAAAAGCGCGTTCTGCTCATTGATGCCGACTCGCANGCAAACGCCTCTTCGGGCATCGGCGTAGAACTCAGCGAGGTGGAAACTTCAATCTACGAATGTCTCATCAACCGCAGCGACATTCGCGAAGCCATCTACACCACCGACATCCGCAACTTGGACGTCGTGCCTTCGAGCATCAACCTCGTGGGCGCCGAGGTGGAAATGTTCAATTTCGAGAAACGCGAATTCGTGATGCGCGAACTTTTGGCCCCCATCAAAGGCGACTACGACTACATCCTGATTGACTGTTCGCCGTCGCTGGGCCTCATCACCGTGAACTGCCTTGCCGCAGCCGANTCGGTGATTATTCCNGTGCAATGCGAATANTTCGCCCTCGAAGGCATCAGCAAATTGCTGAACACCATCCGCATAATCAAGAAAAAACTCAATCCGCATTTGGAAATCGAAGGCTTCCTGCTCACGATGTACGACAGCCGCCTGCGCCTTGCNAANCAAATCTACGANGAGGTGAAGCGCCACTTCCAAGAACTCGTGTTCCGCACCGTGATTCAGCGCAACGTGAAACTCTCCGAAGCCCCGAGCCACGGCATGCCCGCCATCCTCTACGACGCCACTTCGACCGGCGCGAAGAATCACATGGCCCTTGCCAAAGAAATTCTGGCCCGCGAGAACAAAGAAAAGACCGCCGACGAGGCCTCCGACTCCGCAGAAAAAGCATAAGCACAGCATCATGGCAATCAAAAAGAAATATCCCGCGCTCGGCCGCGGACTCGACGCCCTCATCAGTCCCGAAGACGAAATCCAGACGAGCGGCTCCTCCTCCATCAACGAAATTCCNATCGACCAAATAGTGGCCAACCCCGAGCAGCCTCGCCACGAGTTCGACCCCGAGGCNCTCGAAGAATTGGCCGAATCCATCCGCCAATTGGGCATTGTGCAGCCCATCACGCTGCGCCANATGGACGACGGCACCTATCAGATTATCGCCGGCGAGCGTCGCTGGCGCGCATCGAAGATTGCCGGACTGGCCACCATCCCNGCCTACATCCGCACCGCCTCCGACGAGAACATGATGCAGATGGCCCTCGTCGAAAACATCCAACGCGAAGACCTGAACGCCATAGAGGTGGCGCTCGCCTATCAGAANCTCATCGAGCAATATCACCTCACCCAAGAAGAACTCAGCGACAAAGTGGGCAAGAAACGCGCCACCGTGGCCAACGCCCTGCGCCTGCTCAAATTGCCGGCCCCCGTGCAGATGGCCCTGCGCAACAAAACCATCGACCAAGGNCACGCCCGCGCCATTCTGGGCGCCAAAGACCCCACGCTGCAGCTGAAACTCTTCCGCGAAGTGCAGAAAAAAGGCTTCAGCGTGCGCCAAGTGGAAGAAATGGTGAAGGCGCTCAACGCCGANGGCACCGTGCGCCCCGANGAAAAGCCCGAACGCAAGAGCGCTCCCAAGNTGCCCGAAGAGTTCGGNGCGCTGCAGACCAAACTCAGCCAATTTTTCCACACGCCCGTGCAGATGACCTACAACAAGGCCGGCAANGGCAAAATCACCATCCCCTTCGCCAACGAAGACGAGTTGCTGCAGCTCATGGGACTGTTCGACAAAATGCGCTGAAGCCCCGCCATGCGAAAGGTGCCGACATATCTGCTGCTGACGCTCGCGTTCCTGCTCGTTGGAACGTCGGCGCACGCTCAGGCACGCATCATCGTGGACTCCGTGGCCGAGGTGCGCGAAACNGCCGAGAACGAACGCTTGGCCGCCGTGAGCGACTCGCTCGCCAAAACGGCGNCGGCGCCCATCGCGAAGACGCAATTCGTGCCCAATCCCCAGCGCGCCCTCTGGCTNGCCCTCGTGCTGCCGGGCGCCGGCCAGATTTACAATCGCAAATATTGGAAACTGCCCATCTTCTACGGCGGATTTCTCGGATGTACNTACGCCCTGATGTGGAATCAGCAGATGTATAAGGACTATTCGCAGGCCTATCTCGACATNATGGACAGCGACCCCAACACGGCGTCCTACCTCGACATGCTGCCCCCNAACTACGACATCTCGGGCAAGGAAGANCGCTTCAAAACCATCTTCAAAAACAAGAAAAACTACTACCGCCGCTATCGCGACTTGAGCGCGTTCTGCTTCATCGGCGTTTACATCTTGAGCGTGATTGATGCCTACGTGGACGCCTCGCTCTCGCAGTTCGACATCTCGCCCGACTTGAGCCTGAACGTTGGCCCGGCCGTGATACCGACGCAGCAAGTGGGACTGACGACGGGCAGCTCGTCCTACGGCGTGGGNTGCAGTTTGAATTTCTGAATGCAAAAATACAAAATAAATATGAAACTNAAAAAAATATTTTTCCTCACCTCCGGCGCCNTGCTCTTGCAAAGCGCNCCGCTGCATGCGCAGGAAGAAATCACCGTTTACGACCAAAATCTCAACCGCGACGAAATCTTCGAAGTGCCCGANGGCATGGCCATGAGCGAAGACTCACTCTTGAGCGAGTGGCAGGCCAAGAACTACTTGTTCCCCGACACNACGTGCGAGAATCCCGACTACAATCCGACCTATTCGAACGAAGTCTATCGCGACCGCCTGCAGCGACTGCCGACGGTGATTGAAATGACCTACAACCCCGTGGTTCAGAAGTTNATCGACCGCTATACGGGCAAGGGCCGCCGCCAAGTGGCCGCCATGCTCGGTGCCGCGAACCTCTACATCCCGATGTTNGANGAGGCNCTCGACTANTACGGCCTGCCGCTCGAACTGAAGTACCTGCCCGTGGTGGAATCGGCGCTCAATCCGAAAGCCGTGAGCCCCGCCGGTGCCGCCGGCCTCTGGCAGTTCATGCTCGCCACGGGACAGCGCTACAACTTGCGCGTGGACAGCCGCGTGGACGAGCGNCGCGACCCCATCAAATCGACTTGGGCCGCTGCCGAATACCTGCGCGACCTCTTCAAAATCTATGGNGACTGGCCCCTCGTGCTCGCAGCCTACAATTGCGGCCCCGGCAACGTGAACAAGGCCATTCAGCGCGCCGGCGGCGAACGCGACTANTGGAAAATCTACCCCTATCCTGCCCGCCGAGACCCGCGGCTACGTGCCCGCCTTCATCAGCGCCAACTACGTGATGAATTACTATTGCGACCACAATATCTGCCCNATGCGCACNAAGTATCCGCTGCAAACCGACACCGTGATGGTGGCGAAGAACGTGGATATGCGACACATTGCCGAAAAGTGCGACTTGGACCTCGATATGCTCCGCGCGCTCAATCCGCAGTATAAAACGAACGTCGTTCCCGGCTATTCCGACCCCTGCGCCCTGCGCCTGCCGCAAGATGCCATCGCCAAATTCATCGAAAACGAGGACGCCCTCTATGGTGCGCAAGGACAGACCTATCTGCGCGACCACGCCGAAACCGTGATTGACAGCCAAAGCCCCGCCAACCGCCAAGACCTCTCTTCGCGCCGACGTCCNTCGCTGGCNTCGCAGGCCAAGAGNTCCGGCAACGCCCGCAAAGCCACGGCATCGAAGTCGCGCGGCCGCGCAACCGCCAAGGCTTCTAAGGGACGGGCATCTTCGGGAAAACGCACGGCCGTGAAGCGCGGCGCCTCCAAGAAGGCTGCTGCCACAACGCGCACACGCCGCGGTGCCACTAAGAAAGCCGTGACCACCAAGCGTGCCACGACAAAGAAGGCCGCCACGACCAAGAAGGCGACGACCAANAAAGCNGCGACCAAGAAGGCCACGACGAAGAAGGCCGCCACNACAAAGAAGGCGACCACCAAGAAAGCCACGACCAAGAAGGCCGCGACCAAAAAGAGAAAATAATTCGGCGAAAACAAATCTGAAAACACGAACGCCATGATGCCCGACAATCAAAACTCCAAGCCGCTGCCGCCTACGCCGCCCACGCCCCAAGCCGACACCTCGGCCGAAGACGAGCGCATGGTGCAGGAAGCGTTTCAGCACTTGCTCGACACCTATTTGGCGTCGAACCATCGCGGCAAGGTGGACATCATCAAAAAAGCGTTCAACTTTGCCAAAGAGGCCCACAAGGGCGTGCGCCGACTCTCCGGCGAGCCCTACATCCTGCACCCCATCGCCGTGGCCCAAATAGCCTGCGAAGAAATCGGCCTCGGCTCCACGTCTATCTGCGCCGCCTTGCTCCACGACGTCGAAGAAGACACCGACTACACCAACGAGGACCTCGCCAATCTGTTCGGGCCCAAAGTGGCCAACATCGTAGAGGGACTTACGAAAATTGCCGGCGGCATCTTCGGCGAAACGGCGTCGCTGCAGGCCGAAACGTTCAAGAAACTCTTGGTGACGATGAGCGACGACATTCGCGTGATTCTCATCAAGATTTCCGACCGCCTTCACAACATGCGAACGCTCGCCTCGATGCAGGCGCGCAAGCAATATAAAATTGCCGGCGAGACATTATATATATATGCCCCGCTCGCCGACCGTCTCGGCCTGAATAAAATCAAAAACGAACTCGAAGACCTGAGTTTCAAGTACGAACATCCCAAAGAATACCGCAAAATTCAGACGATGCTCGACACAACGCAGGCCGAGCGCGACACCATCTTCGACAGCTTCGTGCCGCCCATCCGCAAGGCGCTCGAAGAAATGGGATTCGAGTTCGACATTCTGCAGCGCGTCAAGACGCCGTACTCCATCTGGAGCAAAATGCAGAACAAGCACGTCGAGTTCAGCGAAATCTACGACATTCTGGCCATTCGCATCATTTTCAAACCGAAAGACCGCGCGCAGGAAATCAATGAGTGCTTCAATATCTACGGTGCCCTGACGCGCATCTATCGGCCGCACCCCACGCGCTTCCGCGACTGGCTCTCTATGCCGAAAGCCAACGGCTATCAGGCGCTGCACAACACGTTCATGTCGAAGCAGGGCAAATGGATTGAGGTCCAAATACGCTCCGAGCGTATGAACGACATTGCCGAAAACGGTTTCGCCGCACATTGGAAATATAAGGACTCCTCGGCCACCAACGAGAACGAACTCGACAAGTGGCTCAACTCCATCAAGGAAATCCTGAACGACCCGCAGCCCGACACGCTCGACCTGCTCGACACCATCAAGCTCAATCTTTTTTCGAAAGAAATTCTGGTGTTCACGCCGAAGGGCGACATTCGCACAATGCCCGCCGACGCTTCCGTTTTGGACTTCGCCTTCAGTATCCACTCCTTCCTCGGAACGCATTGCATCGGCGCCAAAGTGAACCACCGCCTCGAGCCGATGGGCTATCGCCTGAAGAGCGGCGACCAAGTCGAGATTCTCACGTCGCAAACGCAGCACGTGTCGGCCGATTGGCTCGCCTATGCCACCACGGCCAAGGCACGCTCAAAGATTCAGTCGCTCTTGCGGCGCGAACGGCGCACGAAGGCGCAGCAGGGCGAAGAGCAGGTGAACGCGTTTCTCCGCCAGCACGACTTCGAACCCACGGCCGCGCTGGTCGACAAGCTCAGCCAAGTGCACGGACTGCCCACACGCGAGGAACTTTGCGTCGCCGTGAGCGAAGGCAGCGTGCAACTGGGCGACAACGACGTGGCCGAACTGCGCGGCAAGAAGCGTTCGCGCGGCTGGCGCAAGTACGTGCCCTTCATGCGCCGCAAGACAACGGCCGCGCAGCCCGACGACACCACCGAGTTCGTGAAAGGCATCAACAAAAAGAACACGCTGCTGCTCACCGACGACGTGCTGCGCCGCTGCATCATCCCCAAGTGCTGCCACCCCGTGCCGGGCGACGACGTCTTGGGCTATATCACCTCGCAAAACCGCCTCGAAATCCACAAGCGCAACTGCCCCGTCGCCACCAAACTCAAGACGCGCTACGGCAACAATATCATCGCCGTGGAGTGGGACCCGCAATGCACGATGGAGTTCGAAGCCACCGTGTTCATTCAGGGCATGGACAGCCGCGGCGTGCTCTATTCCATCGCCGACGTGCTCCACACGAAGACGGGTGCCAACTTGCAGCACATCGAAATATCGGCCAACGCCGGCGTCTTCGAGGGCACGCTCATCTTCCTTGTTCACAACGTGGACGAAGTGAAGGCCATCTGCCATTCGCTCATGGAATTGCCCGAGGTGGCCAAGGCCTACCGCGTGGACGAAATCGACAATTGAGCGAATTGAAAATTGAAAGTTGAAAATCTCAAAAAAATATCATGAAAAAACGCATTCTTTCTCTCGGAATTTTCTTACTTTGCACGCTCTGCGCAGTCGCTCAGCCGCGCGCCAAGTATGTGTTCTATTTCATCGGCGACGGCATGGGCGTGAACCAAGTGAACGGCGCCGAAACCTACCTCGCCGCCATGGCCGACAGCATCGGCTTCTTCCCGATGTGCTTTTCGTCGTTCCCCTACGTGGCCCTCGTGAACACTTATTCGGCCACCAACGGCGTCACCGACTCGGCTGCCGGCGGCACGGCGCTCGCCACCGGAAAGAAGACGAAGAACGGCGCCATCGGCGTGCTCAAAGACCTTGAAACGCCCGCCAAATCTATCGCCTACAACGCCCAAGAACACGGTGCCGCCGTGGGCATTGCCACCAACGTCTCCGTGGACCACGCCACGCCGGCTTCGTTCTACGCGCACGCCGCTTCGCGCCACCAGTACTACGAAATTGGCAAGCAACTCGGCCCCACCGGCTTCGACTTCTTCGGCGGTTCCGATTTCCAGAAACCTAATGCCAAGGCCGACGAGCCCGACCTCTACGAGCAGACGCGTGCTGCCGGCTACACCATCGTGCGCGGCTATCCCGAATACCTCGCCAATCGTTCCAAGGCCGACCGCATCGTGCTCTTCCAGACCGAGGAAGACAGCAAGGCCTATCGCTATACGATTCCCTACAAAATTGAGCGCAAAGCCTACAACCTGAGCGCCGTGGACATCACCCGCGCCGGCCTCGACTTCCTTTATAATAAGAAAAAGGACGGTTTCTTCTTCATGATGGAGGGCGGCATGATTGATATGGCCTGCCACAACAACGACGGCCCCGCCTACATCCACGAAATGCTCGACTTCGACTCATGCATTCAGGTGGCCTACGATTTCTATATGAAACATCCCGACGAGACGCTCATCGTAATTACCGCCGACCACGAAACGGGCGGACTCTCGCTCGGCCGCGGCCCCTACGAGCTCCGAATGCAGAAACTTGCCGTGCCCAAGGCCTCGATTTTCCAATATGGTCGCCGCCTTCGCGAACTCGCGAAAGAGCAGGGCAGTGCGCTCACCGAAGACGCCCTGATGGCCGACGCTGCCGAGCACTTCGGCTTTGG
>Ga0065708_1040328_pt1 | contig 11471 bp, 7 predicted proteins | sample Hoacrofraction12_2_FD_59095 | JGI IMG/M metagenome (GOLD analysis project Ga0065708, IMG submission 59095) | Hoatzin crop microbial communities from Cojedes, Venezuela, sample from fiber fraction 12 v1 | ecosystem: Host-associated > Birds > Digestive system > Esophagus > Crop | place: Venezuela... | reverse complement strand
AGAAATTAGCCGCTCAAATGCAAACGAATGTTAAATCAAGTGTTAAAATTTCGCGAAAAAGCGTAGTTAAATTTTGTAAAGTTTTCTTAATTTCTTTCTTTCGCGTGAACAGAAATTTTTACGCGCAAAGATGGATTTTTGGAGTTCGAATAATAGAACTATAAAAAATGAGGATGTGTCAAAATCGACACATCCTCATCGTTTAATTTACTCTGACAACATCGTCACTTCAATGCGCCGCTTGGCATCGAGCAGGTCTTTAGCCATTTGCTTTACGTCGTCGGAAGTAACAGCGTCAAGCACTTCGTTGAAACCTGTGTGATAGTCAATGCCGTTGCGCAGATACTGATACATAATATGCTGCCAATAATCGTCGTAGGTAATGTTTTGCTCGTAGTTCTTGTGGAGGAATTTCCTTACCTTATCCATACTTGACTCGAGCGGACCGTTGTCGGCGATATTTTGTATCTGCTGATATACGATAGGAATCAATTCATCGTATCTGGCGGGATCTGTGCGGAAGTTTATCTTTATCAATACATCGGGATTTGATGTGCGATTGAGACTGTAGCTGACGCTAACGCCGTATGTGCCGCCCTTCTCTTCGCGAACGGAATCGGTGTAAGCGATTTTCAAAACACGTGTAAGCATCTCAAGCGTTAAATCGGTCTTTGGTGTGAACGGCTCTGCGAAGGTGTAATAGATGTTGACAAGCGCCGATGGTGTGTTCATCTTCTTCGAGAATTTGTGCGTTTGTTCGCCACCGATGATGTCTGGATATGGATGTACCTCGCCTTTTACGGTTGTTTTGCTCGACGGTAGTGACGCGATATATTGGCACAGCAATGGTTTCAGACTATCTATATCCACATGACCAGTTATGATCATTGTCCATCCGTCGGCATTTGAGAAGCATTCACGATAGATTTCGAGTATGCGGTCGTAGTTTACCTTTTCCAGTGTTTCCTTCTTTGTTGGTTGCACACGCGGATTGTCGTTGTAGAGTATCTTAATGAGCGAATCATTGTAAGACACTTGCGGATTAGCCTCGCGATTGGTAAGGAACGAGCGCATGCGATTGATTTCGCCATTGAAAGCAACCGAATCTTTGCGCGGTGAGGTAAAATAAAGATAAGTGAGTTCCATCATGGTTTTCAAATCTTTTACCGATGCGCTACCATTGATTGATTGCGTTTCGTCGCCTACGGAAGGGTTCAGACGCACGATTTTGCCGGTAAGAGCCTTGCGAAGTTCTATGGCATCGAAATCACCTACGCCCGCTTTGGTAATGGCAGAAGATATGAAAGAGAAGTTTGGTACATCCTCGTCGGGGAAATATTGCGTTCCGCCCGTTTTGTAGAAACGCATCTGTATCTGATCCTGCGTGAAGTTTGTTGGTTTAACATATACCTTCACGCCATTTGAAAGTGTCATTTCTGTGTATCCGAAATTGTTGGATACTGATTCTGAACCATTTTCTGGTGCTTTGATAGACACAATGCTTCCAGGCGTTGGCAATTCAGAAATGAGATTTTTTCGTACCTCTGCTTCCTGCCATGGAGTATAGTCTTTCGCTTGTGCTTCCAATACCCATTGTTCCAAAATGTCCTCTGACGGGATTTCCAAACCTTCTTTGTCGGGAGCAAATACAGTAAGAACTTGGTTGCGATCGGTTATCATCTCCTTCACAACTTTGTTGATTTCATCGAGAGTAACCTCCGATTGGAATTGTTTTTCATAAGCCAAATCATCTTCAGCCGTTGTCATTGGTTCCCAATCGGTGAAATTTCTCAGTGCCTTGCGTATGTAATAACTGTTGCGACGATCGTTTCGCTCCTTATAAATACGTTCTGCGCCCGCCATACTGAGAGCTTTGGCGCGATCGAGTTCACTCTGCGTGAAACCGAAACGGCGAGCTTGTTCTGCAATTCCAATGGCTGCATCAAACGAACCTTTGATGTTTTCCTGACGGCAACCGAAACCTATACTGAATGCATCCTTCGTGCGCGAAACGAAGAACGAACCATTGTGAGCGGTTGCTGACAAACACGGCGGAGTTTCCTGATGCTGCAGTTCTTGGTAGCGACCATTGAGCATTGAGGTGATAAGACCCTCAACATAATCGTCGCGCAGATATTTCACCTGATTCTTATCTGTGTCGGGTGTTGTCTCGCGTTTCATGTAAAGAGTGGATAGAATAATTGGTTGTTCAGAGTCTTTATCCACTGCAACAATCATTTTATCGTTGTCATTGACGGGATAATAAACGCGTTCGGCAGCGTTCTCCGGCATTGGAATCTTGGAAAAAGATTTTTTAATCTTCTTCTCCACAGCATTCACATCAATGTCGCCAACTACGATAATGGCTTGCAAATCGGGTCTGTACCATTTGTGATAGTAGTCGCGCAGGTCGTTGTATGGGAAATTATCCACTATATCCATGTTGCCAATGGGCAGACAATCTTCGTATTTCGTACCTTTATAAATCTTCGGCATCACGCGTTCTATCATTCTTTGTGAAGCCATTCCTGCACGTCGTGTGCGCCATTCTTCGTGTATCACGCCACGCTCCTTATCGATTTCTTCGTCAGTCAACAGCAAATAGTGGCTCCAATCGTGCAGAATAAGCAGCACGGAATCCACATTTGCCTCCCTTTTCACAGGCACCGACTTGATGTTATAGACCGTTTGCTCCACGGAAGTGTAGGCGTTGAGATTGGTACCAAACTTTACTCCGATGGTTTCGCACCACGGAACGATGCCCAGTCGCTTACCATCGCCAGGGAAATTTTTTGTTCCGTTGAAAGCCATGTGCTCTAAGAAGTGAGCCAATCCACGCTGACGCGGTTCTTCCAAGATGCTTCCCACTCGTTGAGCGATGTAGAAGTCGGCCAATCCAGGATCTTTTGCATTGTGGCGAATGTAGTAAGTCAAACCGTTTTTCAGACGTCCGGTGCGGAAAGAATCGTCTTGCTTGATGGTTTGTGCATTAGCAGTAAAAAAGAAAAGTACTGCAAAAAGAATTGATGTGAATTGTTTCATATTTTATAATCAATAATGTATCATAATGTGCTGCAAAGGTAAGTAAAACTTTCTTTCTGATATTTACGTCGGTTGCAAAATACCAATTTTTGGGTATTTAAAGTGTGAGCGCTTCTCTATACCTTTGCCCCACATTATTTAACAAGGAGTGCTTATCAAGAGAATTTTACTTTTCCTAATAGTTTTTTTTACCCAGACTTGGGCTTTCGCGCAAGGTTTTACGGTGCAAGGAGTGGTCACAGATTCTGCGACTCACGCTCCTATTGAATTCGCTTCTATTTTGCTTAAAGAGAGCGAGCAGTGGGCTATTACCGATGAGGGAGGTCGCTTTGAAATCAAAGGAATTGAATCCGGCAAACATACTCTCATTGTGCAGTGTTTAGGTTACGCCAAAACGGTGAGAATAATTCATGTGTCTGGTAAGTCAATATCAGTATCGATAACCCTTCGTGAAGATAATTTGAAGTTGGATGACGTGGAGGTTGTGGCAAAGGCGAAGACCGATGCATCGACCACTTCATACATGATCGACCGTATGGCGCTTGACAATCAGCAGATACTCAATATTGGGGATGTATCATCGTTATTGCCCGGTGGAAAGACGGTCAACGGTACTCTGATGAATGATTCGCGCATCGCTCTTCGCAGTGGAAGCAACGAAAAAGGCAATGCTTCGTTTGGAACAGCCATCGAAGTAGATGGCGTTCGCTTGGACAACAATGCCGAAATGACGGAAACAATGGGTTCCAGCACGCGCAACGTCAGTTCGTCTAACGTGGAAAGCGTCGAAATCGTCACTGGAATTCCTTCTGTAGAATATGGCGATTTGAGCAATGGTGTGGTAAAAGTGAACACTCGCAAGGGGCGTTCGCCATTTATAGTGGAAGGAAAAATTACGCAACACACTCGTCAAATTGCCGTAAACAAAGGTTTCAATCTGGGAAGAGATGCTGGTGTGCTGAATGTTTCTTTAGAGCATGCACGCTCTTTCAGTGATGCCGCTTCGCCTCATACTGCATATCAGCGCAATATACTTTCGATGAATTATATGAAAGTATTTATGCCTAAGACAACGCCGCTTACGCTCAACGTAGGCTTCACTGGCAATGTCGGTGGTTATAATTCTGAAGCCGATCCAGACGAAGAATTGGATGATTACAGTCGCGTTCGCGACAATAATTTCCGCGGGAACTTCTCTCTGAAATGGTTACTCAACAAGTCATGGATTACCAATCTATCGCTTTCTGGTTCTATTTCTTACAGCGATAAATTGGCGGAAGACTATTCACATGCCAGCAGTGCATCCACTCAACCATACATCCACACTCGTGAAGAAGGATATTTCGTAACGACCGACTATGATGAAGATCCTTCGGCAAATGTCATCTTGGGTCCCACAGGTTATTGGTATGTGCGGAGTTATACTGACTCTAAACCGCTAAATTGGTCTTTGAAATTAAAAGATGAATGGACGCATCGCTTCGGACGAGTACTTAACAAACTCTTGCTTGGTGCCGAATATACCGGTAGTCGCAACAACGGACGCGGACTGTACTATGAAGATATGCGCTATGCTCCTACATGGCGTGAATACAGATATGATGAGCAACCAACGCTAAACAATCTTGCTTTGTATGCAGAGGAGAAAATCACGTTGCCGTTCCCGTATCTTTCGGGTAAGTCAGACGGCAGTGGTAGTTTTGAATTGACTGCCGGAATTCGCGACGATATCACGATGATAAACGGCTCAGACTATGGTACGGTTTCTTCGTTTTCACCTCGCGTCAACGCTCGCCTTATTGCATGGGAAGGAAAAAAACAATGGGTCAGTGACCTCAAATTCCACGCCGGATGGGGCAAATCGGTCAAGTTGCCATCATTCCAAGTGCTTTATCCCACACCATCTTATAGCGATAAACTGACCTTTGCGGCTACGACGACAACCGACAATAAGTCTTATTACGTATATTACACCTATCCATCCACTGCCGTTTACAATCCTGATTTGAAGTGGCAATACACCATTCAAACCGATTTTGGTTTTGAAATGAATGTAAAAGGCACAAGGATTTCACTCTCAGCATTCCATCATCGCACTCATCGCCCATATATGGCAACGCGCGTCTATACGCCGTTTACCTATCATTATACTTCGCAAGGCGCTTTGCAGTCATCCGGCATAGCATCATCCAATCGCTCATATACGGTCGATACGAAGACCGGTGCGGTGACAGTCAGCGATCTTTCGGGAGAAAAGGATCCCGTAACGCTCGCTTATTCTAATCGTAATACTTACGTCACCAACACAAAATACGTTAACGCTTCACCTGTGGATCGCTACGGATTGGAATGGATTGTGGATTTCGCCACTATCAAACCATTATATACCAACCTCCGCATCGATGGCAATTTCTACAAATATCACGGAGTGGATCACACTCTGTTCGCTTCTATTCCCAACGGTGTTAGCAGTTTGCAACGCGATGGACAACCCTATAGTTATGTGGGATATTACCTCGGCGGTAACGCAACTTCAACAGGATATTCTGCTTATGCTACGGTAGCAAACGGAGCTTTGTCGAAAGCCGTCAACCTAAATGCAACGCTTACAACCCATATTCCTAAGGTGCGCCTTATCGTAAGTTTGCGTCTGGAATCTTCACTGTATTATTATAAACGCTCGCTGTCGGAGGGATTGAACACTACAAGAGGCATCGTATTGGAAAGTTCGGGCGATTATACGGGCACGGCTTACGATGGTTCGCAGACAGATGCCTACGTAGCCATATATCCTGAATACTATTCTACATGGGACGATCCGAACACGCTTATTCCTTTTGCCGAGAAATTCCTTTGGGCAAAAGATAATGATCCTACGCTTTATTCCGATTTGCAGAAGCTGGTTGTAAAGAGCAACTATGCTTACGCGCTAAATCCGAATAGGTTGTCAAAGTATTATTCCGCAAATTTCACCGTCACTAAAGAGATTGGCGAACACGTCAGTATATCGTTTTATGCCAACAATTTCTTCAACAACATGAAACAGATACATTCTTCGCAAACCGATCTCTATACGTCGTTGTTTTCCAGTGGCTACATTCCATCGTTCTACTATGGTCTTTCGCTCCGTCTCAAACTCTAACAAATAGTCCTTATGAGATATCTGAAATACATATTCACATTCATATTCATCCTCCTGCCGTTGTTCTTTAGCGGATGTTCTTACGACGAAGATTTCGACCTCTGCGATGTCACAGTGCAGCTGGTCTATCCCGATGAAAGCGACGACTATCCTTACGCTGGAGCTCCTGTTTTGCTCAAAGACAACAAAGGAATTATTTTCAAAGATTCCACCAATGCCGCAGGAATCGTTTCGTTTTCCGTTCCACCTGGTGTCTACGAGGCTTCTTCTTCCGACAACTATCGCACTTATGACTACCGCTATATATTCAACGGACTTAAAAGCAACGTTGTGGTTTCACCCGATAGCGTCAACTTAATACAAGTGAATATCAAGGTGACAAAAAAACGAATCGTGCATTAAAAACAAATCAAGTTAATATAAATACAAAAAAGTAATACTTATGAAAAAATTATTATTTCTAATGGCAATTATGTTGATGCCGATGATGTCTGCCAAAGTGATGGCAGACGAAACCGAGGTGTATTACCTCCAAGTTTATGACTATAGTGGTGCAGCCACTGAGTTTGCATTGACTGACGAACCCGTCATCAAGATTGCAGACAACACTCTGACTGTGACAGCGGGCAGTTCGGAACTTTCTGCAAGTCTGGAAGATGTGAAGTACTATAAGTATAGCGTCAATTCAACGACAGGCATACAAAGCGTGGAAAGCGGCGTGCAAGTCAACAATGCAGATGCCAACGTCTATACTATCAACGGTATATTTGTAGGCAAGGGCGTAAATATCGGTGCTTTGCCAAAAGGTATTTACATTCTCCGTGCAGGTAAACAAAGTTTTAAATTCATCAAAAAGTAAAGGAGGAGATAAGATATGAAGAAAAAAATACTTCTTGCAGCAGTTTGCTGCTTCGCTTTTGCCATTAATGCCAGCGCTCAATCATGGTATGCTGTAGTACACAATAGCGACGGAACTGTAGATTCTATTCCTGCCAGCAACCTTACTGTAAATTCCGCTCAGACCACCATGTCTGTTTCGGGTGACGGAGTTGATTCTAAATCTTTCCAAATAACCGGCATCGACAGCGTAACGTTTGGCATTCCGAATAAGAACGTAGATCAGCTTATCATCAAGGAACTGTATGCTGGCGGTTGTATGAAAGACGACGGAACGACTAAATTTCAGCGCGACAAGGGATGCATTCTCTACAACAACTGTGCTGATACTATAGTGGTAAACAATCTTTGCTTTGGCATGGGTAACGCCAACGCTCAGGCTAGTTCGGCTAAAAAGAACTATGATTCTGCTGGAAATTTCGTTCCAGATACTTTCGCTATACCGTTCCAACCTACTTGGGCGATGATTTGGTGGATACCAAAATCTCTGGTCATTGCACCGTACTCTCAAGTGGTTATAAGCTTTATGGGATCCATAGACAACACTCAGACCATAAGCAACTCCGTCAACTACGCAAACAAGGACTATTATTGTATGTACGATCCTGAAGCAGGATGGACGTCCGATATGAGTACCAGTCATTATCCCACGCCTGCCGATGTTATCCCTGTATCGCATTATTTGAAAGGAAATATGTTCTCACAAGGGTCTGCATGGGCATTCTCTGTGACCAGTCCATCTTTCTTTATCTACACATTAGACATGGATCCCGTTGAATTTGCTAACAATTCCGACTATGATTGGTACACGCCAGGATATGTAAATTCTCTTTCCTTCAAATGCAAGCAGGTTCCACAGTCAAAAGTTATCGATGGAATAGAGGTGTACTCCTCAAATTATGATGTCAGCAGTCAGTACAAACGTCTTTCATCTAAGATAGACGCAGGTTATGTTATGATGACAAATTACGCTGGACACTCGCTCTATCGCAACGTCGATAAAGAGGCTACACTGGAAATCGAAGGCAATGCCGACTTGCTCGTTTATGGTTATGATAGCGATCCGAGCGGCATCGATGCTGAGGCGTCTATAAAGAAAGGTGCTAAAATCGTATATGTGGATACCAACAACTCCACCAACGATTTCCACGAGAGAAGTTCATTCTCTATCAAAGAATAAAAAACTAAACATTATAATATAATATATATGTATATGAATTCCGCAGTCGGAAGAAAATGGATTTTGCTTTTGGTCGGTTTGTTGCCGACGGTGGGCATTGTGGCTCAAAACGATAGTTTGCCAACTCATTTCCGACTGCGGGATTTTTCTTTTGTCAAGGCAACAAATCCTTGGCTTACGTCCGACAATGCTGCGGGTCTCACGCAATACGATAGTCGAAACATTGCTACCGCAGAGGTTAACTATGAATTCGATAAAGGCGGACTGGTAAACTATGACGGGTCGCCACGAACTATCTCTCTCGGTGCCGAAACCGAAGCTTATCAACGACTAAGCAAGCGCATCGCTCTGTATGGAAAAATTTCATACAATAGTTTTTCGGGTCACGATATGGCGGGTTCTGCTTTTATCGAAACAGAACGTTTGCCGTTTAATCTCGTTGAAGACTCTTTGACAAATCTCGGAAAGAAATATAAGGACACATACAACCTTGTCGGCGGCATTGGCGTAAATGTTTGGAAGGGTCTTTCTTTGGGCGTCAAATTCGATTATACGGCGGCAAACTATGCAAAATATAAGGATTTGCGCCATAAAACGAAACTGATGAACATGGTATTTACTGCAGGCGCGACGTATCAAGCAGGCGTTTTCACGCTCGGAGCCGATTATTTCTACCGTCGAAACACGCAGACAATAACGTTCAGCACCTATGGCAAAAGCGAGAAAGATTATTACACGCTCGTGGATTACGGAATTTTCACTGGCAGACCCGAATATTTTGGTTCGGAAGGATTTACCGATAAGTCGCGCGAGATGCCGCTTCTCAACGATTATCAAGGCGTTGGCGTGCAGCTCGGCATCGCGATTACACCACAACTTTATTTCTATAATGCCTTCCGCGCAGCGCATCGCGATGGTTACTACGGTCGAAAATCGCCTTATACGATCACGTTTACCAATCATAAAAGCAATACTTACCACTATGACGCAAATCTCTGCTTGCGTCTGAAGACTTCGCAACACGTCTTGCGTTTCTCTCTCGACGCCGAAGACTTGGAGAACTACATGACAACGCGCCAAAACTTGACAAATGATTTAGGCGCTACTTACTACGAATATTTTACTCCCGTAAAATCGGCTAACAAACAATGGGTTAACACCAACATCGACTATACAACATATTTCGGAACTCATCTGAATACAAGTGTATCTGCTGGAGTTAATCTTATGCATCGCAAACAAACGGTTTATTACTATCCTTATTATCGCCGTCAAAACATTCATTCTCGCGAATACTACCTGCAAGGGCAATACAATTGGTTCATCCGCAAAGGTTATTTCACGTTCTCGCTTCGCGGAAGTTATGCGCAAGGCAGTGGCGAACCATACGAAGAGGGAATCTATGATGCTGCTCCCGAGATGAGTAAAACTGTCACGCCGCCCACCATGACGGCATATCTATACCGCGAATACCAATATCTCACCGCTAATCAGTATTCCGCAAAAGGCAGCGTTGCCTACACTTTCCCCTTTATCAAGCGTCAGCCCGACCTATTGCTCTATATAAAAGGCGATATTGAGCACAGAAAAGCAAACGGTCTGCCTAAAAATACGACCGATTCCGATGGCAATCAAATCGTAAACAACTATCTCACGGGTTGCGACCGCCTACAATTTTGTTTGTCTGTAGGCTGCCATTTCTAAGTCCAAATTTGAGATAAAGTAGGAATTAACGTAAAATATTTACATAAAAGACAGCGTGTAATCAGTAGATTGTGCGCTATTTTTTTGTTTTAATAATTTATTCGTATCTTTAACCCACAAATTAACAAGCAAAAATACAACGTTTATGGGAACAAATGTAATCGTTTTAGGATGCAAACATCGCTTGAGTGTAGCAAAACCTTTAGAATTGTTCTCCCAACTCAGCGAAATTTTTCAAGCAAACGTTATCGTGAAATATTATAACCGTTCGTATGTAAAAGAGCCTTACATTATAGAGATTGGTTCTTTTGCACATAAGAATCCTATACGTGAGGTATTTGTAGAATTACCAGAGTGCCCTTATCTTGAAAAAGCTACGCAAAATCAAAACGAAACGCCTATAATTGATTGGAATTCACAACAATTAATCGACGATTTAGTGTGTACTTTGCAAAAAGACCGCTTTTACGACATCACAATTAAAAGCGATGATGAATTGAATGAAGATTATTTTTATTTATATCTTGACTTTGTTAATATAGATGGTCATGTTATAGGTGGATGTCGATGGTCTTATTTTACAAAAGGCATGGTTGGTGAATGTGATGAACAATATTGGGAATTTTTAGACCAAAGTCGCAGAGAAACTTTGATGTATGTTCGATTGCTCGGTTGCGAGCATGCCGCCTATTGTCCAGATCAATGGGAAGGTGAATTTATTTTTGTGCGTGTAAATCATCCATACGATGACTTTATGAATTATGTGCAAACAAAAACGTATCTTAAAGAATACGCTGAAAATGAAAAGAAATATAATCCCCAATACGCCATTTCCGATGAAGAAATGAATGAACATATTTTTCTTGATCTACCAACTTTTATGAAGAATGGTCGTGTTCCGATTAGTAAAGAATGCTGCATCGACTTCATTACCGATGATTTTTCCGATCTTGAATAGTAAGGAAAAATACCTTCTTCTATAAAAACCACCAACTGAAAGATGGTTGTTCCTAATAAAAAACTATATTTGTAGGAAATTACTATACAATTTATGTCAACGAAAATAGATGCATAAAAATTTTCTTTAATGCATCTTTCAATCATAAAACTAATCTCCGAAAACATGGTTGTTTCCAAAATGGAAATAACCACTCAACATAGGTTGAGGAATAATGTGATATTTTTAACAAAACACAACCAATCATATCCGATTTCGACAAAGAAATAAAAAGATTAAAGGGAGAAAAATAAATGCAGCGTATATAATAGAAAAATATGGCACGCGAAAAGTGTTAAAAAAGAGTGTTAAATCGGCGTGTCAAAGATTGTTAAAAATGTTAAGTTTTATCTGTTAAAATTTTCTTTTACGTGAAAAAAATCTTCGTTTTTTGCGATTTTTTTGAGGGTTTTATGTGGACTACGGATGCAAAAAGGCTGTTTACGAGTCGTAAATGGGCGCTTTAGAAATCTATCTCACGTGAGATAATTTTTTATCTTATATCATTT
>Ga0065708_1040326_pt1 | contig 11486 bp, 9 predicted proteins | sample Hoacrofraction12_2_FD_59095 | JGI IMG/M metagenome (GOLD analysis project Ga0065708, IMG submission 59095) | Hoatzin crop microbial communities from Cojedes, Venezuela, sample from fiber fraction 12 v1 | ecosystem: Host-associated > Birds > Digestive system > Esophagus > Crop | place: Venezuela... | reverse complement strand
CTCCGCCGGCGAAGAGTGCGCCGGCCTGGTCCACCAGTTCCTGCGCTTCGGGCGGGATGGTCGGAGTCGGCACCGATTCCTCGTCGGACAGAAGATAGGCTTCCGATACGCCCAGCACTTCCGCCAGGTTGCGGACGTTGTTGCGGCGGGGAGGCTTTTCCAGCACCTCGTAGGAGTAGATGGTCCGGGCTGACAGCCCGACCTTCTCTCCCAGTTCCGCCTGGGTCCATCCTTTCTGTTTACGAAGTTTATAGATCTTTTCTCCAAATGTCATGATAGGGATCCTTTCTTCCTAAAAAATCAGAAAAAATCTTCATAACTTCCGATTTTGACCTTGACAAACTTCTGAAATCGGATATAATCAAGGCACTGAAGTTACTTCGGATTTTATTATAAATCGGAAGTTATGAAACGTCAAGCGGAATCTTTTCGGAATTATATATAAGGAAAAATGGAAAGAACGATCCTTCATTCGGATATGAACAGCTGCTATGCCAGTATCGAACTGCTGCACCATCCCGAACTGCGGGGAAAGCCCGTGGCGGTAGGGGGCGACCCCGAGGCGCGGCACGGCATCGTCCTGGCCAAGGACCCGATCGCCAAGAAGTGCGGGGTGAAGACCGGCATGGCCCTGTGGCAGGCAAGGCAGGTCTGCCCGAACATTATTTTCGTGCCGCCCCACATGGACCTGTATCTGCGCTTTTCGAGGATCGCCCGGCAGCTGTACGGGGAATACACCGACCGGGTGGAGAGCTTCGGTCTGGATGAGTGCTGGCTGGATGTGACCCGGAATCTCTGGGGGCGGGGCACCGGAGAGGACATCGCCCGGGAGATCAACCGGCGGATGCGGGAGGAACTGGGCGTCACCGTGAGCGTGGGCGTCAGCTGGAACAAGATCCTGGCCAAGCTCGGCTCCGATTACAAAAAGCCGGATGCCGTTACCGTCATCGATCACGACAACTTTGAATCGCTGGTCTGGCCGCTGCCGGCATCGGATCTGCTGTACGTGGGACCGGCGACGGACCAGAAGCTCAAAAGGATCGGCGTGCACACCATCGGCCAGCTGGCGCAGACGGATCCCGAGCTGCTGCACGGCCTGCTGGGGAAGATGGGCTGGGTCCTGTATGCCTTTGCCAACGGGCACGACGAAACGCCGGTGGAGCACGAGGATTTCCGGGCTCCCGTCAAAAGCATCGGAAACTCCACCACGACACCGCGGGATCTGGTGAACGATACGGATGTGAAGGTCGTCATGGATGTGCTCTCGGAAAGCGTGGGCGCCCGCCTCCGGGAGGATCATTTCCACTGCCGGGTGGTGGAGATCTCCGTGAGGGACAATGAGCTGTACCGGTTTACCCGCCAGACGACGCTGGAGCGGCCCACGGATCTGACACTGGAGATCGCGCATACGGCCTTCGCACTGTTTCGGAAAAGCTACGACTGGCGCAGACCCCTTCGCAGCGTGGGGGTGCGTGCCTGTGATCTCAGCGAGGCATCGGGACCGGTGCAGACAAGCCTTTTCATCAGCGAGGAGCAGCGGGAAAAACAGCATCGGATCGATGAGACCGTGGACGAGATCCGCCGGCGCTACGGCGGAAAGAGCATTCGGCGGGGAAGTCTGTATCTGGACAGGGGACTGGCGGCGCTGGATGCCAAAGAGGACAACACCGTGCATCCCCGGGGATATTTTTTAAACGGAAACCAGACCGGGGCCGGTCATGAAGAGTGTTAGAGGAAAGGAGCAGGAGCGATGGAGCAGCAGGTGCGGAACATACGGAAAGTCTATGTGGACGTGATCGCGGAATTTACGAAGGACGGCAGTCTGATCCCGCGGTATATCACGTGGGAGGACGGAAGACGATACGAAGTGGACCGGATCCTGGACCGACGCAGGGCGGCCAGCATGAGAGCCGGGGGCATGGGGATCCGGTATACCTGCCGGATCTGCGGTAAGGTCACGTATCTGTTCTATGAGGAAAATCTCAAGTGGTTTGTGGAGGCCAAGGTGATCTGAGACTTCCGCGGACAAAAAAAGATCCGGCGGGAGGATGTTCCCGTCGGATCTGTTCTGTTCTGTTATGTATAAAATCAGCTTGCCTGCAGGATGCTGTTGATACGCTCTTCCATCTCCTGGGCGACTTCTTCGGTGATGATACCGTCCCGGGAAATCTTGTCGAACATCTCGCCGCAGTTCTTTTTGCCAAACAGTTTTTCCGGATGGAATTTTCTCAGCTGAGGAGCCAGAGAATCCAGCTCGGCGGCCATCTTCTCGTTGGAATAGACTTCTTTGACTGTCAGGTCTCTTGCATTCATTCTGTAATTTCTCCTTTGTGTGTTGGTTTCTTATGACAGATATGGACTATAGTCCTTTTGAATTCGGAATTCATTGGACAGATGGATTCATTCGTCCATTTTTGGAACAAACGGACGGGCCTGCTCAACTTGGAGAAAATTTTGGCAAAAAGAAGACCGCGATGCCGAAAAGGGGATCCGTAACGGCATCACGGTCAGAGTTGCTTTTATAAGAATGTTTTCAACAGCGGAACAATCATTTGAGAGCGCCGAATTTCATCATCATCTGGGCAAATTCCGCACGGGTGGCGGTGCCCTTCGGCACGATCGTCGCAGTGGTGCGTCCGGAGATCAGACCGGAAGCGACGGCCCAGGCCACGTTGTCTCTGGCATAGTTGCTGATGCTGGAAGCATCGGTATAGCCGGACAGGCTGGCGGTGGCGCTGGTATCCAGCTTGCAGAAGGAAGCATAGGCCTTCAGGAAGGTGGCCAGCTGCTCTCTGGTAACTTTCTGATCCGGGGCAAACTTGGTGTCCGAAATGCCGGCGGCCACCTTGTTCTGATACGCCCAGGTCACTGCGTCCTTGTACCAGTTCGACGTCAGATCCGTGAACGGGGAAGAGCCGCTGACGGCCGGTTTTCCGGCCTGTGCATACAGGACCTGGACTACCATGGCGCGGGTCACGGAGCTGCCGGGCTCGAAGGTGGTGGCGGAGGTGCCGGTCATGATCTTGTTTTCAATGGCATAGTCCACCGCATCATGGTACCAGGCATCTTTCTGGACATCGGTATACGGATCGCAGGGATCCTCGTCCTCGACCGGCTCTTCGGTCTGATCGCCCAGTTTGATAACATAGTAATTGTCTTTTCCCAGTGTTACGGTGACTTCCTGGTAGGTATCCTTATCTGAATTGATCTCAATGCCGTAGGTGCCGGGCTCCAGAGTCTTGGACCATTTGCCGTTGGAGTCGGTCTCTTCTCTGGTGCACAGAGAGGAGATCTTATCAGGATCACCCTTGAGCAGGGTAACGACCACATCGGCGGGATTTCCGTTCTCATCGAGAACCTTTACGGTAAGAGTGCCGAACACATCGGTGCGGGATTCGTCCGGACGGATCTTGATAAGGTAGTTTGTCTGGTCTCCGGTCTCGCTGTTTACCGTAAATTCAATGGTGGGTTCGTCGCACAGATAACCGTCGGGGACAGTCAGCGTCGCGGTGTAGGTGCCGTAGGCCAGATCTCCGAGATCCGCGGAGGAATAGGTGTCGCTGCTGGTCTTTCCGCTGAAGATCTCCTCACCGTCACTGTTTTTTACGGTGATGGTGGCATTGGGATAGTACTGGTAGATCGACTCATCGTAGGCGCTGACGGTGATATGCTTGGTGAGAATCGGCCAAAGGTCGAAGGTCACGTCGTTGTTCATAGAATCGTTTACCGGTCTGCTCTCACTGGAGCTTTGGTAAGTGTCGGGAGGCGTGCAGATAAATGTGTAGGTGCCTTCCGGCAACGAGAAGGTGACGATGCCGTCGGAACCCGTGACGCCGGTGGCGACCGTGTTGCCGTCGGAATCCTGGACTTCGATGGGACAGTTGCTGTAGATCGACCAGTCCGAGAACACACGGGTCTCGACGGTTACGGTGTACAGGGTCTCCTCATCCGCCAGTGCGGACAGAGACATCAGCGAGAATGCCATGACCAGTGCCAGGCAGAGCGCCAGCACCTTGTTTAATTTTCTCATCGGTTTTCACACTCCATTCCAACTGTAAAGTTGAATTTCTCCGCAGGAAAAAGGCGGGATCCCCTCTTGACGCGTCCATTTTCCGCGGCCTTAGAGAACTCTAAGTGAGACAATGGTAACATCCGAAAATGGATGTTGCCAGCATTTTTGCCAGCAACTGGAAACCAAAATAAAATTTTGTATAAAAAAACGGAAGTTCCCGTCCAATCGGAGGAACTTCCGCTGTAAAACTTTTATTTTCCCTCAGGTGAGGCGAATGCCCCAGATCAGTTCTTTTCTCGTGCCGACCACCAGCGTATTGTCGTAGACCGCCGGAGAGGCCTCCACGCCGCCCTTGAGATCGAACTTATCTACCTCTTCGCCCGTAAGGCCGTCCAGCATGTACAGGGTGGTGCCGTAGGTGCAGTAGAGCACGTATCCGGTGCCGTCCTTGTCGTAGACGCAGACCGGGGAGCTCCAGGTGTAGTAGGCATCATGCTGCCAGACGATCTCGCCCGTCTTCACATCCAGGCAGGCAAGACAGCCGTGGTTCTGCGTATCGGTCTTGGCCACCGTGACATAGAGATAGCCGTCCAGGGTCCCGGTACCCAGCGCCGCCGTGGACTGTACGCCTCCGGAAACACCCTCTTCGGTATAGCAGGTGAAATCCGTCTGCCAGACGATCTCGCCGTTTTCCGCATCGATCTTCCACACGGGGATAGTAGCCTCATAGGTGCTGCGCCATCCGTAGTGGAACGAAGTGCTGATATAGACATAGGGATGTCCGTCCTCGACGGAGACCACGGGAGAGCAGTTGGTGTCGTCCAGCGTATCCTGGACCCAGTCCAGTTCCAAGGTATTCAGATTCAGGCACATCAGGTTGCCGCCGTTGTCGGCAAAGATCGCGTGTCCGCCGATAATAGCCGCACTGTCCTCCATCCCCAGCCAGTAGGAGGCGGTGGAGGAGCGGGTGGACTCATAGCGCCATTTGACCACGGGACCCGGATCGATGGAGATCGTTCCGGCGTCGGCATCCCACTTCGAGTTGAGCTTGATCAGATACAGGATCCCGTTCTCACCCGGATAGATCAGCTGATCGGTGGCCTCGTCCACCAGCGCCGAGGAATCGAAGAAGGACAGACTTCCCCGGTAGGAGAAGGGGTCGTTGGCGCCAAACTCATACAGGATCTCAAAATCAATGAGGCTGATGACGAAAACGTGAGAGGTTCCGTTGTAGCTGTTGTAGCCGCTCCCCAGATAAAGGATCGGATAGCCGCGGGGATCCAGCGCGCCCGCGCCCTTGAAGCTGTATCCCAGATTCAGCGCGTCTCTTGTCTGTTTGCCGGAGTCCAGATCGAAAAAGTAGACGTTGCCGTCCATGGTGGCGTAGATGACTTCCACCAGATCGTCGTCTTCCTTGGCCCAGTCTTCCATGTTCATGTGCTTTTTCACCGAGGCCGGCCATTTGACGATCAAGGGCTGGCCCACCCAGCCGCTTCCGGTCCAGGTGGAGTCCTGATAGGAAAGTGAGCCCGTACTGAAGGTCCAAGCCTTTTCCAGCTTCTTTTCCTGAATGTCTGCCGTGCCGTAGACCGGTGCGTTTCGGTAGTTGTTTCCACGGAAGGTCACGATGCCCTCCACGCTGGTGTAGTCGCTGCCGCTGCCGAACTCGATCTTGCCGGCAGGCGTATAGTCCTCGATGCTCTCCAGCGTGACGTCATCAACCTGCACGCTGGTGCTGCGGATAAAATTCGCCGGATCGGTTTCCTCCGTGTGGGTCGGATCAAAGTCCAGCACCGAAGAAGAGACCGCTTCCTCGGCGGAACTGGCCGCTTCCTCCCGGCTTTTCCCGGACGAGCTCTTCAGAAGAAGCACCAGCAGGACCAGCACGATCAGAGCCGCCAGGACGATCAGGACCGTCTTCTGCGGCAGTTTCGGCATCTTCGGAGCCTTCCGGCTCTTTTTCGCTACATGTTTCCCCTCATACATGTCCATCACCTGATTTCTTTTCTTTCTCCGATCCGCCCCGGAGGCGGATCTTCCCCGCAAGCAGTTTACCATTTCGGGCCGCTCTTGACAAATTTCACGCCCTTTTCGGCCTTCTGATCCATGGTTTTATTAAAATATCTCCTGCCCAATCGGGATATTTTACAATTTCCATCAGTTCCTTTTAGTAAAAATATACAGCATTTCATTCTTACGTTAACGAAAACCTTGTTGGATGCGCCGCTGTTTCTTAAAGAAAAGAATTGATATAATTTCATTATATTCAATTTGCATGAGGGGAATGCAGTTCATGGAGTTTAAACATTTCACATATGACCTGGAGGAAAACGGCAATGCCGTCATCACCGGCTACACCGGATCGGAAGAAGAGGTGCGCGTGCCCTCCGAGATCGACGGGCATCCCGTCACGGCCATCGGAGAGTTTGCGTTTATGGGAAGCCGCTCGCTGACTTCCGTTATTCTGCCGGAGAGCATTACAACCATCGGAAAGTCCGCTTTCGAATCCTGCACGGCGTTGCGATCGGTGGATCTGCCCGACAGCATCGTCTCGCTGAAGACTGCCACCTTTTCAAACTGCAGCAGTCTGGAGCACGTGAGGCTGCCAGTGTTCCTGCAGTCCATCAACCAGAGTGTGTTCGCATGGTGCGATCAGCTCTCGGATGTAAAGCTGCCGGACACCTTGTCGCTAATCGCGGACTACGCCTTCTGCGGCTGCCGGGCGCTGACGAGCCTGGAGCTGCCCAACACCATCGTCTACATCGGAAGCTGCGCGTTCATCGGCTGCGCCAATCTCGCGGCCATGGTGATCCCGCCCAGCGTGACCTTTATCGGGGAGAGCGCCTTTCGCGGCTGCGCCAAGATGACGGTCATCACCTTCTCGCCCATGCCGCTGATGATCGGGGAGAAGGCCTTTACCGGGTGCGAGGCGCTGACCCTGCAGGTCAGCGAGGGCTCGAAGGCTCAGCAGTATGCCGTGGATCATCATCTGCAGTATCAGGTGAAGGTCAGCTGAAAAGTTTAGAAAGCAAACGATCGTCTGCCGTTCCGGCAGGCGATCTTCTTTTTCCTCAGATGCAAAAAGGACCGTAAAAGGGGAGAACGGAGATGAAATTTTAGGGACAGTGCGGGCATTAATCTAACAGAGCGGCTCCGCCGGGGAGCGGTTGAACTTCCCCGGACGATGTGTTAGCATATTGGCAAATCATGTATGTATATAATGTGATGTATATATAGAGAAAAAGATAAAAGGAGTGTTTTAGACGTGAAAAAAATGATCGCAGTCGTGCTGTCGCTGGTCCTGATCATCGGACTTCTGTCGGTGTGTGCCCTCGCGGATGACAATACCGGCATCATCACTATCAAGGCCTACGACGGACAGCATAAAGTAATTTCCGGCGTCATACTGACGGTAAAGCAGTCCGGGAAGAACGTCGCGTCGGGAACCACCGGCTCGGACGGAAGCTACACCGCAACGGTCCCCTTTGGGAAGTATGCTATTCAGGCCTCGGCTCCGGACGGATATGTGTTGGCGGAGTATGATGCGGAGACCGCTTCCTATAAGACCATTCTCTCTTCCGATACCAAGGAAACGGTCACGGTCAGCGCCACGCCCGTGGACCGCACCTATACGGTGATCCCGGAGACTATCGATAAGAACGTTCAGATCTTCACCCATGATCTGGAGGGCAATGCCGTGTCCGGCGTGGAAGTCGAGATCGACAACGAAGACACCAAGACTGAAGAAAGCTCCGGCGCCACCAACAGCAAAGGCCTGTTTACGGATAAGCTGACGAAAGGAAACTACAGCTATACCGTCAAGAGCCTGCCCGCCGGCTATATGCTCGTGGAAGTCGACGACGACAATAACCCGGTGAGCATCATCGATCTGGAAGATGCCACCTGGAAGATCAAGCTCAATGCCGAGGACAAGCTCTATGAGGGAAATCTGACTGTAGTGAAGAAGGCCGAATTCAAGGAAGCCACCATCGCTCTGTACACCGCGGATGAAGACGGCAAGTACACCGAAGGCGTTTCCGGTGCCAAGGTCTCCGTCACGAAAGACGGTGCCTCCAAGGCTGCCGCCTCCGGCACCACCGGCAGTGACGGAACCTATACCGCGCTGCTGGCTCCCGGTACCTACAGCTATGTGTTCGAATCCGTGCCTTCCGGCTATACCTTCGTGAAGGTAGATACCAAGGGGAACGTCACCGATACCGTCGACCTGGAGGACGCTAAAGGCACTTTGGATCTTACATCCGCAGACAGTGCGGAAGTCGAATGGTTTGTTAAGGCCGATAAGGATGCCAAGGCGCTTCGTCTGAGCGTCGAGGATGAAGACGGCATCGGCGTGATGGGCGTCAAGATCAGCGTTACCCAGACCGATGACAAGAACAAGACCGTCGAAGTTGCTTCCGGTATCACCGGCTCGGACGGATCTTTCTTCGCGCTGCTTTCCGCCGGCAAGTATACCGTGAAAGTCACGGAGATGCCGGAAAACTATGTGCTTATAAAAAGAGACAAGACCGAGCTTAAGAACGTCAAGACCGACTCTCAGGAGATCGAGTTTAAGGATGAAAGCAAGGAAGTGACGATCAGCTATACGGCCGCGGTGGGAACCCAGCAGGACGATACCAGCGATCCCTGCAAGAACTACACCGATGTAGATCGGAGTGCGTGGTATCATTCCGCGGTGGACTATTCCATTGTAAAAGGAATCATGGTGGGCTCAAACAACCAGTTCATGCCCCAGAGCGAAGTGACCCGTGCCATGGTGGTCCAGGTCCTTTATGCCAAGGAGGGCAAGCCCGTGACCAATGCCACCTCTCCGTTTACGGATGTTTCCAGCAAGTCCTACTACAAGGATGCGGTCAACTGGGCCTACAGCAGAGGACTGGCTGCCGGCTACAGCGATACGCAGTTTGCGCCGAATCAGTCCGTATCCCGTCAGGAGCTGGTGACCTTCCTTCGCGCCTATGCAAATTATAAGGGACTGGATACCAAGGCCAGTGCCGATCTGAGCGGATACACCGATGCAAACGAGATCAGCAACTACGCCGTGGAGAATGTCCGCTGGGCCGTGACCAAGGGACTCATCACCGGACGCACCCTGACGACGCTGGTGCCGAAGGGCACCGCTACCCGCGCGGAGTTTGCGCAGATCATGATGAATTTCGACAATCTTTCTTGAGTGGATGTTGAAATTTAACGCAAAGAGATTAAACTGGAAGCAGGCACCTTTGAAGGTCGCCTGCTTCTTTGCCGGGGGAAATTTGTAAATTGTACCCCGAACCCGATTGAAAACAGCCGCCATTTGTGATAAGTTAGTTATCACTTATTCGTATAGCGGATCTGAAAAAAGATTGATCTGGGAGATGATATTTTGAAAAAGTTTTTAGCAGTCCTCCTGTCACTGGTGATGATCTTCGGCCTGTTCAGTGTTACCGCACTGGCCGAAGAGGAAACACAGACCATCAGCAGCGGGACCCTTACCGTGGAAGCACTGGAAGGCACCGCCTCGGCTTCCGGCGTGGGACTTAAGATCACGGGAAGCGACGGATCTACTGTGACCGGAACTACCAATTCAAACGGCGTCTGCAGCAAGACCCTTCCCTACGGGACCTATACCGTGGAAGTCTCTACGCTGCCCAGCGGATATCTGCTGGTGACCTATGACGAAGACGGCACGATGAAGACCGTGTCCGATCTGTCCGATTCCGCCGTGACAGTGACCATCGATGAGAGCAGCGATGCCGTCATCACTCGGTATTTCGTGCGCAAAGAGACTGCCAACAAGACCGTGCAGGTCCTGGTGGAGGATCTGGACCACAACGGATTTTCCGGTGTGGAAGTAGAGATCTCGAAAAAGGGCTCCAGCTCGGCACTGGCACAGGGCGCCACCAACAAGAAAGGCGTTTTTTCCACCGTGCTTTCAAACGGGGACTACAGCTATGAAGTTTCGAACCTGCCGGACGGCTACCAGCTGGTGGAGCTGGACAGCAGTGGAAATCCGGTAAAGTTCCTGGATGAGGACGAGGCCGACGGGACCTTTACCCTGACCAGCAGCATGGACGGCTACGGCATTACCATCACTCTGGTCAAGGAAGGCGAGTACAAGGAAGTCGAGATCTCCGTTCTGACCTACGGACATAAAAACCAGGGAGTGCAGGGTGCCCGCATCAACATCGTAAAGTCGGGCAAGACAGAGAATCTCGTTTCCCAGCTGACCGACAGCGACGGCAAGATCACCGCCCTGCTTCCGGAAGGAACCTACACCTACTCGGTGTCCTATCTGCCGGACGGCTATACGCTGGTCCATCTGGATTCCAGCGGAAAAGCGGACAGGACTGTTTCCCTGAAGGATTCCTCCGACACGATGACCCTGTCTTCCAACGTGAAGACCTTCAGCGCAAACTATACGGCCAAGCTCGATTCCGAATATAAATCCTTCCAGCTGAAGCTGGAGACCCTCGCCGGACATCCGGTGGAAGGGGCTAAAATCACCCTGGCGAAAGGCAACTCCGGCAGCGCCTATGCCAGCGGCACCACGGACAGCAGCGGAAGCTACTTCACCCTGGTGGAACCGGGAACCTATCAGTTTACCGTTACGGGACTGCCCGAGGGCTACAAGATCGCAAACGTCGATGCAAACGGCAAGGTAACGAGCACCGTGGAAGAGAAGAACGCGGCTTGGTCCGTGACCTTCACCAAGACCGGAACCGACTTCTCGGACACCTATAAAGTGCAGACAAATACCGAGGAAAACAAGAACAACGGCGGCACCGTCACCAGCGACGATCCCTGCGCCGCTTATACCGATGTCATACGCTCGAAGTGGTACCATGAAGCCGTCGATTATGCTATTTTAAACCAGATTATGGTAGGAAGCGGCACCAAGTTCATGCCCAACGGAGAAGTGACCCGCGCCATGGTGGTCCAGGTCCTGTATGCTGCCGAAGGCAAACCCGGCATCGGACAGTACTCACCCTTTACGGATGTGCCGAAGACCAAATACTATGCCGACGCCGTGGCCTGGGCCTACGATAACGGCATCGCCGCCGGCTATACCGCCACGGAGTTCCGCCCGACGAAAGCCGTCACCCGTCAGGAGCTGGTGACCTTCCTGAAGGCCTATGCCGACTACCTGAACATGGATCTCACCGCCTCGGCGGATCTGAGCGTCTACTCTGACGCAAATGAGATCAGCGCCTACGCCGTGGATACGGTCCGCTGGGCCGTGACCAAGGGCCTGATGACCGGACGCAGCGCCACAAAGCTGGCGCCGAAGGGCACCACCACCCGTGCGGAATTCGCGCAGATCATGATGAATTTCGAAGAGCTCAGAGGCTGAGCGGAAAACAGAATAAGAAAAGCGACCGGCCCTGAGGTGACCCCCAAAAGTTAGACTTTATAGCGTAGCAGCCTTCAAGGTTGCTACGCTGTTTTTATACAGCCATAAGTTTGAGCCTGTAAG
>Ga0065708_1014867_pt1 | contig 11518 bp, 13 predicted proteins | sample Hoacrofraction12_2_FD_59095 | JGI IMG/M metagenome (GOLD analysis project Ga0065708, IMG submission 59095) | Hoatzin crop microbial communities from Cojedes, Venezuela, sample from fiber fraction 12 v1 | ecosystem: Host-associated > Birds > Digestive system > Esophagus > Crop | place: Venezuela... | reverse complement strand
AACCTCCTTGGGGAGGCCTACCTGAAGGTGCCGCAGCTGCGCGAGGCTATCGACAATCCTATGCTCTCCGCTTCCGACAAGACGAAACTGCTCACCACTGCCATGGGCGACAACCCCGCGGAGCTGAGCAAGGAGTTTGTGAAACTCGTCATCAAGGAAGACCGGGAGAACATAATGCAGCTCATGGCCGCTTCGTATGTCACTCTTTACCGCAAGGACAAGAATATCATCCGGGGACGCCTGATCACCGCCGTGCCTGTGTCGGATGCCACTAAGGCGAGGATGCAGAAAATGGTGGAGACGAAAACTCAAGGTACAGTGGAATTTGAGTCGGAGACCGATGAGAGCATCGTGGGAGGCTTCATACTGGAGTATGACACCTACAGGCTCGACTGCTCCGTGAAGTCGAAGCTCAATTCTATTTTAAACAGATTGTCTTAATACTGCGCTTATGCGCACAATAATGTAAAAAGCAAAGAAATGTCAGATAAGATTAAACCAAGCGAAGTTTCCGAAGTCCTTCTTCAACAGCTTCAGGGTATGAGCGACACAGCGAAATTCGACGAGGTGGGCACCGTGCTCCAGGTGAGCGATGGTGTGGCACGTATCTATGGATTGCGCAATGCCGAGGCCAACGAGCTATTGGAATTTGAGAACGGCACTATGGCAATAGTGATGAACTTAGAGGAGGACAATGTGGGCTGCGTGCTTCTTGGTCCTACGGCGGGCATCAAGGAGGGTATGGTGGTAAAGAGAACCAAGCGTATCGCGTCGATCAGTGTCAACGACAATATGCTCGGTCGTGTCATCAACCCCTTAGGCCAGGCCATCGACGGCAAGGGCGACATAGACCTCACGGGAGCTTTTGAAATGCCCTTGGACCGCAAGGCGCCGGGCGTGATCTACCGCCAGCCGGTGAAAGAGCCGCTGCAGACGGGACTCAAGAGCGTGGATGCCATGATACCTATCGGACGCGGTCAGCGTGAGCTCATCATCGGCGACCGTCAGACAGGTAAGACGGCCATCGCCGTGGATACCATCATCAACCAGAAGAGCTTCTATGAGGCCGGCAACCCCGTATATTGCATCTATGTGGCAGTGGGTCAGAAAGCCTCAACAGTGGCAGCCTTAGTGAGCACTCTGAAAGAGCATGGAGCCATGCCATATACCATCATCGTGTCGGCAACTGCCGCTGACCCTGCCGCCATGCAGTATTATGCGCCTTTCGCTGGTGCTGCCATCGGCGAGTATTTCCGCGACAGAGGCCTCTCCGCCCTCGTGGTGTATGACGACCTGTCGAAACAGGCTGTCGCCTACCGTGAGGTGTCGCTGATTCTGCGCCGTCCTTCAGGACGTGAGGCATATCCTGGCGACGTGTTCTACCTACACAGCCGTCTGTTGGAGCGCGCCGCGCGTATCAACGACCAGCAGGAGGTGGCAGAGAAGATGAACGACCTGCCCGAGTGCATGAAAGGTCATGTGAAAGGCGGCGGCTCACTCACCGCACTGCCTATCATCGAGACACAGGCAGGCGACGTGTCGGCATACATCCCCACCAACGTGATCTCCATCACCGACGGACAGATATACTTGGAGAGCGACCTCTTCAACCAAGGTTTCCGTCCCGCCATCAACGTGGGTATCTCCGTGAGCCGTGTGGGTGGCTCGGCACAGATAAAGAGTATGAAGAAAGTGGCAGGAACACTGAAAATCGACCAGGCACAGTATCGTGAGCTGGAAGCCTTCAGTAAGTTCTCGTCAGATATGGACGCGGTGACGGCAATGACCCTCGACCGCGGACGTAAGAACAACCAGCTGCTTATTCAACCTCAGTACAGCCCGATGCCCGTGGGTGAGCAGGTGGCAATCTTGTATTGTGGCGTGCACGGTCTTATGCGCGACGTGCCTGTTGACAAGGTGCGCTCATGCCAGGACACCTTCTTGGAGAAGATGCGCACGCAGTACCAGGATGCCCTTGACACCCTCGCTTCAGGAAAGATTGACGATGACATCACAAAGACCATCGAGAAAGTGATGGAAGACATCGCCGGACAGTATAAACAGTAATTCACAGCCATGCCATCATTAAAAGAGATAAAAAATAGAATCGCCTCTGTCAACAGCACCCGTAAAATCACGAGTGCCATGAAGATGGTGGCATCTTCCAAACTGCATCACGCCCAGGTAATGATCGAGAACATGCTCCCCTACGAGAGTATGCTGGAGCACATCCTCAAGTCATTCCTGGCCGCTGAGGCGGGAAGCCAAACGGTATTTGAGGAAGAGAGACCCGTGAAAAGGGTGGGGCTGATAGTGTTTTCATCCAACTCCTCACTCTGCGGCGCTTTCAATGCCAATATCGTGAAGATTATGAAACAGGCCATTGGCGATTATGAGCATTTAGGCAAGGAGAACATCATCGTGTATCCCATCGGACGTAAGGTGGCGGAGCAAGCCGCGAAACTCGGTTTCAAGAGCCCCGTGGATTATGCGCCGTTGGTTGACCACCCCGACGTGCAGCAGTGCATAGAACTGGCTGTGCAGTTGGGTACGATGTATCGCAACGGCGAGATTGACAAGGTGGAGCTCATCTACCACCATTTCAAGAGCGCCGGAAGCCAGATACTCACACGTAAGACTTTCTTGCCTATAGACGTTACAAGCGAGTTGCAGGAAGACAGGGAGCGCGACCTTAAAAGCACCATTGCCACTAAGGAGTCGCAGGAGTATCTCAAGAAACGTCAGCAGGAGAGGCAGCAGGAGAGAGAGCAGGAAGAGGTGAAACCATTGAACGACAACTTCATCGTGGAGCCGGACATGGACACTGTGCTCGACAGCCTCGTGCCGAAACTCTTGCACCTGATGATTTATACTGCACTCTTGGACAGCGTGGCAAGCGAGCACGCCGCAAGAATGGTGGCCATGCAAACAGCCACCGACAATGCCGACGAGCTGCTGCGCGACCTTAACCTACAGTACAACAAGAGCCGTCAGGCAGCCATCACCAGTGAGCTGCTCGACATCGTGGGCGGCAGCGTAAATAACTGACGCCCACGGCCCTGGCGGCCAGGTTCGAATTGACAATTGACAATTATGCGCCGTTCCGGCGCTTTAAGTTGAGAATTAAGAATTATGCGCCGTTTCGGTGCGTTTCGTCTGCGGCGATGTATTTCGCGAGCGGGCAAATTGAGACTAGAGATTTAATATTTAAATGAAGAATATTGTTATTGCAGCCGGGTATGCCACTCGGCTCTATCCTTTGACGGAGAATTTTCCGAAGCCGTTGCTCAAGGTTGGCAGTTCCACAATCCTTGACCGTCTCATCGACGACACTGACAAAATCAGCGACATCGATGAGCATATCATCATTTCTAATCATAAGTTTGCACAGCATTTCAAAGACTGGGCGGCAACAAGACACGACAGTAAACCGATACGCATCATCGACGACGGCACCACGACCAATGAGGGTCGTCTTGGCGCAGTGAAAGACTTGCTGCTCGCGCTTGAGGAATGTAAGGTGGATGACGATATTATGGTGCTGGCTGCCGACAACATTCTCAACTTCTCCTTGCAGGAGTTTGTAGATTTCTTCAAACAGAAACAGGCATCGGTGATTATGTGCCACAATGAGCCGGAACTGAAAAAGTTGCAGCGCACGGGAGTGGTGAAGCTCGACGATAATAACAAGGTGCTGCTGATGCAGGAAAAACCGGAGCAGCCAGTGTCGAATTGGGCAGTTCCACCTTTTTATATATATAAGCGCAGCGACCTGCCCCTGATTCGCGACTGCATGAACCACGGCTGTGGCTTCGATGCTCCCGGCAACCTCGCCCATTACCTCACCGAAGTCACAACCATCTACGCCTGGCCCATGTCAGGCACCCGATACGACATCGGAAGCATGGACAGCTACGAAAAGGCTCAAGAAATCTATAAATAACACTTTCACAAACCAATAAACTGCGTCTCAGATATATGGGACGCTTTTTTATGCAAAAAACTATGGGTTGAAAAAGTTTGCCACATCCAAAACTCGCGTTAGCGAGTATAATTTTCCATTATCCATTTTCCATTCTCCATTATTTTTGGCACAAAATTGGCAAAAAAGTGGTGCTATAGGGTTTTCCCCTCTCCGTTTTAGGGAAAAACCCTTTCAAGGGATGAAAAAAGTGCGTAATTTTGCAGCAGAAAAAGTTAATTAGATGTCAAACAAATTAAATTATACAATTATGAAGAAGTTTATATTAGCTATCACAGCAATGTTCGCCATCGCATTTTCAGCAAAGGCCATGAGCTATGAGCAGGCAAGGGAGCAAGCCCTCTTCCTGACCGACAAGATGGCATACGAGCTCAATCTCACCGACGACCAGTATGAGGCCGCTTACGAGGTTAACCTCGACTACCTGATGAACATTAATGTGGCAGGTGACCTTTATACCGACTACTGGACAAGACGTAACCTCGACTTGAGTTACATACTCTTCGACTGGCAGTATCGACTCTATTGCGCTGCCGACTATTTCTACCGCCCGCTCTATTGGGACGCAGGGTACTGGCACTTCAGAGTTTACTCCATCTATCCTTATAGAAGCTACTTCTACTTCGGACGCCCAGCATTCTTCTTTAACTACAGAGGAGGTCATAGCTGGAGACACAACGGAGGACACAGCTGGTATCACGGACGCACTTTCGGACACGGTCCTGGCGGACACATGCGCGATGGTATGCGAGACGGTTTCAACAGAGGCGATTTCAACCCTGGCGGCAGACACTTCTCACAGCAGCGCTTCCAAAACAGCGGTCGCACCTTCGGACAAGGCGGACGTGAGATTAGCAACGGTCAGATGGGTCGTAACAACGGCATGAACCAAGGTGGTCGCAACAATGGCGGCATGAACCAAGGCGGTCGCAGCAATGGCGGTATGAACCAAGGCAATCGTAACAACGGTATGAACCAAGGCAATCGCTCAATGAATATAGGTCGTGGCACCAACAACAACGGCGCTTCCGGAAATGGCATCCGCATCGGTAGAGAGAGCAGCACACGCTCCACAGTCAATAATGGCTCTACAATGAACAGAGGTTCATCTGTAGGCGGAAGCACAATGAGCAGAGGCACCTCCACAGGCAGAAGCACATTTGGCAGAGGCACTTCTTCAAACAGAAGCTCTATGGGTACCAATAGCGCTCCCTCAACCTCATCGAGAAGCAGTGTAGGCACCTCTTCAAGAAGCCACAGCTTCGGTGGCTCATCAGTGGGCAGAAGCTCTTCTAATAGCTCCAGAAGCACAATGAGCGTGCCTCGCAGCTCTTCCTCAACACGCTCTGTTAGCTCAAGCCCCAGAAGCTCAAGTAGCAGCTCTGTAAGCAGAGGCGGTAGCTTCGGCGGTGGCTCAAGAGGCGGTAGCTTCGGCGGTGGCTCAAGAGGCGGCAGCTTCGGCGGCGGCTCAAGAGGTGGAGGCTCACACGGCGGTGGCAGAAGATAAAGAAACTATTCTCCTTATCATATATATATTCGCAGGGACTGTGCAGGACGTGATGTCCAGCCAGTCCCACTTTTTTTGTCTTTTTTCTGCTCTCCGCCAGGAGCGGTTCCGATTTGATTAGTTCTAATAATTATTCATTTTTCATTATTCATTATTCATTATTCATTTGCTCACGTCAGTGAGCATTGGCTCTCCGCCAGGAGTGGTCCCGATTTGATTAGTTCTAATAATTATTCATTTTTCATTATTCATTATTCATTTGCTCACGTCAGTGAGCATTGGCTCTCCGCCAGGAGCGGTCCCGGCTGGGCCGGGTTAGTCCTAATGCCTTCCGCACGGAACGCTGCTTGCCAGGCGTTTATACAATTTTTCCTGAAATGATAATTTTTTAGTAAGTATTCTTTTTTTCCGAAAAATTTTGTAACTTTGCACCTGTAAAATTATTAATTAATTGTGCTTAATATGGAATATCAGAAAACTTTCCCCGATATGTTTTCGGGCAAAAAATTATGTATGTGCATGGTTTTGCCTCATCTGCACAGAGTGGCACGGTGGGTCGTTTGCGCAGTTGGTTTCCTAACGCTACGATTTTGGCCTACGATGCCCCGGTGGAGCCTCACGACGCCATTGCCATGCTCAAGGAGAAGTGCGCTTCGGAAAATCCCGACCTTATCATAGGCACATCCATGGGAGGCATGTTCGCCGAGCAACTGCGAGGTTTCGACCGCATATTGATAAATCCCGCCTTCCAGATGGCCGATACTATGGCGGAACACGGTATGATGGGCAAGAATGAGTTTCTGAATGCCCGTGCCGACGGCGTCAAGGAGTTTTATGTTGACAAACCCCTTGTGAAACGCTACCGTGAGGTTACGGAGGATTGTTTTCAGGATATCGAAGACAGTGAACTCGAAAGAGTCTTCGGTCTTTTCGGCGACAAAGACCCGCTCGTTCACACCTTCGACCTTTTCAAAAGCCATTACCCCAATGCCATACGTTTCCACGGCGAGCATCGTATGGACGACAAAGTGATGCTGCATTATGTGGTGCCAGTGATGCGTTGGATTGACGACCGTCAGCAGTGCCGCGACCGCAAGGTGGTGTTCTTCCATATCGATGCCATGCGCTCCGAGAAGGAAGTACGCACCGAAAACGGCACGAAGAAAGAATTCGTGATGGAGCCCAGCTGCCACAAGGCATACGAGTATCTTTTGGAGAACTATCAGGTGTATATCGTTGCCGATGCACCCTCTTACGCCCCCGCATACTACGAAGAGGTGCAGAAGTGGGTGGATCAGGAGTGCAGCGCCCCTGCCTTCAACCATCTGATTTTCAGCAACAACAAGTCGTTGCTGTATGGCGACTATTTCATCGACGTCAACCCCGACAAGAACTTTATGGGCACGGCATTGCAATACCGCAGCAGTGAGTTCAAGACTTGGGAAGAGATAATAACATATTTCGAACGCTTGGGCGGACAATAAATTTTGATTATGGATACGACTATGAATAACGGATTCGGGAATGTGGAAAAGCCCGAAAAAAGCGCAGATGCTTCGGACGTTCCCGATGGCATTATGAATGATGTTCAGGTGATGCCCGATGGCATTCTGAATGACATTCCGGCGATGCCTGGCGAGCGGAAAGACGAGTTTCTCGTGTTTAATTCGCGGGACGAGTTGGTGCGTTTGGAGGTTAACAAAATCGTGTATTTCGAGGCTGATGGCAATTATACTAATGTCATCACGGTGAATAAGTTGAAAGCACAGGTGAGGATGAACCTCAGCGAGCTTACACGCACGTTGATGCTCGAACTGGGACATAAAAGCTCTATCTTTATGCGCATCGGGAAGAGCTGTATTGTGAATGTGAACTACATATACAAGATCAATGTCTTGCGGCAGTACCTTATCCTTTCTGATTATTGTCATTTCGCCTATCAGTTGAAATTGTCAAAAGAGGCTTTAAGGGCAGCCAAGGAGATGATGCTCGAAAAGTATAGGAAGAGTAAGCAAAGCTGACTATGAGTATGGAGATAACTATAGGAAGGGATGCGGCAACGTCGCATTTGAAAATCAGCGGCGGCGGAAAGACTGTGATGCAGGGCGAGCAGGGCAGCGTGCCGGTGTCGGTGAGCCGCCAGCACTGTATGATTTCTGTTGCCGACGACGGTAAGATGACCCTCCGCAACGTGCAGACCGGCAACTGGACTTTCGTCAACGGCACAGCTGTGGAGATCAAGCGTATAAACCGTGGTGACAAGATAGAGCTCGGTGCTGACAAGTATGCCCTTTCTTGGGAAAAGCTCGAAGAAATATTGCCGAAAGTCGCCGACATAAGGCCTTTGAAAAAGGTGTGGGATGAATATGAGAACGGCACTTTCAACCTCCAGGTGTCTGAGCGCCGCTTCAATTCGCTTAGGGGTTTCACACCTATTATTACTATCGGCGCGATGCTCCTCGGCATTTTCACCGGCAGGGATAACCCTTGGCTTTGGCCTCTCTACGGCGCAGCCATCGTTTTGAGCATTGGCTTTTTCTTGCTGTCAATGAAGAAAGTCAAGGAAGTGCCTACCAAGCAGAAAGAAATGCGCAAGAAGCTGCAAGATGAGTATGTATGCCCTTGCTGCCACCACTTTTTCGGTTTTACCGATTATAGCATATTATCACAAAATGACGCTTGTCCACACTGCAAGACGAGGTTTGAAAAGTAATTTTATACCTTAATCGGCATATTTCGTGGAAAATGCGATAAAAAATGATTGAAGTATCAGATTTTCGCCGTACATTTGCCAGCGAAAATTATTAGAAACCTTTTAAATAGAAAAGTTATGAAGACAAATTTTGAAATTAGGTTTCCTCAGGAGACAAGAATTCCAGACGGTTCTTTCAAAGAGGCGCGAGGTGGGAAAGCCGAGGGCTCTTCCGCTTCTTGGAAGTCTGTTGTCATTGGCGGTATCGGTGGAATCCTTATCGGAGCCGGCAGCGTGAGAGCTGCTATGGCAGATGATGAGACTGACAACGGAGAATTGTTGAATGGCAATTCTGCGCAAGTTCCTGAAGGAGCCGCAAGTGATGCGGCTGCAAATGTCAGTGGTCGTGTTGCTGACAATCCGGCTTCAATCAGAGTTCTTTCCGGTCCGGAAGGTGTGAAAGTTGCAGAGATGAACGATGACCTTTCGTTTGGCGATGCTTTTTCCTCCGCAAGGGCCACGGTGGGAGCCGATGGCGCATTCACCTGGAGAGGAGGCGTGTATTCCACTCATACGAAAGAAGAGTGGGATGTGATGAGCAAAAGTGAAAAAATTGCTCTCGTGCGTAATACTGCTCCGGAATATGGCGCAGGAAAAGTGAACACAAGCTCTGATGCTGATGATGACTTGCTTGCCGACAATAACAGTGCCGCACAAGTTGAGGAAAACCAAGAAGCTGAAGCTAATGATGTGGCTGCAGCTACAGAAACAGTGGAATCGTCAACGACCACGTCTGACGGCGACCCGGCTGTTGTGGAGAACGAAACTGTAACAAACCAAGATGAAACAAGCAGTTCATCGGCTCAAAGCAGTGCAGGCGATGCAGACCCCGACGTGCAAATCATCGGCGAGGGCATCGTGCAACTGCCCGACGGAACCATCGTGAATGCCGCTCGGCTGCAAGTGAATGACGCAGACGTGGTGGTAGTGGATGTCGATCAGAACGGCACACCCGACGTGATGTTTGTGGATGTTGACGGAGACGGACAGGCTGACATTGTGGCGGCCGACACAGAAGGCAACGGCAACATGGAAGTTGTGGCCGTGAGAGAGGATTTGCAGCAGGCCGATACAGCAGAACAGCAGAAAGCAGAAAATAACCCCGATGTAATCGAGGCAAGCGGCTCGCAAGCGCCACAGACTTCTGCAGCCGAGCAGACGGAAGACGTTGTCGTGGTGAGCGACACTCAAGTTGCACAGGCTGCCGAGTCAAATGCAGAAGATGTGATTGTGGTGGAAGAATTACCCGATTCAAGTATCCCTGAGGTTTCGGAACAGGAGATGCTCGACCTTCGCACTGCATCGCTCGAAGCCGGCGAGTATGCCGACCTTCCCGATTATATGAACAATGCTGACCTCAGCTCTCTCTAACACTACCTATAAGTACACTTTGTAAACAGTGAATTCTTTAATATAAGGAACGCTATGCGAAAGATATTCCTCATGTTATCACTTCTGTGCTGTATTACGGCACTGCCACGCACATTCATCGTGTGCGCGGGCATAACTGATTATCCCGGCGAGAAATACGACCTCACCGTGAGTTCCAACGACGCGGTGGTGATGGAGAGGATGTTCATGAAGAACGGTGCGGCAACACAACTGCTTATCGACAGTATGGCTACGATGACCAATATTTGCGGTGCGATGACGGAGCTGTTCGCCTCGGCCACTGCCGACGACGCGGTGATTCTCTTTTTCTCCGGCCACGGCACCGATGGCTATTTCTTTTGCTACGACAAACTTATGCCGTATCAAAGAATTATCGACATTATGAAGGAGTCGAAAGCCGGACGCAAAATGGTGTTCGCTGATATGTGCCTTTCAGGAGGAATGCGCAAGAGCAAGAAATACACGAACGCGAAAAGCGCCACCTCGGTGATGTTCTTCCTCTCTTCGCGCTCCGCGGAGAGGTCATACGAATACCCGAGCGAAAAAAACAGCATCTTCACACGCTTCTTGGAAAGAGGCCTGCGGGGAGGGGCTGATGTCAACCGCGACCGTACAATTACTGCATTAGAGATATTTAATTTTGTTTGCAAAGGTGTCAAAGAGGCCACAACCGATAAACAACATCCGGTGATGTGGGGAAATTTTAGTAATAATATGGAAATCATCAAGTGGTGACACTATGGAAATTAAATATATAAGGTGCCCTAAATGTGAAGTGGCATTACAAGTGAAAAACTCATCTGGCGAGCGTGTGAAGCCTATACGCTGCCCCAAGTGCGGGGCCTCGCTGCTCGTGATGTTTAATAATACAAAGGAGGGTCAGGAAGACACTCAGAAACCGTCGCCCGACGCTGGCGAGACCCGGTTCGCAGGAGGAATGGGTATGTCTGACTTCTGCATAATGTGCGGCGAAAAGAAATATTCGCTCCAAAAAGGAAGCAATGTCGTGGGCCGGCTCGCAGAGGGCTCCGGGGCGAATGTTATGATACAAACTTCCGACCCCTATATGAGCCGCCGGCATGCCGTGATAACGGTTATTCAACTGCAAGACGGCACTTTGAAAGTGGTTATTACCAACGGCCGAAACAAAAATAAGACCTTTGTTAACGGCAATGCCTTGGAAGAGGGCGACAGCGTGGTGCTGAGCGTTGGCGATAAGATACAAATGGGTAAAACCATAATGAAAATAACGAATCAGAAATATTAGAAATGCGTATTTGGAAACCTGAGATATTGTGCGTCGGTAAGTGGTCGCCTGTTGTGGTGGCAGTGATAGCCTTGCTTTTGCTGCTCATCCCCTCGGCGGCTTCTGCCCAAGCGTCGTTCGCCCCTCCTTCGAGAGTGAAGAAAAACTCTGACTATAAGCAGACGGCGAAGAAAGAGACGATAACGAGGAAAGCAAAGGCCTCGACGAAGAGAAAAAGCAATGCCGTGCATAGAGCCAAAACCGACGATATCGACTACGAGGTGTATGCCGCGCAGCCCAAGAGCTTGGCTAATATGAGCGACTATGAGCTTGAGGTGGAGGCCTCGAAGGGCAATACCGACGCACAATATATGATAGGTTACCGGTGGGTGTTTTCAGAGTATGAGATAGACCTCTCCAAGGGTATGAGTTGGTTGAAAGCCGCTGCTGACCGGAATCAGTCGGACGCCTCGGCACTGCTCGGCTTCTGCCTTTACAGCCTTGGCGACCCCAATCAGGCCGGCGAGTATTATCGCAAGTCGGCCTCCGCTGGCAATGCCGCCGGAGAGTATCTGCTCGGATGCGCATACGGGGCGGGGGAGTGCGGAATGAAGCGCGACTACAACAAAGCCGCGTCGC
>Ga0065708_1006854_pt1 | contig 11518 bp, 7 predicted proteins | sample Hoacrofraction12_2_FD_59095 | JGI IMG/M metagenome (GOLD analysis project Ga0065708, IMG submission 59095) | Hoatzin crop microbial communities from Cojedes, Venezuela, sample from fiber fraction 12 v1 | ecosystem: Host-associated > Birds > Digestive system > Esophagus > Crop | place: Venezuela... | reverse complement strand
ATAGAGATCGCCGAGACCATGTACAAGGCAGACAAGTGGTCCAAGGCCAGGCGCATAGTAATGGTCCGTCAGGACACGACCAAGCGCGACGCCTTGGGCAAGCTGCCGAACATCAACGCATAAGAACAGTATTGCATAGACCTCGGCAACGACACGTACCAGTTGCTGATACAGTTCACCGACTACATAGAGATGTCTCGGTACCGTTACAGCTGCTATGACCGACCTCGACCTTCCGATGAAGCCCGTGTACGACATCTACAGGGGCAGGGCCGACAGTGAGAACAGGATAAAGGAGCTGAAGTACGACTTCTCCTTGAACGGGTTCGTGGTCTACAGGTTCGACGCGAACGAGGCGTGCTTCAATTTCATCGTACCCGCATACAACCTGTTCAGCATGTTCAGGACGGTGATAAAGAACAGGGATAGCGCACCGTTCCTCAAGAGCGTGAGGTACGAGTCCTTCGCCATCCCCGCAAAGATCAAGAGGGACGAGAACGAGGACATCGTGTATCTGGCGAGTTCTGGTACGGGAAGGCTCGCTTCCAAATCGATATGGCAGGAAATCCAAGACATAAGCCTTCCCCGGGCCGTTTCCCATAAGCAGGGGAGGCCCAAGAGCCTGTCGGGAGGTTAAATGTGTAAGTTCGCAGACTTCCTCGGTACCCCGTTTTCCCCCTATGGTTTTTTTTGAACAAATTGAGTTCATGCGTAGTTTGCCCTAAAAAATAGTAATAGATAGTATTAAAATAAAGGAATCGAAGATGCGTCAGGAAAATTCATATGTTAAATATGAGAAGATTTTGGAATTTAGTCAGTTCTTCGATGATCAAAATGACTTTGATCTTATCGACACGTTGAAGAAATATTCAAGAAAAGGGTTAATACGAGCTTGCCACATATTGGGTATGAATTATGGGGAAGCCTATTTCCCAGATCCGAAGAATCCATTTTTTTCACCTGAAAGCTTCAAATATTATGATGAAATAGTATCACGTTATAAAAAATTGCCTAAAGGGCAACAGCGAAAATTCTGTTACTGTACACCTAAGACCGCTTTAGAATTAATGCGAATTATTTTTGACATCCCTCAAGATGAATTCAGAGGAAGTGGTGATATGTCGGATTTGGAATATGATCTTTTTCGAGTATTGCTGAAGATCAATGAAAATCTTATGAGTTATACGGTTAATAAGAACAGGGATCGGGCATCAATGACTTATTTCCATCTTTTTGTAATGAACGATTTTGAGCGTGATATAAAATATATATATAACAATCAACTTAATTATTATTTGCCGTTTGCAGATTTTTTTGAGAATGATGAAAGATGTGTTGTTGCAAAAGAAAAATTTTTCAGCAAAGTCGGAATCACATCGATGAGTCAATATTTTATGACTTGGTATGGGCTAGTTGCTTTAGTTTTAGATTCTCTAAAGAAAAGAGAAAAAGGGTGTCATATTTTGGATGCTTCGGAATATGACGATAATATAAAGTCTGTCTTTCAGTACCTATCATTTAGTATAGATGCTGTTATTCCTAAAAAAACGGAAGATAAATCTGATAGGAATGACAATGTTGATTATAGGTTTTTTAGGGCGCACCCTTTGATAGAATTGGAACGAGAGAAATATCAACTTTTTAGCTTTCCGATACTGTTAGAGAGACTATATAATGGTTTGTTTTTTGACATTAAAGAGCACTTCGGTAAAGAAGCCTTTAGTTTTTATAACTATGAATTTGTCGAAAAGAAATTATTCCGACCACATATGTGGAAATCTACAGGACTCCATAGCTCGTATTATTTTCCGAGAAAAAATGAATCGGATGAAGTTGAAGAATATAAGAATCAACCGGATTTTTATATTAGGGAAGGTAGTAATATAATTCTTTTTGAGTGTAAATCAATTAAGTTAGGTGGAGAGTTGAAAGATAATAGGGACATTGATAATTTTTTTGAAATTTTAAAAAGTAAGCTATTCCTATCAGAAAAAAATATTGATCCCAATAGGCACGAAAAGAATAAACCAGAGAATGTTGGTGTAATGCAATTGATAACCCAAATGAAATCGATTGATGACGATACTTGTCCATGGGATAAAAATATTCCCGATGAAGTGTCATATTATCCTGTACTTGTTTTGGATGACATACGCTTAATTATTCCTGGTATAGTAGAAATTATAAATTCATGGTATGACCCCGTGGTTAAAGTTGAATTGCCGGGCCAAATATGCAACCCTATGATTGTGATGTCAATTGACATTTTGATTAATTATTGTCATGTGTTTAAGGAGAATGGCTTTCGCAAAATTTTTGATTTTTATATAAATGAGGAAATAGAACAAAGAAAGAGTATTTCAGAAGGCGGAGGTCTCATTGTTGATTTTGATTCTTTTATGCTTAAAAGGTATTCTAAATCGAAGAAGCGAATAGACGAAAGAAATGATAAGATTCGGCAGCTATATTGGCTAACCGAAGAACCTTATATTTGAAAAGAATGTTGATTTGCCATATTTTTACGATTATCTATCAGAGTCTTGTATATTAATGCTTTACGACACTGGGTAGGTGAAAGATGGCTTCATAGAATATGGGTGACGGAATATTACTTACAAAGTATGCCGTCAATGAAATGAGGCCCATATTAATTAGTCGGATATTGGCTGGTAGATAATTTTATGATTATATCCCGCTTATTAGATATTAATTTTCATGCCTAATTACGACTTCACTTGTTTAAGCGCTACTGATTTTGAGAATCTGTGTCGTGATATATTGCAAAAGGAATTCTATCCTATTCGCATTGAGGCTTTTGCTGAAGGGCCGGATTCCGGGATAGACGGTCGTTTCATCGACAATAATGGCAGATTGACAATTCTACAAGTCAAGCGGTATGAGAACTTTACTGGTTTGAAGAGTATTCTGAAAAGAGAGCTGCCTAAGGTCAAACTCTTGAAACCCGATCGATATATCTTAATGACATCTGTGCGTTTGACGCCAAATAACAAGAAGACGATAAAGGATATATTTGAACCCTATATCATTAGCGAGGAGGACATATGGGGTTCATCCGATATAGACAACCGCTTCCGCAATTATTCGGATATAGAACGTAAGTACAGTTTGTTGTGGCCTAATAGTGAAAAGATCCTCCAAGCATTGATTAATCCGGAAAATCGCATTTTCAATGATATCCTAAAAGAAAATATTGAAAGAGTCTCCAAAAAATACGTTAAAAACGAGAGCTACGGTCAAACCTTGAAAGTCCTTGAAAATAAGCATTATCTAATCATTTCGGGTGGACCTCGGGTCGGAAAGACCACATTAGCCCTTATTCTTGTCAAGCATTTCCTCGAGGAAGGATATGAAGTGATATCGGTTGAAACATGCATTCGGGAAGCCGTAAATCAGTATCGTCAAAATGTCAAGCAGGTTTTCCTGTTTGATGATTTCCTCGGAATGTATTATCCGGATAAGACTTCTGAAAGTGATGGCAATCTACGGATTTTGAGTAAATTCTTATTGTTCGGATTCCCTTCTTCTGAAGATAAGCGAATTATTCTTACGACTCGGGAATATGTACTGCAAAGGGTTTTGATGGGGAATGGCATCTTGTATTCCAATGGTATATTGTCCGCAAAATACACGATGGACCATCATTCTTTTACTATGCGGCAGAAGCAATCGATTCTTTTCAACAGACTTGATGAAATTGGCATATTGAAAACCACTCAGAAGGCCATTGTTGATGAATATGAATTTAAAAAACTTATACAGAGCGATAAGTTTAATCCGTGTATGCCAGATGGATTTTTTAGGACACTTGATGCAAACATTGAGGCCGGAAAGCTGGCCAAGGCTTTGTACCAGTATTTCGAGAACCCTGAAGAGATATGGCTAGGTGTGTTCAATGCTCTGGATGAGAGGGAACGCTGTTCTATTTTAGCATTGGCCACAATGGGAGGAATAGCCCTTAAAGATGACTGGATAGAAGCGACTGACACCTTAATCTCAATGTCGGAGAAAAGTAGCGTCAACGAGGCAATGGCAATAGTTGGCGCGTTGAAGATTTTAGAGAATTCCCTGGTTAAAACATCGTTAGAAGACGTGACATATGTAGATGTGATATCACGGGAGAAAAGACGTAGGCATATTGTCAGATTATCGGATGTTTCTTTTATGGACTTCATAATCCAATTTGTGCGGGAGAATAATACTTTACTGAGAGAACTGCTTAAAAAGGCGTGTTTTGTCGAGCAATTTTACTTCATATTTGGTGATGACAAGGGATGGAGGATACGGCGAAAATTAAACAAAGAAGATTCTTCGCTTGCGTTTTCGCTATATAAAGATCTTTGCCAAAAAGAAAAGTCTTGCTTACTTTATCATGTCGGGGAGAAATATATGAAATATCCGTTCCCTTTTGTCGAGTCGATGTTAAATATACAGCAGATGTTCCCTGAAGAATTTGATGGCGGTAGGGCAATGGGAGATATGATAACACTTAATATGATAGCAGGGGATTGTTCAAGTATTAGTGATAAGGTAAGATTGTGTGAAACGCTGGATGAAGGTCTTGTTGATGTTGATGATTTGTTGAGTTGTTTTCAATATTCCCTTTGTTCAATTCAAGAATATATAGAGTTCATTGAAGTTTGTTTAAATGAAAGTCGATACAATCTTTTGGATGAAAGATTCTTCCAACTAATGGATTCGGAAATTAAGATGGCGATAGATTCCGTAGAAGGACTTAATCAGGCTTTTGAATTGGAAATGGATATTGATTGGATAGAGAATGCATTAATAGAAGAAGACAGGGATTTCGATATCGATTTTGGAATCTTCGATGAATATTATCGTCTCTTGTATGAGAAAAGACACAAAGAACTTAGTGATAGTGAGTGAAATATTTTTCGTAAATAATCTATGGTATAAATACAAGAATAAATAGGAGCTGTAAATTTAATTTAAAAATATTGCGATGAAGCCAAATTTATATTGGAATATTTATAAGAATTTGGAAGAAGAACTACTAGATCTCTCAAAAATGATACATATCGACGATATGCAACTCGCAGTTTATTCAATAAAGATTGCCGACCTTCTATTGAGAACATGCTCTGAGATTGAATCTATATCGAAAGAGTTGTACTATGAGAACGTGGGTGAGACACCTGAGGATAGAAATTTGTATTTTGATACTGAATGCATAAAACTACTTGTGGATGAATGGTCTATTGATAAGAAGATAGTATACGTTTCATGTCCTAATATGTTTTTGACTGATTCTGCAGAAATAAATTTATTCCCACTGCAGAAAGCATCAATAAGAGGTAAGCAAGATTGGAAAAAGGCTTATCAAGCAATCAAACATAATCGGCATCAGAATCTTCATCAAGGGAATATACGGAACTTGATTCATGCGATGGCTGCGTTGTTCCTACTTAACCTGTATTACAGAAATGATGTATACGAGTTTAACACTTATTTAGCCGCAAATAATGATTTTGATGCGCGATGTGGCTCGGAGATTTTTTCCATAAAACTTCATAAACTATCAAAATATGTAATAGGAGGTAGCTTTATAAGAAATAGTGATTTCGATGAATGTACTTATTTAATTCGTGCCAATCCAGATAGCGAGAAACCATTTTTAGACGCCGCTAAGAAAAGAGGTGAAAAAGCAGTTGAAATAATTAGAAAAGCAATTGGCGATAGAGAAACTATAAGAAAAGATGAATTTAATAGGATTTCTATTGATGCACTGCGACAAACCAATTCTATATTGAATAACACGTTCGAGAAAATTAGATTTGATGCTTTTGTGAATAAAAATCAGTGTTGAATATGGAGGCACAATTAATGGTTGCTTGAAGTATTAATAAAAGGAACACCTTTCCATCTAAAACTTTGCTACGTTTCATTTTTTAGCCAAGAAGATTAGAATTCTTATTTCATACCTCAGCTTTTACACACTTGTAGGAAAGTTGTTAAATTTGGACATTGATTTAGATAACCACTAACATATTAGCACCAGAGAACGTCCATTAAACACTTTTATCCGGAAGTTATGAGTTGTAATTATAACCGTCACCTTCTTCCGGCAAATTCTAAGGTAAATTTTATAATCCCCCCAAACACACTAAACGATAAGGCTTATGCGTAGATACAAGATTCATAATCTCGGCCCCGTCAAAAATGCCGAATTCAGTCTTAATAAAATCAATGTATTCATAGGCCCGCAGAGTGCGGGAAAGAGCACATTGGAAAAGATAATCAGTTTCATGATGTGGCTAGAAAAAGAAGCGATAAAGCATCAGGATACAGACTTCATTGATGATAATTTCATTAATGAGCAGCTTGTTGAATTCCATAAGCTGTCGGGATATTTCAATGCGAATACGATTATTTCATATCAAAGTGATATCATTGGGTTCGAATATGGAAACGGGAAACATTCCGTCAAGAAAATGGACGGCTTCTCAAAGGGGGAATATGGGAAGAATTCATACATACCTGCAGAGAGGAATATAGTGGGTCTATCCAATATTTCCGCTGTCCCGTTCCAAAATAATTATATCCGTAGCTATTTGTTTGACTGGCTGAGTATAAACAAGAGATATACGAAGGATTCAAAGTTGGATATTCTTGATCTCGGTGTGAAATACTTAAATGATGAGAAGAAGGGCGATCAATTTTTATTGGATGACGGGAATAGCATAAGCCTGGAGAATGCCTCAAGCGGTTTGCAATCACTTACGCCTCTTTATGTGTTTGTAGACTATCTGACATCAAAGAGGCTTGGGTATCCTTCAGATGAGTCCTATGACTCATTGCAGGAAAAGCGGAAAGGCTTATTGAAGAAGTATTTGGAGGTTATAAAACTTATCCGGGAGAATAAGACCGGAGATGATATAACTGAAGTGTTAAGGGCAATAGGTCTTTCCCCTGAGATTGCTGTTTATATTTCTAAGGAGCTCTTTAATAATCCAGATTTATACACTAAGTTGATGGCCGGAAACATCAAGCTGGATAAGGAAACTGTTGAGAGAATATTCAAACATATGTTTTGCAATATAGTCATAGAAGAACCTGAACTCAACTTGTTCCCAAAGACACAGCTTTCCCTTATGTACTATCTGGTGAAAGCCATTCAGAAGAATCCCAAGGATACGCTCGTGCTGACCACCCACAGCCCATACATCTTATACGCATTGAATAATTGCATCCTTTCATATCATGTAAAGGATAAGCTGCCTAAGGAAATTTCTCAGAAGGTTAACGTTCCGCCAATCAATCCTCAAACTGTTTCCGTGTGGTCGGTCAATGACGGGAAAATAGAAGGCACGAATGCTGTTGACGGTACTATCCAGGACGAGAACGGTCTTATCAGGAAGAATTATTTCGATTCCATTATGGGAGAACTGATGGATGATTTCAGGACGCTGCTTGATTATTATGGAGAAGAGGAATAGCAAGACAGAAAAGGTAGAGCTGGAAGAAATCAAACGAAATGGTGAGATGTATGATCGCACCATATATGTTGCCGACTATACCAATCAGACCAATAGTCAGCGTGGCGTGGAAATCTCGACGCAAAGACCCAATGACATCTCAAGTTTTGTCCTGGTAAATCGTAGCAAGGTGGATTTCTATGCAGTCAATTTGGATAGGAACAAGGGCCTGACTGGAGGAGAGACGCAATGTGAGTGTTTATGTTGCGGGGCAAAAGCCAACAAAAAGCGGTGGGTGCTGTTTTTGGAAATGAAATACTGCCTCGATAAGAACATTGGTGAAAGGTCGCGGGAAGCATTATCCCAGTTAAGGCACACTCGGGATTATTTCTTCGACAACAACCTTCTGGATCCAGAAACCTGTAGGGTCTATTTCAACATCTCCATACCGGATTACAGTAATCTTGAACCATTTACGCAGTTTTCATTTTCCCAGAACGAATTGTTAAGTATGAAGATTGACGAAAAAACTGTACTATGGGGACATAATCGTATTGAAATCCTCAATGGCAGTTATCTTGGAACTCCTTCAGGAAAACGCAAGTGAAACCATAGCCCTTTAATTGCCGTATCACTTACAACAACTATCCTATAGCAACAGATATTACCCTCACCCCTCCGGGATATCCAATCCTCGGTCACGGTCTGAGGGTACTTTGTTCTACTTTCGCACCTGCAACATAAATCATAAACCATCATCTCAATGCCGAACCCATCCACATCTGCCACTGCCACTTCTGGAAACAGCACCCCGCTGACACCGTTCCTGAAGCAGGTTGCAGACCACTATTATAATAAAGGCGACATCGAGTCCACGCTTTTCGTATTCCCGTCAAAGCGTAGCACGGTGTTCTTCAAGAAATACCTCAGCCAGGCAGTAAAGGGTCACACCCCGATAATCCTTCCGACGCTTGAGTCCTCGCAGGATTTCTACTACAGGCTGTCGGGAAAAAGGCCTGCCGACAGGATTACCCTTCTCCTTAAGCTCTACGACTGTTACAAGGCTCTTGTCAAGAACGCCGAACCCCTTGACGAGTTCATATTCTGGGGAGACGTCATCCTGAAGGATTTTTCGGAAGTGGACCTGCAGATGGTAAATCCACGGGAGATTTTTACGGACGTGAGGGATTTCAAGAGCATCGACATGTCTCCGGAGTATCTTTCCAAGGAGCAGATGGAGGCCATAGAATCCTTCCTCAGACATTTCAAGGAAAAGGTCCGTGGACAGAATGAAAGTGGAAATGGGCAGATAAAGGATGAGTTTCTCCAGGTCTGGCAGATCCTATACCCTCTGTATGCAAGTTTCCGGGAATCCCTTTCAAAGGATAACCTATGCTACGAAGGTATGGCCTACCGCTCAATAGTGGAGCGTCTCGATGGGAAGGATCCTGGCACAGCCCAGGGTGGGAATTCGGATTCTGATGATTCGCCGGGCCATCTTAAAGGTGAGAGCATAGCGGATATCCTCCGGGCCGCCTACCCGAAGGCCCGGAAGGTGGTTTTCGTCGGCCTTTCAATGCTTTACGAATGTGAGAAGAGAGTCATGTTGGCACTTCAGAAGGCAGGCATGGCGTCCTTCTGCTGGAACTACTGCTCTTCCGAGATCAAAGACCCCCTCAACCGCTCCCACGCCCTCATGGACGAGACTGTGAAAAAATTTCCGATGGAATGGGAGCTTGAGAGGGTGTCTTCAAGGCCCGAGGTCAGCGTCATAAGCGTCCCTTCGGGAGTCGGGCAGGCAAAGCAGATTCCCTCAATCCTAACGGAAATAGAAGCCAAGGGCGAGGAGACCGCCATAGTGCTTCCGGACGAGACACTTCTTCCGTCTGTTCTCAATTCCATTCCGCCGGACATAATAAAGGATGTCAATGTCACGATGGGAGCGCCGATTTCAACAAGCGCCTTCCACTCGTTCATGAAGGAGGTCTGCGCAATGCAGATGCATCTACGCTCCAAAAAGGACAGCAGCGCCTTCTATTTCTACCACCGCCAGGTTGGCGACATCTTTTCAAACAGCGTATTCCGCCAGGCAATATCCCAGGATGAAGAAGCTCAGAAGATCGTAGAGAAGATAAAAAAGGAAGTAAGGTACTATATTCCGGAGGACAATTTCAAGGGCTCGGAGATCCTTGAGACAATATTCCGTCCGGTAGCCAAAAGCCTCAATCTCTCCGATTCTTCACAGATAAAGGCGATAGGGGACTACCTGAGGGAAGTGGTTGGCGAAGTGACCCCCATTGTGGCCGCCAACCAGGAGATGCATCCCGAAGTAGTCTATGCAAAGATGTATCTTTCATGCATTAACCTTCTATCCCGCCACACCCTTGAAGTCATTCCCGCCACCTATTTCAGGATCCTTGACTCCCTTCTCGAAGGGATGGCAATACCATACGAGGGAGAGCCCCTCCGCGGTCTGCAGGTAATGGGATTCCTGGAGACAAGGGGACTTGACTTCAAGAACCTTGTAATCCTCTCCTGCAGCGAAGGCACTTTCCCGAAGAGGTCATTCAGCCCGTCCTTCATCCCTCCTGTCCTGAGACGGGGATTCTCTCTTCCCACATCGGAGGACGAAGATGCAAAGGCCGCCTACAACTTCTACTCCGTCATCCAGAGAGCAAAAAAAGTGTACATGCTCTACGACTCGAGGGCGGAAGGCATACGCTCAGGCGAGGAGAGCCGCTTTGTAAAGCAGATCCGCTATCATTTCACGGATATCAAGATGGATTTCTCGGTAGCTAGCGGAACCCCCGCACTATCCGATTCCCTAGGTGACATCCCGAAACCATCCGATATCGAAGTCCGCCTCAAGGATGAGAAATTCGCTTTCTCGGCAACCACCCTTCAGAACTACCTCTCCTGCCCGGTGAAGTTCTACTACTCATCCATCGAGAAGCTCCGTGCGGAGGACGAAGTCGCCGAGAGCATGGACGCCGGCATGATAGGAAACGTCCTTCATTCGACAATGCAGGCCCTCTACCTTGGCCCTTGGGCGATGGACCCATCATTTGACATGGAAAAGCTGCGCTACGATGAAGCCATAAAGGCATTTGCAAAGGAAAATTCCCTCAAGGAAGTCTCCCAGGATTACATAGAATCATGGCTTTCAAAGGAGAAGACTCCACTGATAAAGGCCCGCATCCGCTCTTTTATTGAAAGGGAGCTCCACACCGACCAGGTTGGAGGCAGGGACCTTGTAACCGAGGAGATAATCTACGAGTATGTCGTAAACATTCTGAAAAAGGACCTCCAGCTTCTCAAAGACAAAAGCGCAGACAGCTTCCAGATCATAGGACTTGAGATGGAGAGGCGCTGCAATATCGAAGGCTATGCATTCAAGGGATTCATAGACAGGATGGACTGTGTCGGAGGAGAATACAGGATTGTCGACTACAAGACAGGAAAGGTTGAGGACAGCGAGCTTGATGTGAACAAAAAACCTGAAAAGACGGTAGCCGCGCTTTTTGGAAAGAAAAACGCCTCCAGGCCCAAGATCGCAATCCAGCTCTATCTCTACGACAAGCTTACAAAAGGCGACACTTCCGGGAAGGACGTATACAACGTGATATACTCCGCAACCCGCCTTTTCAAGGAAGAGATAAAGGAAAGTCCCGTAGGGGAGACGTTCTCAGCCCTCATGGACAAAAGGCTCAAAGGCCTGCTCGAGGAGATAGCAAATCCTTCCATCCCGTTCAGGAGGACAACCGAGGCCGAGACCTGCAAGTGGTGCAATTTCAAGGCCCTTTGCGGAAGATGACGCCTTCGCTTCTTCCATGACAATCATCCCATTTTCAGATAATCACCCCATTTTCACAAAAAACATCTTACCATAATCCACCAGGCTTAGCCATTGACAGATGGTCATAGCCCTTAAAAAATACTCAGCCGCAAGGCATTTTCAGCAAATGATAGACATCCTCAAGGCATCAGCGGGCAGCGGAAAGACGTTCCGCCTTGCAAAGACATACATAGGACTGCTTCTAAAGGCGTCAAGGAAAGGTGAG
>Ga0065708_1040323_pt1 | contig 11537 bp, 15 predicted proteins | sample Hoacrofraction12_2_FD_59095 | JGI IMG/M metagenome (GOLD analysis project Ga0065708, IMG submission 59095) | Hoatzin crop microbial communities from Cojedes, Venezuela, sample from fiber fraction 12 v1 | ecosystem: Host-associated > Birds > Digestive system > Esophagus > Crop | place: Venezuela... | reverse complement strand
GAAGTGTGGGATGAGTCTGATAATGAAAATATCACTTCTGATGCTTATAACTACACGACGATGACGAGTAGCACGATAGAATCATGGTTGTCCGATGGTAATGATGTCTATAACATCAAAAACGTGCCACATTCTTACACTAATGGCAATTTGACAACTACCACTTATGATGGTGACACCCAGTATTACGGGAATTATTATAACTGGTATGCAGCCACGGCGGGGACGGGAACTTCTGTGCTAACCATTGGCAGTGTTGCGGCTTCGACCATTTGCCCCTCCGGATGGACAATTCCGCGCAAAGTGAGTAATTCATCTTATGCAAACTTAATTAGCAAGTATGATAACTATACTCAGGAGCTTGAAACTGTATCTCAAGAACTAAGAAGTAAACCATCGTCATTCATCTTTTCTGGATTCTTTAGTACGGCCGGAGCAACCAACAACCAAGAAGTGGATGGATATTTCATAATAGACGGCGCTCCAGACGAAACTAATACAAGCACTTTTTATCTTAGCTCATCCAAATTTGATGCAGGGCATAGTAATTACAAAGGAGTTGGGTACTCGATCCGCTGTGTCGCCAGAAGATAACTTATTTTCTACTTCTGCCTACTTTTAACAATCTTAAAGCTCGTAAACAATACCATTCCCACATCCACTAGAAACATCGGATAGTTTTGGATGTAAAAGTCGTGCACTGCCCAGAGCAAGCAATTGACGATGATTGCATATCGCAGCGAGCTGGCGGATTTGCAATAGTAAAGGCAGATCGCATACTGGACCGTTCCCGCGACGACAAAAAGTCCAAACATGCCAACGTTGTTAAATACCAGACCGAGCGTTGTTGCGACCATCAGCGTGATGATCATGACTGACTTGGTGTAGAGTTTTTTCGCAACTAAGATATTGCGCAGGGTGGCGACGAGGTTTGAGACGGCGCCGGGAATCGAGCCGAGCAATAAGTTGGATATTACAAGCAGGCCGGCGTTGATTCCTTGGCAAAAAGCGATTTGAGTTTTGGACTTTTTGGTGACAGCAAGAAACATGAAAATAATGGAAACGAGCGAGCAAAGCTGCGCTAGCGCGAACTGGATCGACCAAGTACTGAAGTCGAGATTTAGCATGAGTTAATTATACACCTTTCTACCAATTTCCACTACCGCCCCGCCCCTCCACGCGCTACAATAGCCACAAAAGGAGGACTGAGCAAATGATTCGACTAATGAAACTGCCACTGAAAAAGGTTTGGGCGAGGGTGCGGTTGAGGTTGCAGTTTTCCCTGTTGCGGTGGGCGATTTTTCTTAAGGTGTCCCGTTTGGGACAGTTTAAGAAACTAAGGTCTTGAATTAGGACATTTTTTTGCTAGAATTGGAAGTAATACGCAACGAACTATCGCGTATGTCAATCAACCGCCAGCAATGGCAGAAAGGAGCAAATGTCAACACAAGATTCTCACTCGCTCTACACAGGACCAAAGTACCGCACGATTTTAATCGACCCACCGTGGAGCAAAAACCAAGGAGGCAATTACGGGGCCGTCACGCATTACGATGTGATGTCGACCGAGGAAATTGCAGATATTCCGGTTTCGGATCTCCTTGAAGCAAATGCGCACATATATTTATGGGCCACTGCGTCAACCTTGCCGGATGCACTCGAAGTGATGAAGCATTACGGCGGCAACTATAAATCAGTCTTCGTATGGCTGAAAACCAAACTCGGGCTTGGGCGCTACTTCCGCAACGCTAACGAGTTCCTCTTACTCGGCGTGAAGGGTAAGAAGGCTGGAAATTGTAACACGCAAATTTCCTGGGGCATTTACCCGCTCCAAGGCCACAGCCATAAACCCGAAGAAGTCTACGACATTATTGAACGCATGTCGGACGGGCCTTATCTCGAACTTTTCGCTCGTCGGCCACGACATGGTTGGGATGCTTGGGGTAATGAAATCGCCAGCGACATCGTCATCCCCGGCTATCCGGTTCCGGTTTATTCTGACAAAGTCAAGTCTTAATTCTCTCTCAACAACCAAAACCACCAACAAGTACATCAAAGAAAGAAGGTGAAATGAATGGGTTCACGTGAGCCTAAGAGTCCACTTTTGCGCTTTTTTGAGGCGGCGATCATTTTTGCGATGTCCGCGTATTTGATTAAACTCGGCTGCAAATATCTCGTCTGCTCATGGAGCGTACTGAAAATCATAATTTTAATAGCAGTAATCGCGCTTATCATCTATCGCATCTGGAAGTTTCGACGCGACCGATGGTTTTGAGCGCTGAAAGGAAAGGTAATGAAACGACAAGAACTGAAATGGTGCGAAATGAAATGGCAGCGCCCGTTTGATCTCGAAAACGTTTGGTCGATGCTGACTTATCTCGCCGCTTCGTCTCCTCGCGGATTGGTCTGCTGGGAAGTTCGAGCCTGTGGCGGTTCGGTGCGCTATTTGCTTGGCACTGAAGTCGGTCATCAGCGCAAAGTCAAAAATGTGATTGCGTCGCAGATTACTGCTAGTTTTGTACCGGCAGATAAAGTTATGGGTCGAAAACACGTACAAGTGGCTAAACAACTGCGCGTATCGAAGTCATTATTGTCGCTAAACGATGAGATCACCATGGCAGTGGTGCGATCGGCCTTGGCGGCGATGGTGAATGGCGATCCGGAAGAAGAAGTGGTTTTACAAGTGGTTTTGGGAGCCGCACACGCGCCGCAGCCTGCGCATCCGAATCCGGTGAATCCGCATAACACTTGGCTGGATATTGCGCTGGGCAATGCCAAACAGGCGTCGCATGATACAAAAAGTAGTATTAAGAAGAAGGCTGAGCAGCATTGTTTTGATGCGGTGGTGCGGATTGGCTCGACGGCCGAGCATTCGGCCAAAGTTAGCGGAGTGATTTCGGCGCTCAGAACTTTGGCGTCGGCGGGCGTGAATGTAAGTTATAAGAACGAGCAGCCGTTACGTTTGGATATGGCGACCATGCCGTGGCACTTCCCTTTGCGGTTGTCGGTAAAGGAGTTGGCGAACTTTTTGTTACTGCCGGCAGGTGAAGAAGAGTTTCAAGGCGTGGCAGGATTGCATCCGAAATTGATTCCGGCGCCAAGTTGGTACAAACCAGCGCGCTCTGATCGGATGTTGCGCGCGTTTGCCGAGTCGACGGCTGGCACGCCAACAACTTTGACGATTTCGCCAAAAGATAGTTTGGAGCACACTATTATTCTGGGGCCAACTGGCTCGGGCAAATCGACCGCGATGGAACATTTGATCATGGCCGATATTAACGCTGGGCGCAGTGTGTTAGTGCTGGATCCGAAGGCGGATTTAGTGACGGACATTCTGGAGCGGATTCCGGAAAATCGCAGACAGGACGTGGTGGTGATTGACCCGTCTGATCCGTGTCCAGTTGGGTTTAATCCGCTGGCGCTGCGCAAGGATCAGAAAAAAGATTTGATTGCCGATGCGATTTTGTCGGTGATGCAGGAGATTTTTGCCGATAGCTGGGGCGTGCGCTCGCACGATATTATTAACGCCGCACTTTTGACTTTGATTGAAAATGAGGATGCGACTTTGGTGTGGTTGCCGACACTTTTGACTGATGATGAGTTTCGCGCCAAGCTGACTCGTAATTTGAAAGATGATATTTCTCTGATCCCGTTCTGGGAACAATATGAATCCAAGAGCAATGCCGCGCGGAATACCGAGATTGCGCCAGTTTTGAATAAGATGCGCCAGTTCTTGCTGCGGCCAGGCTTGCGCAATGTACTTGGTCAGGCGCACCCGAAGTTTGATTTTATGGACTTGTTTTATAAGCGGAAAATCGTGTTAGTACCGCTGAATAAGGGTTTGATTGGTGGCGAGTCGGCGCGCTTGCTCGGATCTTTGATTGTGGGCCTGACTTGGACGATGGCGCTTTCGCGGGCACGTTTGCCGAAAGATCAGCGCCACCTGGTTTCGATTTACATCGATGAGTTGCAGGATTATCTAAGTTTGCCAACTAACTTGTCTGATGCATTGGCGCAAGCGCGTGGGCTTGGCCTCGGGATTACCATGGCGCACCAGTATCGTGGTCAGTTGCCGGCCGGAATTAAGGACGGCATCGACGCTAACGCTCGCAACAAAATCATTTTTGGATTGAACGGCGTGGACGCGCGCGAGGTGGCTAAACAATCAGTTGAACTCGAGCCCGAAGATTTTATGATGCTGCCGCGCTACCACATTTATACCAACCACCTGGCAAACGGTAAAAATACTGGCTGGATTAGTGGCGTGACGATTAAGCCAACGCCGGCCTTGCGAATGGCGGCTGAACTGAAGGCGGAAAGCATGAAACGCTATGGACGACCAGCGGCAGAAATTGAAGCGGAGATCCGTCGAGCGCTTTTACCGACTCCAGTTACCACCGCACAACCCGCGCCAGAAACTTCTGAAAGTTTTCCATCGACAACTTCATCAACGAATATTGGGAGGAAAAAGTTATGATCGGTTTTTCGCGCCAGTTTTCGTTAATAACTTCGGGTCGCGTGGGCCAAATGGCTTCGCAAGTCCGCGAATTTGGCTCGGAACGAAAAAATAAGCGGCCTTACTCTTCTACTTATTCTGCGTTTCTTAATTTATGCCGGAAGGAGGCCCGCCATGAGTGATACCCGCATTTCCAAGTTACAGCTATTGGCTTACGCAAACACTTTGTCGGACAAGCAAATCGAGATCGTCAAAACGATTTATGATTGTAATTACATCTTAACTGATCAGATACGTCGACTTTATTTCACCGGTCATTCGACCACTTCTTCAGCCACTCGCACAACTCAATATAACTTGAATCGGTTGAAACAACTGCGGCTGATCGACACTGGGCGACGTCGGATTGGTGGCACGCGCGCCGGATCGGGTTCGTACGTTTGGTACGTCACTTCGACGGGCGAAAAGTTCCTGAACTTGATTGGCAAAAACGCCGCAACTTTACATCGTCGCCGTGAGCTGAATGGCTTCAATTTACGACACACGATTGCGCTGTCCGAATGTTATGTGCAATTACATGAAATTTGTCGCGCGGAGGAAAATCGGCCGAAGTTAACCATGATCCAGACCGAGCCGGATTGTTGGCGAAACTATCAGTTACGCGGTCGCAAAATCGCACTGAAGCCAGACTTGGCGGCGGTAACTCAAATCGATGGTTTTGAAGATCGTTGGTTTATTGAGGTGGATTTAGCCACGGAAGGTATCGCCTCGATTTTGGAAAAGTGCACGCGCTACCACGAATATTACAAAACCAATCAGGAACAGGCGCAGCACGGAGTTTTCCCAATCACGGTTTGGATTGTGCCGAATATAGAGCGCAAAAAGCGTTTGTGTGACGCCATGGGGCGCGCCTTTAAATCGCAAAAACTTTTCACGGTGATTTGCGCCGATGAACTTGAAAGTATTGTCTGCGGGGGAGTGAAGGAGGATGCCATGACATAACTGGAATCCTCCTCACAACCCAGATTCTCGGGGCATAGAGAATTGCAACTTACAGGTACATTAATATCTTATATGGAACAGGAAAGGCAAGGTGATTTTTATGTTCCAAACTAAATTCGGAGTTGAAATTGAATTCACTGGGATTACCCGCAAAAAAGCTGCTGAGATACTTGCAAACTATTTTTCGTTTGGTCGGATCTCTGAAACTAGAGTGCTCGACCCGCAGAGACGCATCTGGTCAATCCATTACGATGGTTCGATCAGAGCGCAGAAAAAAGTCCACGGAAGGCTCATCAGCGGCGGTAATGAACACCGTTGTGAGCTGGTGACACCGGTGCTGACTTATGCGGAAGATATGGCCACATTGCAGGACATTATCCGACGCTTGAGAAAGGCTGGCGGCATCACAAACGATTCTTGTGGCATTCACGTACATGTGGATGGCGCAAGTCACACGCCACGGACCATTTGGAACTTAGTAAACCTGGTAGCATCGCGAAATGATCTTTTTTACAAGGCGTTTCGCATCAAGCCTGAACGGGCGCAGTTTTGCAAAAAGATGGACGACTACATGGTCAAAACGTTGAACGTCAAACGGCCGAAAACTTTTGATCAGCTGGCAGAGATTTGGTATGCGGGGTACCATCAGGCACGTTCTTCGCATTACCACAATAGTCGTTACCACTTTTTGAACCTGCATTCGTTTTTCAGCGGGCCGAACCACACAGTTGAGTTCCGGGGTTATAACAGCGAGTTACATGCCGGCAAAGTCCGGGCGTACGTGTTGTTTTCCCTCGCGATCAACCGGCAAGCGCTGGAGCAGAAGTATGCCGTTTATAAGCATGTCCAGGACGAAAACGAGCGTTTTGCAATGCGAGTTTATCTTGTCCGGATTGGTTTCGTCGGCGAGGAATTCAAATCCTGCCGCGACCACCTCTGCAGTCACCTGAGTGGAAACCCGGCTTGGCGGTATGGGTCAAAATACGACGTATCCTATCACCGCAAAAAACCGAAACAGCAGGAACAGCAACCCAACAATCACACATCTTCGGACTCGGATGATGAGCCTGAAGAACCACCGTTTTCCTAGGAGGTGAGCAACTATGAAACGTAAACTTTATTGTGCTTATGGCTCGAATATTAACGTTCAGCAGATGCGCCACCGCTGCCCCGATGCAAAAATCGTCGGCACTGGCGCATTGCTCAATTATGAGCTGACATTTAACAGAGTCGCAACCATCGTTCCCCAGAAAAGGGCCGCTGTGCCGGTCCTGATCTGGGCCATTTCCAAACGCGATGAAAAATATCTTGACCAGTATGAGGGCTTCCCACACCTCTACGGCAAGAAGCGGGTCACCGTCATGCTGCATGGCCGCCGGCGCTACGCCATGGCCTACATCATGAACGACTCCCGCCATCGCGCCATCCCGACTGAGTTTTACGCGCAGACTATCCGTGACGGATACAAAGCCGTACAGCTTAATTTAAGTTACCTGGAAACCGCAATAGACAAAGTTAGGAGGAATAGCCGTGGATAAGTCAAGATTTAGTTTAGGAATCGTCAGCCAGGAAAATTTCAAGTATGCCGATCAGGCCGTGTATAAGGAAGAACTCGGTTTGGTTACCTTCGTCTACTACATAATCGACGAGAGCAGTGCGGGCATCATGTCGCATCAGTCCTGTAAAATCCAGGGCATCGACAAGGAAGAATTGTTCGAAATCGCTCGTCAGAACACCATTGAAGCCGGTTTTAGCTGCACGAGCTTCAACGATTTGAATTTCATCGGCGAAGTGGTCGAAAATCCGTTTCACGTTTTGACCTCTCGCATATTTTGCGCAGGCGCGGTCGTGATGCTCATCCCGGAGATTATGGATCAGGTGGTCGAAACCATGGGCAACAACTTCATCATCTTACCCAGTTCGAAGCACGAAGTTTTGCTGGCTCAGAAGAAACCGCCCTATGAGGCCACTCCGGCCGAATATTTACGCGATATGCGTGGTTTGGTCAAAGCGGTAAATTCTTCAAATGCTCTTGAACCGGAAGATGTCCTTTCCAACGAAGTCTTCGCCTACGATGCGCAGAACCACAAGCTGAAATTTGCTGAGGCAAGCGACATCTAGACGTTGGCCGTTCCGTATCAGATCCCTCGCCCCCTGTTTTTCGGGGGGCGGGGATCACCAAGCATCAAATATTAACGAAAGGAGTTTTATGACTGCAATAGATCGAAAATTTATTAGCAACCTTACGCCGTTCGCGGTTTCGTACATTTTTGCGCCTAAATTCGAGGGCGACGACGAAGAATTGACCGACCGCGACATCACCATCCAGCGCCTCCACGTGCGCACCAAAGCCGCCGACCTGGGGACTTATGTTGGCGCCGAAATCATCGACACCACCCCTAGCATGGATTGTGGTGAACGCGAAGATTTTATCAATTTGCTCGATTTTATCGACCAATACCGCGAAAAAATCTCCTGCGTAATCGTCGACCGCCTGCTACCCCTGACCGATTCCGCTGCCATGCTCGAAGCGTTTATCGACGAGTTGGACAGCCGCGGGGTTAACATCGTGGTTGCCTCGCCAAATGGCGAAACTAAGGTGTTTGGCAGCATGCCCGGCGCGGACGTCGAATATTGCCCGCAGGATCTGTATGATTACCTCAAGAAGATCACCAAGAAATCTGAGAAGCGGGTAATTGATGATGCGGATGATTTGGTGTAGTTATGGGTGGGATAGGCGTATAAGTCGAGTTATGGGTGGTTTTTACCTATAAGTTTTAATTATATGGTGATAGGAATTCCAACCCGAGACAAAACAACATAATCACCACAATTACAATAATCTTGTAGGTAAACCCCCTATTATTTCCCTTAAAAAAATCCTGACGACACTCCTTAAGATACGCGATTTTCTTTTTTGCATCCTTAGTCTTGGATCCTCTCAATTCTTCTTCTTTCTGGCCGAATGCTTTAATAATAGATGCATACATGAAATAGAGCCATAGTTTTGGAAAAAGGAAACCACAAAGAGCTCCCCATCCAAACCCAAAATCACTAAGCCTGTAAATTTTTTCCTTGATTATTTTGGTTACAACTACGGCTAGTAGTATATCAAATAGAAATGCATAAAATAGAACTTCAATTGTCATTTCATCCTTTCTTGTTATGGTTGCTAATTAAATTGTACCCCCCCCCCGGCGGGTTTTGTCAAGAACGTTTGTTCGGGTAGATTTATGACATAAAATCACCCATAAGTCGCAAATTAGCGAGTTATGGGTGAAATGTGGGCATAAATAGAATTATGGGCAAATTTAACGTTTATCTCATGATTTGCAACTTAACGTTTGCAACTTAACAGTTTTACAGGGGAAAATAAGTTACGGGCAAAAATCTCCCATAAGTACAAAAACGAGAGTTACGGGTGGAAATTACCCATAAACTCAACCAAAAAGCACAAAAAAGAAGCCCCTGCGGTAGGAGCATACTGCCCCGTGCAAGTGCTTCCAGATGAGGGCGCGACTCAGCTATTTCGAGCCAGGCCTCACCCTCCTGTATCTAATTATAGCATATTTTGCCGAAAAACCGCTATTTTTCGCCGTATTCCCGCTTCATGGCGTCGATGGAGACGATCCACTGCTTGCCGTATTTGCGGGCGTCGATCCCCTCTTTGAGCTTGCCGTACGAAATCGCCTTGCGCAGTGCGCTTTCGCTCAGGCCCCAGAGCTCGGTGGCGTCGCTCATGGCCATGAGGCCATCAAAAGGCGTCTCAACCGTTTCACCCTTGTCCCAGAGCTCGTCACAAGAGAGGTCTAGATCATCGCTCCAGATGATGCCGTAGCCCCCAACGTCCGGCTGCACCTCATAAAATTCCTCAGGATGGTCGCGCAGCTGCCGAAACGCCGCAATCTCGTCAAAAATCGGATTGACGTCGTAGATTTTCGTGGTTCCCTCGGCAAATTGCACGCTAAGGTGAAAATCCGGCAATGGATAGACGTTTTTTACTTTATGGAACATGTTCCTCCTTTACTTTACCTTATTATTCGAGCGGTTCTATATTCTTGAACTCCTGCGTTTCCCAGATTTCCATCAGTTTATCGCGATGAAGTTCAAGCCACTCCTGTACCATTTTTAATGCCGTTAATGGTAGTTCACCGTCCAAGACCGCCCCTGTTCTTAGATCGATGGCCGCCGTGGTCTCTCCGTAAATCGCATGCATATGAGGTGGATTGTGCTCACTTTGCTTAAAATACATGCGAATGATAATCCCGTAAAACTCCGATAATTTGGGCATACACTCCTTTCTTTTTATTTTTGTATTGCCCCTATAATATCACAACATCGTGATAATTTCAATAGTTTGAATGAGTTATGGCACAAAACCGCCCATAAGTCGTATTTTTACGAGTTATGGGCGAAATGTGGACATAAATAGAATTATGGGTAAATTTTACGTTTATCTCATGATTTGTAGCTTAACAATTTTATGGGTAAAAATTGGGTATAAGTCGCAAAACCAGAAGTTATGGGTAAAAAATCACCCATAAATGCAAAAATGAGGACTTACGGGCAAAAACCACCCATAATCCATCACTCCATCTGACCATCAATCCACTTTTCCGCCTCGGTCATCGTGGTAAGTGATGCGTCCCCGACATCGGAAGTCTCGTCCGTGTAATCCTTGAGATTCATCACGCGGGCCTCGTCCCAAGTGCCATCGGCATCGGAATCGATCAACTTGTATCTGTTATCGCTCGCGTCGCTCCACCAATTCACATCGACATAAACCGCATTTTCGCCATTAAGTGCCTCATTGGTTAAATCTTGGTAATCATCGAGGGTTTTGCCGTTGTTATTCGAGAGCGTGATGCCGCTGCCAGATTTCGGCTCCGCGCCCTCCCTCAGATCAATCAGATCATCCGCCGCGTACAGGTCCACCGACCAGACCAGGCCATCGCCGCTCTTATCTATAAATTTTCCCATATCGTCGACGACAGACTCGACGGATCGGCTATCGCTAGAGGTTTGACTGGTTTGGCAGCCGCCCGCGGTCGCCGAGACACACGCGGTCATGAGAATTGTGGTCGCGATTACCTGTTTTCTGCGGTTCGGATTGTTCATTTTAGCCCCCTTCGTCACACCATTTCTATCTGTTAATGTACCCTCCGCCGGATGAGTTTGTCAATGATGGCGGGTTTGGTTGAGGTTATGGGTAGAAATTACCCGCAAATACGGAAATTGGAAGTTATGGGTGGAAAATACCCGTAAGTGCAGGAAAAAGAGATTTATGCCACAAAACCGCCCATAAGTCGCATTTTGGTGAGTTATGGGCGAAATGTAGACATAAGTAGAATTATGGGTAAATTTTACGTTTATCCCAGAATTTGCATCTTAACATTTTTATGGGTAAAAAAGAGGCTTAAACCGCAAAAGTCGGGTTTAAGCCGGTTTTTTGGACGAAGGGCGATTAGTCTTCGATCTTATTGCCATCGGCGTCGTAATATTCGTAATAGCCTGAGACTACAATGCCACCCACCGTAAGCTGGAGCATTTCCCAGTCCTCATCATTGGAGTAGGCGAAATCACAGGCGGCGGTATACGTTTCATCCGTGTCGGAGTCTTTTACTACCCACGTATATGCGTAAACCTTACGGCCATTCTTATCGTAAATCCCCAAATCAACTGCGGTGCCACCTTTGCTATCTAGATTTTTAACGACGCCACCGTAGCTGTAGCCTTTTAGAGTCGCCTCATTCATGCAAGCGTCTTCTATATCGGACGGAATTTCGGTGTAACGATAATCCTCGTAGCCGCCAAGGCTGACTTTAGGTTCGTCGTTTTGAGTGTCGCCTTTTGTAGCGCCAATTATGATCACGAACAATATCACAAAAAGTACGCCGATGAAGATCTTACCTGCTTGTTTCCAAGTGATTTTTTGTGATTTTCTTTTTTCAGTCGCCTTGTTCATTTTTTCGGTTGCCTCATTGAGACGTTCGGTCATTTTGTTTAAATTCATATTCTCCTTTCAAATATTAGGGTTGCTAATTAAATTGTACCCCCCCCCCGAAAGGTTTTGTCAAGA
>Ga0065708_1040322_pt1 | contig 11543 bp, 9 predicted proteins | sample Hoacrofraction12_2_FD_59095 | JGI IMG/M metagenome (GOLD analysis project Ga0065708, IMG submission 59095) | Hoatzin crop microbial communities from Cojedes, Venezuela, sample from fiber fraction 12 v1 | ecosystem: Host-associated > Birds > Digestive system > Esophagus > Crop | place: Venezuela... | reverse complement strand
AAATTGACGTTCAAAAATTGGCTGTTTTGCGCGGAAAAATGTTAAAAATGCGTATATTTTTTGCATAAATCTATCATTTTAACATTTCGCGCATGGAGTTGCGATCGAAAAACGACTTTTTTCGACCAAAATTTGTGCATTAGAAATTGGTCGGTCAAGTGCAAACGAATGTTAAATCAAATGTTAAAATTTCGCGAAAAAGCGTAGTTAAATTTTGTAAAGTTTTCTTAATTTCTCGATTTCGTCAGCATTGATTTTGCGGAAAAAGGAGATGCGCCTCGCGCGCGTACCTTTTTTATATTTTTATATAGGAGATGCGTTTCGGTTTTTTATGGATTGAATTTGCGAAAAACTGCCAGATTTTGATGGAAAAACGAGAAAAAAGTGGATTTTTTGCCAATTTTTTTGAAAATTCTTCGAGCTACGCCAATAGGTGGCGTAGTTGCGTTTTAGTTTTGCAACGTGAAAAGTCAAAAAAGCGTTTTGACGGTTGCCGTATCTTACGGTTACTTCGATTTTTTTAAAGAAAGTCTCTAATTGGTGACGAAGCGATGGATTTGTAATCCATAAGGACGTCTGTCTAATGTACACCGTATGAGCTTGTCGCACCGTCATTTCGTTTTCTGTTTGTTTCATCGGCGGATGCCGTTGCTGAGACATACTTCGAAAATCGGCTCCAGTTAAATCAGCGATAGCTGATGATCGATAAGGAAAAGATCGGGTTTTGAATTTCAAAACACTGTTGAGCGTCTCGTCAAGCGTTGCTCCGCTATTTTAATTGTTGGTATCGGTGGATGCCGTAGAGGATGACTTACTTCGACTTTAAATCGAGCGAGATTTCGGTTCTCGTGCATGCGTCTCCTTGAATGTTGCTCCACCTTTTTAATTATTAAAAAAGAGTAAAATGAAATTTAATGAATTAGCACGCCCTGCTGCAGGACGGAATTATGAAGGCGGTGAAGCATTTCAATTATCGCCAGAGATGGAACTCTATAGCGCTGTTGTGACGTCGTCGTTGAGCAAGATGTTCTACGAAGGCGCTGATCAGCGAACAGAACGCATAAGCAATCTGGTTGCAAAGGTTAGTCCTGTGTTTGCATCTCGTCTTGCGATTTATGCAAGAGAGAAAATGCATCTTCGCAGTGTGCCGCTTTTGCTCGTTACTGAGTTGGCGAAAATTCACAGTGGCGATGGATTGGTTTCGGAAACCGTTGAAAGGGTAGTGCAACGCGCTGACGAAATTATGGAACTCCTTGCTTGCTATGCGTGGCGCAACGCTTTGACGACAGAACGCAAGCAGTTGAATCGCTTGTCGCATCAGATACAAAAAGGATTGGCTGCTTCGTTCAACCGATTCGATGAATATCAGTTTGCGAAGTACGACAACCAGCGTCGTAGTGTAACGTTGCGCGATGCGCTCTTCGTTGTTCATCCCAAAGCAAAGAGCATTGAGCAGCAGGAATTGTTTGACAAAATTGCTAACTCAACGCTTGCCGTTCCTTATACATGGGAAACAGAATTTTCTGCGCTTGGTCAGCAAAAATTTAGCGATGAATCAGCGAAGCAAGAAGCCTTTGCACGAAAGTGGGAAGAGCTGATTGCGTCAGGAAAACTTGGTTATATGGCGCTATTGCGTAACCTTAGAAATATATTGTCGAACCCTAAGATTTCGAAAGCATGCATCGACGACGTCGCTCGTCGCATTGCCGACGAAAAAGAAGTGAAAAAATCGCGCCAGTTGCCTTTCCGCTATCTTGCAGCCTATCGCGAGTTGAAAAATTCGTGCAATTTCTCATCGTCAAGCGTGATGCAAGCATTAGATAAAGCCATTTGTGCATCCGCATCCAATATCACTGGTTTTTCAGATGACTGTCGTGTACTGATAGCTGCTGACGTTTCGGGCTCAATGTATTCGCGTGTGAGTCCAAGAAGTAGCGTTATGAATTTCGATATCGGTCTTTTGCTCGCTATGATGCTGAAATTCCGTTGTCGTGAAGTCATTTCGGGAATGTTTGGCACTGATTGGAAAATTTTTAACTTGCCAACCGACAACATACTTCCTAACGTTGACGCGCTCTATCGCGAAGAAGGATCTGTGGGCTACGCGACTAACGGTTATAAAGTGATTGACTGGCTCGTTGAAACAAAGACTTGCGTTGATAAAGTGATGATTTTCACCGATTGTCAGCTGTGGGATAGTTATGGCGATGGCGCAAATCTGCGTCAGTCTTGGCATCGTTATCGCGCTATTTCACCAGAAACGAAACTCTATCTCTTCGACCTGTGCGGCTATGGTCAGTCACCGCTTTCGTTGGCAGAGCCAAATGTCTATCTTATTGCAGGTTGGAACGAAAAAGTTTTCGATGTTTTGGATGCGCTGGAAAACGGTCAGACAGCGATAGATGAAATCATGAAAATGTAAACACACGCAAAAAATCATTTTATAAATTAAAGAATACGTTATGAATACAAAGAATTCTGAAAAAAAACAAGTGAAGAAGGAAACGCGTTCTCGCTATAGTCCGAAAATCCAGAAGGCAATGGAGGAACACAAAAAATGGTTCCGCGAATTTCAGAAAATGACTCCAGAAGAAATACACAAGATGATGCAAGACTATCCTGATAGCCCAACGATTTATCTCGATTGGTAAAAAATGCCGAAAGCGTTCTCTATTCTGTTACAAAAGAAAAAAGCATGTTGCATATAGACGATTTACTTTGAAGAAGATAGTTTGATATTGTTCTATTTTTCGTAATTGGTTCATTTGAATCTACCAAAAGAGGCTTGGAAATCACTTCCAAGCCTCTTGCATTTACACATTATCAAATCCCGATTTACACTTTTTTGTTAAACAATCAAAACAATTAAATTAAGTTATGGAAATCACTATCCCCTCCGTTTACACTTTTTTCTTTCGATTTCAAACAAAATCTATCCCCGAAATACACTTTTTGTAAACCAATTAAAAACAATATGAAAGAATAATCAATGTAGAATCAATCCCCCTTCAGTACAGCGAGCGGCGCCAATTCAACGAGTGGTTTCACCAAGTCGTTTTCGTTCGCCATTACTTCGCTGATATCCTTGTAGGCTCCTGGTGCTTCGTCGAGTCCACTCTTGCGCAATCCATGCACAATGCCTCGCTCCTCCATTTTGCGCGACTCTTCTTCGAGCGATAATGTATTGAAAGCAGCGGTGCGACTCATTTTTCTGCCAGCGCCATGCGAGCAACTCATGAACGAATCTGCGTTTCCCAGACCCTCAACGATGTAGGATCGCGTTCCCATAGAGCCAGGAATGATGCCTATCTCGCCAGCCCGTGCTCGTGTTGCGCCTTTTCGGTGAACGATGACGTCTTGTCCGAAATGGTTTTCAAATGCAGCGTAGTTGTGAGCAATGTTAATCAGGTCGCCAAATTCAGCTTCGGGCAGCACCGTTTGAACAGATTGTTTGACCGAATCCATGATGGCGCGACGGTTTTGAAATGCAAGATGTTTGCAGAAGTCCATTTCCTTCATGTAGTCCTTCGCTTCCTGCGTCTCGATAGGCAGAAATGCCAGTCCCTTGCACGTGTCAGCATACCATTTCTCGCACCAATATTCGGCTATTTGGTTGTAATATTTTGCTACTTGTAGTCCAATGTGACGGCTTCCCGAATGAATCATAATCCAAACGTCGCCCGTTGCGGTGTCCTTTTGTATCTCTATGAAATGATTTCCACCGCCCAGCGTTCCTATCTCAACGAGACATTTTTTTCGTTTATCTTTTAAGAACGGTAATTCGCTCATATCGATGTCGGGAAGATACGCTTCGTCAACGGGTTTCGATTGATGATCGAAGCCGAGCGGCACACGCGCGCGAATTTCCTTTAAGATAGATTTCAAAGTCTTTGCGTTAAGATTTTCTGCCTTTAAGTTAGTTTTCAAAGCACACATTCCACAACCTATATCCACACCAACGGCGTTTGGAATGACAACCCCCTTCGTCGCCAAGACGCCACCTATCGGCATTCCAAGACCAGCATGCGCGTCTGGCATAATGGCTACGTGTTTGAAAGCAAAGGGTAACGATGCTAAGTTAATGATTTGCTCCAAACAGGAAGGCTCTACGTCTTTCAACCACAGCTTTGCAGGAACGTGAGTTCCCATAATTACTTTCTGAATCATAGTGTATTTTTTAATTTTCTTGTGCAAAATTATGTCATAAGTGCGCCATCTATTGGCGTAATTCAATTTATTTTTTATCTTTGCACAAAATTTTATCAATTTATTTGTTATGCCACAAAATAAAAGTACACTGATTCGCCTGCGAACAATCGACTCTTGCCTTCGCAGAAGATATAAGAAATGGACGCTGGAAGACCTGCGTCAGGCTTGTGAAGATGCACTCTACGACATGGAAGGCATTGATTACGTTAGTAAACGCACGACACAGCGCGATATTGAACTGATGCGAGGTGACAAATTAGGGTATTTTGCGCCAATCGTTGTTAAGGATCGTAAATATTATATGTATTCAGACCCAGATTATAGCATAACAGATATGCCGCTAACGCAGCACGATATCGCCGAATTGCGTAGCGCGATGGATATCATTAGCCATTTTCGAGGTTTCAAAGGCATGAAAGGCGCCGAAGATATACTGACTCGGCTGCAGGATCGCATTGAACAACAAGACGAACACGACCAAGTAGTTTTCATTGAGACCAATACGCGACTGAAAGGACTGAACTTTCTGGGTCAACTTTACGATCATATCATTCGTAAAGAGCCGATTCTCGTTTGTTATCAGTCGTTTAAGAGCGACCGTGAACATCGTTTCCATGTGTCACCTTATATATTAAAAGAGTTCAATAACCGTTGGTTTTTGATATGTTATCGCTCTAAGCCAGCCGAAGTGCTAACCCTTGCGCTCGATCGCATGGTTTCTGTTCGTAGAGACGACAACGGCACTTTTATTAAGAACACATTTTTTAATCCAAAGACCTATTTCGACGAGATGGTTGGCGTTACGCGAGGCGTAGATTCGCAAACGATTCAAGTAGTGCTACGCTTTGACGAAAACCAAGCACCATACGTTCTCACCAAACCGCTGCACTGCAGTCAGAAAGTAATGGAACGCCACGAGGATGGTAGCGTAACCATTTCGATTCGCGTTGTTTGGAATTTGGAATTAGAGCGTTTGCTGATTGGCTATGCCGAGCATCTGGAAGTTATTTCACCGCGACAGCTTCGTCAACGCATACGCAACAAATTTCTCATGGCGTATTCTGCCTATAAAACAAAATAAATAGAAATTTTTTTCACAATCATTCAAAATTCTTTCTGCTACGCCAATAGGTGGCGTAGTAGTGTTCTATTTTTGCATCCGAAAGCGTTAGAAAGCTCACTTGGCGCAATAGGTTAGCGCAGGAGTCTTATACACTCAAGGTTGGTGGTTCAAGTCCACCAGTGAGCACGCAATAAAATAATAGGTGCCGTAGAAGAGACTTACTTCGCAATGAGAGCAAAGGGTCGTCGGTTCGAGCCCGACCGAAACACGCGTTTCGTAGTTCAGTAGGTAGAACATTTGGAGTCTTTTCGCCTGTCGCCCTATTTTTAATTTACATTGAACGATGAAAGAGTTGACACATCAAGACATTTGGAAGCATCTCGCTGAGATTGAAAACGAACACTGCGTGACCGTATTGCTTGCCGTTGAATCGGGAAGTCGTGCTTGGGGATTTTCATCTCCCGATTCCGACTGGGATGTTCGCTTCATCTACGTTCACCACCCGTCGTGGTATTTCAAGGTTATGCCGCAACGCGATGTTATTGAGCGTATGTACGACGATGGAATGGATGCAAGCGGATGGGAATTGCGTAAAGCGCTGCAGTTGTTTCGCAAGATAAATCCGTCGATGATTGAGTGGCTACATTCGCCCATTGTTTATCTCAATCGAAATGACCTGAAACAGCGTCTGCTTGCTATCGAACCGCACTTTTTTCTACCGCTTCGAGGAATTTATCACTACTACAGTTTGGCGAGAAAACAGAAGATTCGTTATTTAGAAAAGCAAGGCTGCACACTCAAACGCTTTCTCTATTATCTTCGTGCATTGCTCGCGTGCGACTGGATTATGCATTCAGAAACGTCACCGCCAGTTCCGTTTCTCGAATTGGTTGAAGCAACAGTATCTGATGAAGAGATACGAAAAGAAATCACGCAGCTCGTCGCACTAAAGTCGCAAAGTAAAGAGCACGATCGCCAGTTTGTTTCACACCTATTATATAATTACGCGCGCGCGAAGCAGCAATCGATTGATATTTTACTGCAAAACTATCGCGAAACCAAGCAATCGCAGAACTATGACGCTGAGTTAGATCAGTTGTTGCTTGATATGATGACATGGGATGATTAAAACAAAAAAATAAAACAATAAAATGTTAGAAGAAATTACAAATAAGTCAGAATTTGTTGTTGCGCTTTCGCAAAACAGCAAAGGTGGAATCGCGCAAATTCCTATTGATACGCTCAACATAGAGTGCATCACTGGCGCTTTATTTTTTAAAGATGAAAATCATTTAACCGCAAAAGGCTATAATTATTTTCAAGAAATATGTGTAGATCCTACACGTTTAGTTTGGTCGTGCTTTTATAACGGATCTTATGACATTCTTACTTGTACCTGTGGCTTTAAAGAATGTGCAGGGTTTGACGATTTATATTCGTATTGCTTTAATGGCTATATTTATTGGTTGATAGATACTGGCACGGATGATGTTTTTGTTTTTCGATTTGAACTCGATGCGTACCGAAAACGTGTGAAAGAACTTATCATAGAACTGCGCGATTATTACAAAGCAGGCAACAAGATGATTCGAGAGTCTGGTCACGAAATTGATTGGTATCCTTCGCTTTCACAACTCAATGAATTATGCAAAATGTTTGATGAAAAGACAGATTTGTATGACTTGTTACGAAAAGATGAGCACGAGATATGGAAAGTGTACGATAGGTATGGAAGTATATATCTATTCCATGGTATTTTCAAAAAAATGATTAACGCCTCTTTTGTTAAGGAAACGCCAGAGAGTTCCCCGTGCCTTACGCTCATGGTAGGCATTCCTGCGTCTGGTAAATCAAGCTATTGCAAAGAATATCAATGGAATACCGAAGTGGTAAGCCTTGATTTGTTGAAATCGAGAAGCAATGAGCAATTCCTACTCGATGATTTGTTTTGGCAAGGCGTGAATATTACGATCGACAACACGAACGTTACGCGCGAGGAACGTGCGAAATATATTGCGCAAGCCAAGCAATACGGTTATCGTGTAGAAGGAAACTTTTTTCAGAGCGTGCTCGCCGATTGCATCGAGCGCAACAAACAGCGCGATGGAAAGGCTCGTGTGCCCGACAAAGCGATTGTTGCGAAGTCGAATCAGTTGGAATTACCATCGTATAGCGAAGGCTTCGACGAACTATATTTCGTAAAAATTGAAGATGATTATTTTAAAAGATTCTATTGGAAAGAAGAAAAATAAAATGGAATTTAATGAATTAGACCAGCGAATGCGTCAGTTCGAAAAGAATGACGATAGAATTGTTTTGCCAGAGATGCACATCATCGCGCGAATCGACGGTCGTGGCTTTACGCGATTGACCAAACAAGTGTGTCAGTTTGATGCTCCGTTCGACGAAAAGTTTCGCAATCTGATGATAGAGACCGTAAAACATCTCATGACTGCATGTGGATTCAACATCCAGTACGGCTATACCGAAAGCGATGAAATCTCTCTGTTGTTCCATCGCGACGACAAAGCGTTCGGACACAAGGCGCGCAAGTTGCTATCTGTGCTCGCTGGCGAAGCAAGTGCTGCATTTTCCGCATCAATTGGTGTGCCTGCCGCTTTCGATTGTCGTCTTTGCGAGTTCCCCAACGTGCAACTCGTGACCGATTACTTTCGTTGGCGACAAGAGGATGCGCATCGCAACGCGCTAAACTCGCATTGCTACTGGCTACTTCGCAAGCAAGGGAAAAATAAAAACCAAGCAACCGAAATGGTTGCTGGTAAAACAATCGCGCAGAAGAATGAGTTGCTGTTTCAGAATGGCATCAATTTCAACGATCTCCCTGCGTGGCAGAAACGTGGAGTAGGGCTCTACTGGCGTAAAGTGCAGAAAACGGGTTATAATCCAGTGAAACAGACCGAAGAAACAACGCTTCGCAACGCGCTTTTCGTTGAATACGAATTGCCAATCGGCGAGAAATATTCGGATTTCATTCAAAACGAAATCTTATCTCCTCAAACTGAAAAATAAATTCTCATCAATCATCAAATTATTAAACCATAAAAAACTATGCAACCCGAACTTTATCAAAATCATGGCGACCACATTGAGGCAATCATGCCTACGCAACAATTTATTGAAAACCATCTCCAGCAGATTATTTCTAATTCAGAATTTTTCCAGAAAGTGAAAACCGAAGTGTCTGACGAGGAAATGAAAAATCAGTTGACGGATGTTTTTTCGCTCAAGCACAACGAAGGCGATATGAACATGCTGACTCTTCTCGCTTATTCGCCGAAACGCCAAGTCAATATGTTTATGAGCGTTTATCCGTTGCTGAAAGGGAATGTCGTAAAGCTTAAAGTTGAAAAAGTATATGAATGGTTTAACCAAGTAGAAGCAACCATTATCTGCTCGGTTGGCGACTTTGAATTTGCCTTTTTCGCAACCGACTATTACGCAAACAAGCAATCCTATTCCGTTGGTAATGAATTAGAAATAGAACTCGCTGCGTTGGCGTGCCAATTCGAAGAAGCGCAACGCGGTTTCACGTTCGAAGGACAACAGGCTATTGATTGGCTGGCGAAAATGGGTGAACAACCAACGTATAACGATAAAGGCGAAGTAGAACCCATACATTTTAGTATGGAAAAACTCGTGGCTTACATCAATCACGACGAGAAATGCCCTGACGAAGCGGAGTTCCAGTCGCCTATTTCGCACATTTCGTCAACGTCGTTGCTGAAAATAGATTTCTATAAAGGCGACATCGTCATCCATCGCGATGATGAAACTGACGCGGAGATTGTCGTTCCAATCTATTTCCGCAAGGATTTTTTCTCTAATGTACAGGAATCCGATCCCGTTCGCGGTTGGTTGTGGTTGACAGGTCAACTTTCTATCTAAAAATCCGATTTATTTCTTGAAAATTTTACGTTCATTCTTTTTGCGCAAATGTGCTTATTTTGTCAGCAATTGCTACGAAATAAGACGTTTGCGCAAACGCTCTCGTTTTTATTCTATTCAGTTGTTTAAATAAATGTGTTATAAAAAAAGTTCTATTATGTTTACTAATGATATTTATGTTGAAAAAGGCGAAACGGTAATTATTAAAGAAGGTGAGAAAATGATATTCAATAGTGATTTTAAGTATTGTAACGATAAATCACATGTCATAATTCCCGCAAGTGTCACTTCGATTTATTGGCGTGCTTTCTATGATTTTGACAATCTAACTTCTATTACGGTTGATGAAAACAACAAGATTTTCAGTTCGGAAGATGGCGTTCTTTTTAATAAAGAAAAGACAAAATTAATTTTATATCCTAAAGCTAAGAAAGAAAAGAAGTATGTTATTCCAAATAGTGTAAGGGTAATAGGAGAAGATGCCTTTGCAAACTGTTCTGAATTAACAGAGATTGTGATTCCAAATAGCTTAAAAATGATTGGAATAAACGCTTTTTCTGACTGTACTTCTCTAACTTCTATCCAAATTCCTAATAGTGTAGAGTTGATTTGCAATGGCGCATTTTGCTATTGTGAAGGTTTAACCTCTATCAAGCTATCTAATAGTATAAAAGAGATAAGAGAGAAGGCGTTCAATGGTTGTGTTAACATCGTATCTATTGAGATTCCCGATAGCGTGACAGCAATCGACAATAGCGCTTTTCTTAATTGCCAAAAATTACGCGCAATCATCGTGGATCCAAACAACCCGAATTTTGCTTCTGAAGATGGCTTTCTGTATAATAAAGACAAAACAATCCTGCTCAAATATCCTGAAGGAAAAATCGAAAACGAATACGTTATCCCCGAAAATGTTGTGGAATTGGGCGACTGTGCATTTGAAAATTGTTGCGATTTCACATCAATTAAGCTTCCCAAAAACTTAAAAGTAATTGGTAAAAATGCGTTTAAAGATTGCAAAGGCTTGACTTCCATTGATTTTCCTAATGGATTGACGGAAATAGGTAATAACGCATTCGATGGTTGTACAGGTCTTACATCTATCTCGATACCAGATAGCGTGACGAAGATAGGAAATCGGGCTTTTATTGGATGTAGCGAATTATCATCGATTACACTTTCTAAAAATTTGAAAGTAATAGAAAATGGAACTTTCTATAGTTGTCAAAATTTGCAATCTATTGAGATTCCGAATGGTGTAACGGAAATAGGAGCTTATTCTTTCTCTTTCAGTAAAAAACTTACATCTATCAATATTCCAAAGACTGTGTATAAAATGGGGTTTGATGTTTTCCAATATTGTGAAGCCTTAAAATCAATCGAGATTCCTGAAAATGTAAAAGAAATTGGCAAAGATTTATTTCGCGGTTGTTCGTCGTTGATTTCCATAAACGTTCATCCTAATAATCAATTTTACTGCTCTGAAAATGGTATTTTATTTAATAAAGATAAGACTACATTAATTCGCTGTCCCATTAGAGCAAAAATAAATGATTATGTGATACCGAATAGCGTAACGAAAATATGCAAACAAGCATTTGAAAAGTGTCAAGAATTAACCTCAATCGTCGTTCCGAAAGGAGTAACCGAAATAGATGATGATACGTTTTATGGATGTAGAAAACTAACTTCCGTTACTTTGCCTGACGGTATAACAAAAATAGGAAAAAGTGCATTCGATTTCTGTACCGATTTAAGTGAAATAAATATTCCAAGTTGTTTAATTGATATTCAAAGTTCTGCGTTTTCGTGGTGTTTTAGCATAACTTCCATCAAACTTCCTAATAACAAGATCGTTATAGATGAATATGCTTTTTATAAATGTGAAAGTCTTACGTCAATAGAGATACCAAATAGCGCCACAAAGATTGATTGGGGAGTATTAAATTGTTGTGATGCGATCGAGTCTATGGTAATTCCTTATGATGAAAGTAGTTTGTTGTATGATAAATTTCCATCATTGAAAAATATAACGTTGGTCATTAGTAAAGAAAAATACAATCCAAATTTTGATTATGAAAACGAAATACGGACACGTTATCATCTTGACGAAACTTATTGCGTAAAGATTGTGACCGACGAAATGCTGAACGAATGATTTGGGAAGCATAAAATAGGGTTATCAAAAAAGTGAGAAACTTGCTGCAAAATCATGCTGCAAGTTTTTTTTCTTTTTGAGATGGAAAAATGGTGCATGCGAAAAGTGTTAAAAAAGAGTGTTAAATGGGCGTGTCAAAGATTGTTAAAAATGTTAAGTTTTATTTGTTAAAATTTTATTTCGCGTGAAAAAAAAGTGCGTTTTTTG
>Ga0065708_1000122_pt1 | contig 11562 bp, 8 predicted proteins | sample Hoacrofraction12_2_FD_59095 | JGI IMG/M metagenome (GOLD analysis project Ga0065708, IMG submission 59095) | Hoatzin crop microbial communities from Cojedes, Venezuela, sample from fiber fraction 12 v1 | ecosystem: Host-associated > Birds > Digestive system > Esophagus > Crop | place: Venezuela... | reverse complement strand
TTCAGTTCTCTTGTGGTGATGACGATCGGCTATGCGATCATGGCTCTTTGCGGTATGTGGATGGTCAGACAGACGGTCGGGGAGTAATGTTCTCATGGCGCTTAGTGGGGGTCGCATTCTACGTTTCGTATGCTCTGGTGGGCGGCATGGGTTTTCTCGACATGCAGAACAACAAGTACCCACCGAATGCGTATTTCCTTGGATACGGATTGTTCATAGGAGCAGTGATATTTATAGTTTCGGGGATGGTTTTGACCGGAACTGACGGTGTGCCGGCCAGGACCACAAGATGGTTGTCCGTCCACTCGATGGGTCTTTATTATGTGCATATAGTATTACTGATATTTGCGGACAGACTGATGCCCGATTCGGGACAGTGGCCGGTCAAGTATGTTACACTCCTTATTGGAAGCGTTATCGTGGTATGGTTGATGAATCTGTTGATCCCTCTTGTGAAAGGAATGTTCTGCAGGGCAGATTCAAATATGCTGTGAATCTTCCCAGCAGTTGGATTAGCGGGACTTCTGTGATAAAATCATTGAAAAATGTGCAGAGATATAGCTTTGCGTGTGAGACATTGAGTGGGTAAGAGGTTTAATGACAGAAGTCAGCGTTATAGTCCCTGTTTATAATAAGGCTCCGTATGTGGAAGAGTGCATCAGGAGCATTATATCCGATAAGAGGGACGATATTGAGATAACGTATAATTAATTGCGCAAATTCATTTAGCCCAATAAATAGACATAGCATAGACCAATTGGTAGAATTAATTCACCACAAAAAATTAACCAGGAGGTCAAGCTATGTCTGACAACATTATACAGCTCAACCAGGATGTTATCCACACAGAATTAAAGGAATTAGTAAAAAANAGTGTGGAGGAAACACTTAATGCCATGCTCGATGCTGAAGCNGAGAAGCTCGTTCATGCCGAACGTTATGCCCCGTGATGAACAACGCACNGGGTATCGTGCCGGTCACTACGATCGTAAGTTTACGACTGCTGCCGGTGAGGTAAATCTAAGAATGCCAAAACTCAAGGGCGTAGCCTTTGAAACGTCTATAATCGAGCGCTATCGTCGAAGAGAAACATCTGTCGAGGAAGCTCTAATCGAAATGTATTTGGCCGGAGTTTCGGTACGTCGCGTTGAAGATATATCCGAAGCTTTGAGGGCACAAAAGTCTCTCCGGGAACCATAAGTAATCTCAACAAGAAGGCTTATGAGAACATCGAACGATGGAGTAATCGTCCACTTAAGGATGAATATCCGTACGTCTATGTTGACGGCATCTTCCTAAAGAGATGCTGGGACTGAGTGGTTTTCCTGCAGGTGCGGCGGTATATGCTAATATACCGTGGAATGCATATATGGAGGCCAGTATTGATGTAAATGGTATATATACTCAAAAGTATGCCATGTGGTTGTCACCGAGTGTATTTTATATACCGGTAGGAAACGAGGATACAACAGCGAGTTTGACGCTGACATCATCGAATTCAATAAATATATCTGATAGACAGTTCTACTATGTGGACGAAACGGTGCTCGAGAAGGCTACAAATATAACGAATAGTTGTGCACCTGAGAGCTTCTCACTGTCTAACGGGAATGTTGAGTGCACGGTTACCTCACAAGATAGCAGTTCACTTGTTCTGACAATTCCTGATAGTGAAGGATGGGTGGCTATGGTGAATGGTAAGACTGTGGAGATAGAACAGTTTGCAGACTATCTGATGTCTATACCTCTCGAAGATGGTGAAAATAAAGTGACACTTACATATTGCTTACCTGGTATGAAGTTAGGTATACTTATAACTGCGTTGGGGGTAATCGGTACTTTACTTTCAACACTGATGATAAACAAGGAAAACAGGAGTGGGAAAAATGGAAGGAATAAATAAATACTGGATGGATAGCTTCTTTATGATAGACAGCGACAATCTGGACACTGTTATCACGAAGCTATATGGATATAGTATAGTAGACGGAAGATTTGTTATAACAGGCAATGAGGTAGATGTTTCAAAGCTTGATGGTACAGGTGCGTATATATATGTAAAGAGGGATGGTGATAGAATAACCATAATGCAAGATTTTCTCGGAAGTACGGGATTATATCTGTATAGAGACGGGGAGTACTTTGCTGTAAGCAATAGTTTAGCTTATATGATAGAACGTTTGGACGATAGTCATGAACTTACGTTTAATGGTGATTATGCGGCACATTTTTTCACTACTGACTTTGCTGCAGAGACATTAACAGAGACAATAGCGCAGGAAATATCTATGGTAAAGAGAAATGGGTATCTGAAGATAGATATTTCGACTAGAAGTTGTGACTTCTGTGAAGTGGATTATAATGAAAATGAGGTAAGTTTGGATACTCCGGAGGGCATGACACTGCTTGATAAGTGGTGCAAGAAGTGGATGAAGACATTTCGAACGATTCAGCGTAGCTACGGAAATCTCAGGGCGGATTTAAGTGGAGGCTATGACTCCAGAATGTCTATTACACCGTTTCTTGCGGCCGGACTGGATATGAATACCGTAGGTATCAGTTCCATCCATAACAATCTCAAAACACATTCGGCTGATTATCGAATCGCCTCAGATATAGCGGGAAAGCTTGGTTTTGAACTCAACAACTTTGATTGTATAAATCCGGAGACATGTAATGTTGATCTACCGGATATGATAGCACGTACCCTATATGTGAGAGGTTTCGAACATAAGCAGTACTCCATCCCTAATGTCAGATATCAGAGACCGGTTTTCTTTGTAAATGGAAGTGGTGGAGAGGCTTTGAGAGACAGTCACTGGGATCTAAAGCCGAGTGTATATATCTCAAAGAACGAAGACTATGTTGCACGCATTATGAAGGGTAAGATGAAGCAGGATGCGGTTAGAAGTGTACATAGAGTGCTTTCAGATGCTATAGGACTCACGGATGATAATGATATCCCTCAGACTACAATGCGGTACTGCAGGGACAGTATGACGAGATATCATTTTGGTAAAGCGGCATTTGATATGTATCTGTTTGGTAAGATTATGTTGTCACCGCTTGTTGATCATGATTTGTGGAAGCTAAAGCTTACAACGGATGAGTGTGATGACAGTGATATACTTCCTGCAGTCGTATACTCCCGATATTCTCCGGAGCTTATAAACTTCGACTTTGACAGTAAGAATATAAAAGAATCAACGGTGAATATGGCGCATGAGCTTAATCGCAGATTTCCTCTGGCAGAAGATTTCTTTGAGGAAGAGTATGACATAATAGATGTACCAGATAAGATGTGCTTTAGAAGTGAGTCGCAGGAAACATATCACTCGATGGTTGAGGTAGATGCTGCACTAAACAGGATGATTCATAATCCGGAAGTGCAAGAGAGCTTTGAAACTGTTTTTAATCATGAAACCTATGAGAGTGCTCTGGATGATATAGGAGAGAGGAAGTTTAATAAGTTCACGTATGGTGAGGCTGTGTTTGGAATCTCTATCGCGAAGCAGATGATGGATGATAGGACTTCACTGCTTGATAAGTTGGAGAGATATCTTGACACGGATGTATTCGCTCCGTTTACTGAGTCAGATTATAAGAAGTACTCTGAGGTGTCGCAGGATCAACCGTTTAGAGTTGACATCAGTTATCTGGGTTGTGAAACCAACGATATCGAAATATATGGTTGCATGAGGAGTGGTGTTAACGTAAACTCGTATAATGTCACGTCACCTAAGTTTCTGTGTGTGAATGGAAATGGTTATATGCTGAAGTCAACATGCAGAAGGCAGAGCTATGTGATAAAGTGTATTGGAAACGGTGTACTTGACATCATGCTACGTGGAATGGATATAACGAGAAATGGAAACCGTGAGAGATGCTATATGAAGATAGTAAGAGCTGAAGTTAACGGTGAGGATATCGCTGGTGGTGTGGAGTATGTATGGCATAACGAACCGCTTAACTATACGAGATTGTGCAGTGACCAGGAAGTGGTAAGAGTTGATCTGGTACTGGAGAAGCTGTAGCAAAGGTGTTTGGATGTAAAATATATAAGAAGAGGACTATGAGTATGAAAAATATGGTAGACATAGTACCGAGAGCGAGGGTTGATATTAAGAATATAGGTTCAGACGAAAATATCGTCTTGATAAAGGAATCATGGACGTCGGCTGAAAATGGTTTTCACATTCGTACTCCGGATTGGTTTGGAGAGAATGGTCATGGTGTTGTGCTACATACGAGAGATTATGTGTTCAGCATGACGATTCAGTGCGTTAAATCTGGAGAGCTTAATGTGTGGCTAAGAGGAGAGGATATAAGAGATGAGCAGGGGAATGGTGTTCCGTATCATATCTTCATAGATCAGGTAAAGGTTGATGATGAGAATGTGATTCATGAACCGCGGAAAATCAGTCATACACAACCATTTCTATATAGACGAAAAGTATATGATGGAGATGTTATCAATTTATATGTGAAGTGGAGTCCTGCAGAAGAGTATGAAAATTGGGGATACTCAGTAATTTATGATGAACTTTCTGATATACATACGAGAGTAATGCAGCTGCAGGCGGCAACTGCCGATGGTGTACATCAGTCTATGGAGGCAGTCTACGCACATGTTTTCCATGATACTATTATTGATAGTTCGTGGCTAAGGAACAAGACATTTTCACCCGGACGTTGGGCTGTTGGTTATCAGATGCTTTATGTCATGTACCGCATATTAGATGAGGTTAGACCGAGGAGTATTCTTGAGCTTGGACTGGGGCAGTCAACGAAGATGATAAGTCAGTATGTCATGAATTCCGGTGAGGATGTACATCATACCGTGATGGAGCATGATCCGAAGTGGATAGACTTCTTTAAGAAGCAGTATACTCTTGATTCTACGACAGAGATAAAACTCCTACCATTAAAGATGGAGGAGTATAACGGAAATGAAGTTAGGGTATATGATGGATTTACTGATGCCATCCGAGATCATAGGTATGATTTTATAGTTATTGACGCACCAATGGGCGGAGATATGAAAGAAAACGCGCGAATTGACGTGTTGAAGAATCTTCCGGGATGTCTTGACGAAAGCTTTGTAATCCTTATGGATGATACGAATCGCAGCGGAGAGATGAATACGATTCATGAAATGGAGAACCTGCTTGATGAAAGAGGCATATCGTTTGCATCAGGAAAGTATCAGGGCAATAAAGGCTGCTATGTAATAGCATCGAGTGAACTGGCGTTTCTTTGTTCAATGTAGGATTAAAAGATGGTCATTCCATTCGTTCTATTGCCAGAGAAATCGGCTGTTCTCCGACAACTGTATCGAATGAAATCAAACGAGGTACGGTACCCATGTATAACGGCTCTGTACGTCGTTATAAAGCTAAGGCCGGACAGGAGGCATATGAGACTCACAAAAGCTTAAATGGTCGGCACTATGACTTCATTTCGAAGTCGCGGTTTATGAGTTACGTTTCAACACATTTCTTCGAAAACGGATGGTCTATGGATGCCTGTGTTGGAAGGGCATTGATATCAGGTGATTTCCTGAGAAGTTGCGCCGTGCTCCTAAGAAGAGAACTAATAGGACAAACAATCGTAAGCTTGGCAGGAGTATTGAGGAACGCTCGGATGAAATCTTTGAGGAAGAGTTAGATAAAATCTATCAGTTAGATGCAGCTTGATGGGGTGACCAACTTATTATTGCAATTTACGATGTAGAGATAATTAAGATATGTGCTATTTTGTGAGATAGAGATAGATGTGGTGTAAAATAAAATAATGTCGTAAATTTTGATTGACAGTGGAGGAGTTAAAGGCAATGCTTTACAGACAGACAGACAGACAGACAGACAGACAGACAGACAGACAGACAGACAGACAGACAGACAGACAGACAGACAGACAGACAGACAGACAGACAGACAGACAGACATAGCTTTATTTGTATGTCTAAAATCTGCCTTATGAAGGTTAGGGGAGACTTTGACGTATTTGTCAGAGCCTCCCCTTTTTGCGTGCATAGGGAATGAACGTTTGACAGGAGTTATGAAAAAGCTGGAAAATTATTTGAAAGGTACGAGGAGTGACAGATGATATATCAGGATATGAAGGATGGTAAGAATAGTTCTGAAACAGAGAGAGATGAGCGCCTGGATTACTTGGGTGAATCATGTGGAGACGTGGATTTCCTCAAGCTTTACTCCGATGCCCAGCATCTGTATAGAAGATACAGAAGGTCTCAGTCGGAAACCGCTGACAGGGATAAGAAGCTTAGTGCTGTGCGTAAGGAAAAGAATGAGATAAATGCAAAGCTGCAGAAGACATATGACGAGAAGAGAGAGCGTGGTATAAGGATACAGGAGCTTGAGAAGCAGCTTGATGGTAAGGCTCTTCACTTTACCAAGAGGGTTAAGAGAAAGGTAAAGCATATAGCAGGGAAGCTTAGTGGTCCTAAGGTACCTGACAAAAAGGCAGACAACAGCGTATCAGATGAACCTGTAACTATAATGTATCCTGATGAGGGTTATACAGACATCCTCAGTTATTTTAATGCTCCCGATAAGGACATATACTACTACCTGAATGACTGGAGCCCCAGGCTTCCGGCTGAGGTTTTTGCCGAGAAGCTTTCAGAGTATGATGTTATATCCTTTGATATATTTGATACCGCTATATACCGTAAGGTGCATGAGCCTGCAGATGTTTTCCGCATGCTTGCCGCGGAAACAGGACATCATGAATATCTGCGAATCAGACGAAAAGCAGAAGGCATGGCCAGAAAGATAAAGGAAAAGGCCGAGGGTACGAGAGAAATCCGAATAGAAGATATATATAATCTGCTTGATAGGTACTATGGTATAGATAAGTCATGGATGCAGCGCGAGATGGAGCTGGAGTATCTCATATGTGAGGCCAACCCGTACATACTGCAGGTGTACAACCTACTCAAGGAACGCGGCAAGAAGCTTGTATTTATGACAGATATGTATCTGCCTCTTGACCAGATAAAGCGCATGATAGAGAAGTGCGGATATACAGGCTACGAGGAGATTATACTGTCCAATGAGTATAAGCTAAACAAGGGAGAGGGTGCACTACAGAAGGTCCTCATGGAAAAGTATGAGGGCAGTTCGATTATCCACGTAGGAGATAACGAAAAGTCTGATGTACTGAAGAGTCAGAGTGTAGGGCTTGATGCCTTCTATAACCCTGCATCAAGGATGGAGTATAACCCTAATGTTACTGACAGTATAACCGGTGGATTTTACAGAGCTATAATCAGCAACACCCTTAACTGCGACGGTATACGCAGCAGAGATATATACTTTGAACATGGCTTCAGGGTAGGAGGTATCCTGACCATGGGATATCTCGACTACATAGATGCCAGAAGACGTGAAACAGATGCTGATAAGGTCATCTTCTGTGCCCGTGACTGCGAGATACTCTACAAAATATACACCAAGTACTATGAGGGCGCGGCAGAGTATCTGAAGGTGTCGCGTCATGCCATAGAAACAGCTGGCTGTGAGAGATATACGTATGATATATACGGAAGATTCCTCGAGAGATATCTAAATATGTATAAGAACTCGAAGACTGTAGGTCAGATATTTAGTGACGCTGGTTTTGATTTCCTTGTACCGTATCTTGACAGCTACGATATAGACAGGTTTGCCTATCCGGTAGATGTCAGGATGGACGAGATTGAGAGATTCTTCTTTGACCATAAGGATAAGATAATAGAGAGATATAGAGAGTCTATCGAGGCAGCGAAGCTATACTTCAGCGACATAATAGGTGATGCTAAGCGACTGATAGTTGTAGATATCGGATGGTCCGGAACCTGTATAGATGCATTCAGATACTTTGTAGAGCAGTACCTTCCCGAGAAGAAGTGCGAAATCACCGGTGTACTCATGTGCACAAGCAGAGGTGATGCACTGAAGGCAGGTATAGAGGATGGAACGCTTGATGGATATGCGTGTACGCCTACAAAAAATATGGATCTGATAAGGTATATGATGTCCGGCAAAGATACTAGAGAACTCGAAAGAAAGCATATGCCGCTCGAGTATATGTACACATCCACGGAACCCTCACTTATCAGGTACGCACTTAACGAAGATGGTTCGTATGGATTTGTGTACTCAGACTATGCGCCGGTTAATCCGGAACAGATAGTGTCTATGCAGAGTGGTATAGAGTACTTTGCAGACAGATGGATTGAACACATAAAGGGATTTGAAAATCATATAAAGATAAATGCAAATCTTGCGTTTGCACCCTTCGTTACAGCTATCAGAATAACTAAATATATAATTGCTGTATATAAGGACTTCCTATATGATGCCATGACAGCAGTTAATGATCCAAATGAGCGTCCGAGATTTTCATCACTGTACGGACTACGAGAGGTCGAGGATGCAACTAAGACACTTGAAAAGGATGAGATATCGAGACTTAAAACTATGGGTATCGAGGATACTGAGTCAGTATCAGAGGATGAAGACACTGATAGCATAACCGATGATGAGGTGAAGGTAGATAAAACAAAGATACTCTTCGTAACACCGGAGCTTATATATGCCGGTGCACCCAGAAGCCTGCTCAGGATGTGCAAGGTTGCACAGCAGCTTGGATACGAGCCGGTAGTATGGAGTATCAAGGATGGTCCCTTCGCTGTAGAGTACCAGGCATACGGCATATCAGTTGAAATAGTTCCGGAAAATATCCTCGACAGACCGTCAACCGTAGAGAAGATAAAGTCATATGGTATGGCAATATGTAACACTATAGTAACATACAGGTATGAGATGACATGCGCAAGGTATATACCTACGGTATGGTATATAAGAGAAGCAACAAATATACCTGATTTTATAAATAACAACAAGCGCATGAAGTATGCTCTTGAGAATAGCCGCAATATATACTGTGTAAGTGACTATGCAAAAGAGGCAATCAGCAAATTTACTGATAATCCTATACATGTCATACATAACTGCGTGGAGGATGAGGTTGATCTTGCCACGGACTATAAACCGGGAACCGGGGACAAGATAAAGTTTGTACAGTTCGGTACGATAGAGTATCGTAAGGGCTATGATATCCTGCTTGAGGCATGGTTTAGGATGCCTGAAGAGTATCGAGAGAAGGTAGAGCTATACTTTGCCGGAGGTATGATAAGAAGCGCGGCTGTGTATGCATCATATGTTCTTGCAAGGATGAAGGACTATGAGAATCTCCACTTCCTGGGGCTTGTAAAGGGAGAACCGGCTAAGATAGAAACACTCTCGTCGATGGATGTTGTGGTCGTTGCGTCACGAGATGAGTCATGCTCGCTCGTAGCACTCGAAGGCTGTATGTTATCAAAGCCTATCATAGTGACTGAGAACGTCGGGGCAAAGTATATGGTAGAGAGAGGAAACGATGTCTATAACGGTATAGTAGTTCCCAATGATGATCCTGATGCACTGAAGGATGCCATGATGTATATGGTAGACCATAAGGCTAATCTCGAGGAGTATGGAAAGAATGCTCGTGTACAGTATGAGAAGTATGCGGGAATGGACTCGTATACGCAGGATATGAAGAAGCTGTATAGTGTGGCTGATGAGCTGACTGAGGAAGCTAAGGAAAGCATAGCATTATCTGAGAGAGTATATGACGGCAAGATTATAGAGGAGTACTTCGAGAGGTCGGAAAGAGAGTACGAGGAGAGTATACCGGCAAGTGCGGATGTCGTAGTATCACTTACATCTCATCCTGCCAGAATACCGACAGTTGCCGCGTGTATTACATCACTGATAGAACAGAGAACCCAGCCGTATCGTATAGTGCTGTGGCTGTCAGATGAGCAGTTCCCCGGTGGGGAGAGTGATCTTCCGGATGAGCTCGTGGAGCTTACCGATAATGAGGTGTTTGAGATACGATTTGTACCGGATGATATGAAGCCTCATAAGAAGTACCTGTATGCATTTAAGGAGTATCCTGAGTATCCTATTATCATAGTTGATGATGATGTTGTATATAGTGACCTGCTTGTTACCAAGCTTATGGCAAGCTATCAGAGGTTCCCGCATGATGTATCAGCTATGCGTACAAATCTTATCAAGTTTAAGGATGACGGAAACCTACGTACATACTATGGATGGAAGATGGAGTGGACTATGCTTCGAGATATACCGTCATGTCAGCTCCTTCCGACAGGTATGGGCGGAGTTCTCTATCCGCCTCACAGTCTTCCGGACGAAGCATTTGATATGGATGCTATAAAGGAAACATGTCTGTTCTGTGATGATTTGTGGCTTAAGATCATGACACTCAGAAACGGATACCGTACGGTGTTGCCTGATGACAGATGTGATGCACCGGTTGAGCTTGAGGGAACGAGCGTTTCAGCTCTACATAGGATGAATGTAACTCAGAACAGAAATGATGTTGCAATGCAAAGTATCATGCAGTACTGTGATAAGCACTTTGGAGATGCAGATAAGCTACTCTATATGATGCGAAGTGACAGAGCGTGGTAATAAGAAATTTTAGATGAGGATATAAGACAAATTATGAATGATGAAATCCAAGAACTGATGGCAGAAAATGAGAGGCTATCAGAGGAAATAAAGAGGACAAGGGAGAAACTCGACCTTGCTGAAAAGTATATACGTGATAACGTAGACAGCAAGGCTCCCGATTATATAAGGTTTGGAAATCCTTTTATAAGGTCACTGGAGATATTCTCACTAAAATCTCCGGTGCGAATAGATGTATTTAATAAAAAGGAAAAGAGTAACAACATAAAGCTTTCAGAAGACACGATAAAGCAAAGTGATGTAAGGGTTGAGGCGAAGACTATACTTAACGGTACAGCATCAGGCTTTTATATCAATGCGGAGTGCCCCGTTGTGAAGGTTTCAGGCAGATGTGTCGAGGATGGTGAGCTATCTATAATCATCAGAGGTCGCGATTACAGATTAGATGGGGATAGGCTGCCGTGCCTGCTCAGACTTAAGAGTGTGATATGGAATGGTACCGAGATGTTGAAGGGTGACCAGATTATATGGCATGATGAACCATATAGCATCAGACGGAATGCTGTAGATGGTGAAGAGTTTAGTGTTGAGATAACGTGGGAGCACTTTTAATAGGGAATAATATCTAAATGAGTCCGGAGTTAATAGTTTCACTAACATCATATCCTGCACGAATCGGGAAGGTACATATCGCCATAGATTCTTTACTAAAGCAGACACTTAAACCTGACAGAATCGTACTATACTTAGCCGATGATCAGTTTCCCGGTAGGGAGGCAGATCTGCCGACTGAGCTTTTGAAGTGTGTGGAACGAGGACTTACTATATCGTGGTGTGAGGACTTTAAGAGTCATAAGAAGCTAATACCTGCACTTATAGAGTATCCGGATGCGATTATAGTTACTTTTGACGATGATATATACTTTGAACCTACCAGACTTGAACTTCTATATAATGATTACATAGAGAACCATGATAAGGGTAACTATATCTACTGTCATAGAATTACCAG
>Ga0065708_1006753_pt1 | contig 11567 bp, 11 predicted proteins | sample Hoacrofraction12_2_FD_59095 | JGI IMG/M metagenome (GOLD analysis project Ga0065708, IMG submission 59095) | Hoatzin crop microbial communities from Cojedes, Venezuela, sample from fiber fraction 12 v1 | ecosystem: Host-associated > Birds > Digestive system > Esophagus > Crop | place: Venezuela... | reverse complement strand
TAAGTTTCTAGCCTGACTTCCGCTCTTCCATTCTATATAAAGGAATCAACGCTCTCGTTCTTTTTGTTCTCGGTACTTGCTACTTGTACTTATCTTTCAATATTTTCAATGATCTAATTTTCTTTCGAAAAGGACTGCAAAGATACTCACTTTTTCTTTTCCGACAAATTTTTTCTGATAAAATTTAAAGATTCGCCCCGATTTTTTCACATGGGAGTCTTCTTTGTGTCATGACGGATGAAAAATCCCCTCCCGAAATGCTCCGGAAGGGGACTGTTCGATAGGGTTGTCTTCAGGCAAACGGCCTACTTGTCATCCACCACGTGGCCTTCGTGGCCTGGCAGTCCGATTTCTCCGAATACGTCCTTGCTGTATGTGTAGCCAAGCTTGTCGTATATTGCGCACATGTTCTTCAGGGATTTCACGAATCGCTCGAAATCCTTCTGTCCAGGGTCGCACCACTGCACTTCGCTAAGGGCGTCCATCCTTGGAAGGGCCATGTACTCCAGGTGCTCGTTGCTGCCGATGTACTCTGTCCACAGGTTGGCCTGCACGCCGAGGATATGTCCTGTCTTGTCAGCGCTTATCCCCTTTAGAGGCTCGTATGCGTAAACGGTGTCAATAGGGAGGCGTCCGCCGATTCCGAAGGGCTCCTTGTCGTGGTCTTCGCTCTGGTAGTAGTCGAAGTACATGTAGGAGTTGGGGGTCATGATTGCGTCGAATCCCTTTTCCGCTGCTTCGATTCCTCCTTCAACACCCCTCCAGGACATTACGGTTGCGCCCTTTGCAAGGTTGCCTTCGAGGATCTCATCCCATCCTATTATCTTTCTTCCGTGGTCGTTCAGGAACTTCTGAACCCTTTCGGTTACGTAGTTCTGAAGATAGGTCTCAGCCGTGTGCTTGTCATCGGCCTTCAGCCCGAGCTCCTTTATCCTTTTCTGGCAGTCGGGGCACTTGGCCCATTCTGTCTTGGGGCACTCGTCACCTCCGATATGGATGTACTCCGAGGGGAACAGCTCCATTATCTCTGTCAGAACGGACTCCAGGAACTTGAATGTAGCTTCCTTGCCGGGGCAGAGCACATGCTCGTCAACGCCCCACATAGTCCAGACCTTGTATGGACCGCCAGAGCATCCGAGCTCGGGATATGATGCAAGAGCTGCGACCATGTGGCCGGGGAGGTCGACTTCAGGGATGACCGTTATGCCAAGGCTCTCGGCGTAGGCTACAACTTCCTTTATCTGCTCCTGGGTGTAGAATCCTCCGTAGCGCTTTCCGTCACCTACATAGGGGGAGAAGTTCTTGCGAACCATGGTCTCGTCGCGGAATGCTCCGATCTCGGTAAGCTTCGGATAGGACTTTATCTCGATTCTCCATCCCTGGTCGTCGGTAAGGTGCCAGTGGAAGCGGTTCATCTTGTGGAGCGCCATTACGTCAAGGTACTTCTTCACTTCATTCACGTCAAAGAAGTGACGGCATACGTCAAGGTGCATTCCGCGGTATGCGAACCTTGGCTTGTCCTTGATCGTGTAGCATGGAAGCGTCCACTTGGCCTGCGGAGCGGCGTCCTTTCCCCAGAATTCCACTGGAAGCAGCTGCCCGAGAGTCTGTATTGCGTAGAGGATTCCCTTGTAGGAGCCTGCTGCCACCTTTACAGCCTTCTTCGAGATTGCGATGCTGTATTCCTCGTCTGCAAGGGTGTTGCTTATGCTGAATACGAAGCCTTTCTTTGCCGGGGTCTCCTGCACCATGCTGGGCTTTCCTGTCGTAGTGGTAAGCCTCTGGGCGAAGTTCTGGATGTGGCTCTTGGCCTTTGCGTCAATCGATGCGTCATAGCTTACAGGGGCTCCTGCGACAGAGAATGTCCCCTGCTTTGCAGTCACGCTCTTTGGAATAGGGATGACATCGACAGGTTCCGTCGTCTTCTTTGCACAGCCGACAGCGAGCAGTGATATCGCTATCGCCATGATTGCTGAAAAGTGTCTCATTGAGAAAATGGTTTAGGGTGATTTTCTCCAAAGTTAGTCATAATCCTTTAATGAGAGTATCCTGGAGAGCGAAAATCCTCCCACCGTGACAGTTCTTTGCTCTTTCTATGACAATGGTTGCAGTCCTTCTTTGAAAAAATCGGTAACTTTGAACCACTGATAACCAAAAAATATCACAAGATATGAATTTCAACAAGGCAGTGGGTACCGTGGGTGCGCTCCTGGCCGGCAGCATACTGACTCTCGGAGCACTTGTGGCGACAACGGCCATCCTGGCCGTCACCAATCCTGGCAGTGGCGATGGAAAGAGTGATGTGAAGGATGACAAGGATCCGGAAGATGGCAGGGAAGATGGCTGTAGAAGCGAAGATTGACGCATAGAACGGCACTACGGACACAAAAGATGATAGCCTCTCGTTTCACAACGAGAGGCTATCACAATTCTAACCTAAAACTTAACCTATGAAAAAACTATTCGGTTAAATTTGTTGCAAGAACCATACCATTGCAAAATCAATTTAGCGCATTTTTAAAATTTTTGCGAAAAAAGATATAATTATAGGTATAATGGACAATGGCAGGCCTTGATGTATTATTTCTCTGAAGGAGTCTTCCTGTCATCAAGCTTTATTGTGGTTATCTTCACTGGACTTTCAGGCAGGTCCCTCTGGTTTGTCTTCACGGAGGCGATCTTGTCTACTACGTCAAGTCCTTCTACGACCTCTCCGAATACAGTGTAGCCACCGTCAAGCTGTGCGCATTTATCGGCATCCTGGACGATATAGAACTGCGAGCCTGAGGATTCCTTGTTGGGATTGGCTGCATCGCCACGGCGGGCTGCCGCAAGAGCTCCCTTTTTGTGGGTGTACTCAGGAACAAACTCTGCAGGGATGGTGTATCCGGGGCCACCTTGTCCGTATTTGTCGACAAGCTTCGCATCCTTGGTGTTGGGGTCTCCGCCCTGGATCATGAACCCGTTGATGACCCTGTGGAAAAGCAGCCCGTTGTAGTATCCGCTAAGAGCTAGCCTCTCGAAATTTTCGCGGTGCTTGGGAGTCTTGCTGTAGAGCTTCACCTTGATGGTTCCCATGTTGGTTACGATGTCGAATACGGGCTCTTCGGGAAGTGTAGCCATGATTTCAGCCACGGCCTTCTGCTTCTTTTCGTCAGCAGCCTTGATCGAGTCCAGGCGCGCCTTTTCAATGGCTTCCTGTTCAGCTTTCTTCTGCTCGGCCTTCTTCCCGCCGTTGCAGCCCAGTGCCATAGCGCCTACGGCTATGCAGCAAAGGGATTTGAGAATGATGTTTTTCATTTTTGATGAATTGTTTGGTTCAGTTCACGGTTTTGGCACCCGGTCTTACGACTCTCGGGTGAGTACGCAAATTTATGAAATCTTTTTGTGAAAAAACCTCCTGCAGATGGCAATTGTACGCCACCTATGGAAATGGCAGGCCGGCCAATCGACATTCCTTCCGAAAATTGCTACACTTTCCACTTAAAACCGCTAAATTTGAAGACATCTGCAAAACTATACGCCAGAAAAGAGCCATGATATCAATCTATACGCTAACGTCTCCACTGCATGACAAGGCGGCAGTGGACGCTTCCACAAACGAATTTCTCTCCAGCCTGGGCATACGGTATGAAATGAAAGGTGAGGACTATTCTTCATACGGAGAGTCTGACCTTAATATAATATATGTACGTACAGGAGGAACCGAGGGCGTCCTGAAGCCCCTTCTTCCATCACTGCTTGGAAAGACACGTCAGCCGGTATATCTCCTCACTTCGGGAAAGAGCAACTCGCTCGCTGCATCCATGGAGATTCTTTCATATCTAAGGCAGAACGGGGTTTCCGGTGAAATCATCCATGGGAACAGCCGCTTCATAACAGAGAGGATCCTGTGTCTGGAGAAGATAGAGTCGGCGAGAAGGCAGTACGACGGAAAGCGTCTTGGTGTCATCGGAAAACCTTCAGACTGGCTCATTGCCAGTGCAGCCGACTATGATGCCATAAGGCAGAAGACCGGAATTGAGATTGTCGACATCCCCATGAGCGAGCTTCTGGAGACCATCTCCTCTATCGAGGAAGACCCGTCCGGAGCAAGGATCGCCTGTGGAAAGGAACTTTTCGACGCTCCGCAGAACGTCAAGGACGCAGCTCCTGGCGCCTACAGGATATACAAGGCTCTCAAGATACTGATAGCTAAGTATTCTCTCTCCGGATTCACTTTAAGGTGCTTCGACCTTCTGAGCTCTGTCCACAACACCGGATGTCTCGCCCTTGCCCTTCTTAACTCGGAAGGATATGTGGCTACCTGTGAAGGAGACATCCCTGCCATGATATCGATGGTCATCGGAAGGGCGGTTACCGGGGTAAGCGGATTCCAGGCGAACCCATCCACCATAGACCCCCAGAGCGGCGAGGTCCTGTTCGCCCATTGCACCATTCCTCTGAACATGGTTACCAGGTACGAGTTTGACACCCACTTCGAGTCCGGTATCGGAATGGGCATAAGGGGGCACCTGAGGGAAGGGGATGTCACGGTGTTCAAGGTGTCTGGAGACATGGGACGGCATTTCATAGAGGAGGGCACCCTCCTTAGGAACCAGTCCAAGGGCGACCTATGCAGGACACAGGTGGTGCTGAAGCTGAGCGATACCGCATACTTCCTTACAAATCCCATAGGGAACCATCACATAATCCTGCCAGGACATTGCAAGGAGCTTCTCGAGGCCCTTCTGCAATAGGGAAGTGGAGTAAATCTTTTTCTGATGGCTAATTTCAAGACGCTATTCAAGGATACCGCGATATACGGCCTGAGCAGCATAATAGGGAGATTCCTGAACTATCTGCTTGTTCCGCTGTATACCTACAAGATATCGGCGGCAAGCGGAGGGTACGGAGTCATAACCAACCTTTACGCCTATACCGCCCTGCTGCTTGTCATCCTGACATACGGAATGGAGACTACCTTCTTCCGCTTTGCCAACAGGGACGACAAGGATCCGCGACAGGTCTATTCAACCATACTCAGGATGGTGGGCACCACATCGCTTCTGTTCATAGCCCTGGTATTCATGTTCATAGGGCCGATATCGACCCACATGGGATACGCCTCCAATCCATCCTACATCTGGTCCCTTGCGATCGTGGTGGCCCTGGACGCATTCCAGGCGATACTCTTCTCATACCTAAGGTACCGGCAGAAACCCCTGAAGTTCGCAGCACTGAAGCTCCTTTTCATAGGACTCAACATATTCCTGAACCTATGCTTCTTCGTGTTCCTTCCATCCCTTTACACTAAGTATCCGGATGCGGTAGGAAAGATATACGACCCAGGCGTCGGCGTGGGATACGTGTTCTATATCAACCTTTTCTGCACCGCCTTCGTAACCCTTTTCTTCGGGAAGGAGATAAAGGGGATTGCATACGGCTTTGACAGGAGCCTTATGAAGGAGATGCTATCCTACAGCTGGCCCATCCTTGTCCTTGGAATAGCCGGAATCCTGAACCAGACTGCCGACAAGATACTGTTTCCGAAGCTATATACTGCGGATGATGCGAACACCCAGCTGGGAATATACGGTGCTGCGAGCAAGATAGCCATGATAATGGCGATGATAACCCAGGCGTTCCGTTATGCCTACGAGCCATTCGTGTTCGGCAACTCCAGGGACAAGGACAGCAAGGACACCTATGCAAAGGGAATGAAATACTTTGTGATTTTCACATTCCTGGCATTCCTCTGCGTCATGGGCTATCTGGGACTTCTCAAGTATATAATAAGGGATGACTACTGGTCCGGACTGAAAGTCGTTCCGATAGTGATGGCTGCGGAAATCATGATGGGCATATACTTCAACCTCAGCTTCTGGTACAAGCTTACCGACAAGACCATATGGGGAGCGGTATTCTCCGGAATAGGATGCCTGGTGCTCATAGCTGTCAATGTCATTTTTGTCCCAAGGTACGGTTTCATGGCCTGTGCATGGGGAGGATTCGCAGGATACGGGACGGCCATGCTTCTTTCCTATCTTGTTGGACAGAAGAACTACCCGATAGACTATCCTGTAGGTGACATGCTAAGATACCTGATACTTGCAGCCGTGCTTTACGTGGGGATAATCTTCTCCAACAACTCTCTTCCCACATTGTGGGCCATAGTCGTTAACACAATCCTCATCCTCGTTTTCGTAGCCTACATACTGTGGAAGGACTTTCCTCCCTCTAGCATACCGTATATCGGGAAATTTTTCAGGAAGCCTTCATCCATATCTTCGGAAGGCGGAGACTCAAAGGCATAGAAATCTAAAAAAAGAGAACCATGATGGTGGACATAAACACCCTGGTCAGGAAATACGAGTTCCTCCAGAAAAAGAAGAAGACCTTCTTCTACATATTCCTTGCTGCCTGCGTAGTCGTGGGCGCCCTTACAAAGGACTCTGACGACCATCGTCCAAGTGGAGGCGCGACACGATGAGAAAGGCCCTTCTCCTGTCAGGTGCGCTCCTTCTTCTTCCCTTGAGCCTGTTTTCTCAGGCTGGGCCTGGTGACATCATACCTCTGCCCGTGTCCTATGAGGAGTATGGGGGTAGCGTAGCAATCTCCGACGGTACGGCGGTCAGGGTCGTTCCAGGTGATGATGCCTTCAGGAGAAAGACCGTATCGCTTCCACCTTTCGCATGCGAGGAAGCCTACAGGCTGGATATAACCTCGGATGGAATAACTATAATGGCGGATACGGAGGAAGGTGTCTTCAGGGCCAGGACTACGCTGCGAAACTTAAGCGGCATTTCAGATGATGTGAAGTGCTGCACCATATTCGACTATCCGAGATACTCCCACCGCGGAGTGATGTTTGACATATCCAGGAACTTCCGGGACAAGGACTTCATCATCAAACAGATTGACGCCCTGTCCCTTGTCAAGATGAATACCCTTCACCTGCATCTTTGCGATGATGCCGGATGGAGGGTGGAGATAGATTCGTATCCGCTTCTGTGCTCGAGGGCGGCCTGGCGTATCGGAAATACCTGGACGCAGTGGAAAACTTCCGGAGAACTTTATGCGAACCAGGGTGACAAGGGAGCCAGCGGCGGATTCCTGTCAAAGGATGATGTAAGGGAGATAGTCAGTTATGCCAGAAGTCGCCCTATTGATGTGATTCCGGAAATTGAAATGCCGGGGCACAGTGCTGAAGTACTGGAGGCATATCCATCCCTCGCTTGCATAGATTCCCTGAGCGGGGAGAGCCTGTTCTCTTCCGATGTATGCATTGGAAACGAAGAGACCTTCGAGTTTTTCCAGAGAGTCCTTGACGAAGTCATTGAAATGTTCCCTTCCAGGTACATCCACATAGGAGGGGATGAAGCGTCGAAGGAGTCATGGAAGAGGTGCTCAAGGTGTCAGAAGAGAATGGAGGAGGAAGGACTTTCCAGCGTTGACGAGCTCCAGAGCTACATGATACGAAGGATGGAAAAGTATCTTTCATCCAGAGGGAGAACTCTTCTGGGCTGGGATGAGATAATGCAGGGAGGCCTTGCCAGAGGTGCCACCGTAATGTCGTGGAGGGGTACGGGACATGGACAGGAGGCTATCCTCCAGGGGCATGACGTGGTCATGTCTCCCAATACGTACTGCTATCTTGACTATTATCAGGACGCTCCCATGTACTGTCCCCGGGCGATAGGCGGATACATACCCCTGGAGAAGACCTACTCATACGACCCTTCGGAAGGGATATCGGATGAAAGCCATCTTCTGGGACTTCAGGGAAACCTCTGGTGTGAATACATCTCCTCTTCGGAACAGTTCGAATACATGCTCTATCCTAGGGCTTTTGCGATTGCGGAGATAGGATGGAGCCCGCAAGGAAAAAGAGACTTTACAGGATTCAGACACAGGGCCCTCGCTCTTTCAGGAAGGATTAGGGAAATAGGATACAATCCATTCGACCTTTCCAGGGAGTTTGGACAGAGACCTGAGTCAAAGGTGGAGGTAAACCATGTCGCAAGGGGCTGCAATGTGACATATAACATCCCGTACAGCAGGAAATATCCTTCATCGGGGGATGGGGCCCTGACAGATGGACGCCAGGGAGGATGGTCCTATTCCGACGATGCATGGCAGGGATTCAGCAGCGACTTGGACGTTGTCGTGGATCTCGGTAGCAGAAAGGACATCCACTATGTCGGGGCATGGTTCTTAACCAACATAAACAATTGGGTGGCATATCCCGAGACATTCAGGGTGCTGGTATCCGATGACGGAGAAGACTTCCGCGAGGTGGCACTCGTCAGAAGGGAGATTGATGATGACATCCTGCAGGGAAACAACTATGCCCTGTACGGAGCTCCGGTCAGCGTGTCTGCAAGATACGTAAGGGTGCAGGCGGCAAGGGGCGGAAAGCCTCGTCACGAATTCCTGTTTACTGATGAGATTGTTGTGAACTGACTCCTGAAGAAAGACGCTCTTGCCTATAGCAGGCCCTCCGGAATGTTCATACGAAGGATCTTTTTGTCAGGATCCATTTCGATTACAAGGTCCTCGTGCAGGGGGACAAGGCTCTCCCCTATGTAGATGCACGGGTTGCCTGGAATGTCTTCGACACCGGTGATTTCACCCTTCACATCTCCATCCGAGTCCTTAAGGGTCCATCCTACCAGACCTTCAAGGCCTTCTTCATCATCGTCGTCTTCCATATGGATGAATACGTCCTTGCCTATGACTTCAAGTGCGTCTTCTTCGCACGATATGCCTGTCAGGCGGGCATAGCCCTTCCTACCCTTGATGCGGTAGTCTTCGAAAAAAAATGGAACCGGTATCCCATCGAAATGGATGTACACCGGTTCCTGTCGGTCGATGTCCTCCGCCTCCCAGTCCAGGAAACCCAGTACGAGTTCCCCGTCGGAGCCGTTGGATTTCAGCACCCGGGCAATCTGCACTAGAGAGATTGCGTTCCCAGACATTATGCCTCGGGAGCAGCCTCTTCTGCAGGTGCCTCTGCAGCCTCGGCGGCTGCGGCTTCCTGTGCTTTCTTTGCCTCTTCTGCTGCCTCAGCCTTCTTCTTTGAGATGGCTTCAGCGCGAGCCTTGTTCACCTTGGCCTCTGCTGCAAGAGCCTCTTTGGTCTTTTCTGCAGCTGCCTTGGAGATACCCTGCTTCTTGGCCTCGATCTTGGCATCCCTCTGGGCTTTCCAGTTGGCATACTTCTGATCAGCCTGCTCCTGGGTGAGGGCTCCCTTGGCCACACCACCATCGAGATGGTTGCGAAGGAGTACACCGGTGTAGGAGAGGATGCGCCTTACCACGAGAGTGGGCTGGGCGCCGACCTTGAGCCATGCAAGCGCACGCTCCTCGTTGAGGACGATTGTCGCAGGGTCTGTGTTGGGATTGTAAGAGCCGATCATCTCAATGAATCGACCGTCACGCGGTGAGCGTGAGTCTGCCACTACAATGTGGAAGAATGCGAAATTCTTCTTACCGTGGCGCTGTAGACGGATTTTAACAGCCATTGTGAATCTGTTTGTTAATAAATTAATACCTATGCACTCTACTCGAGAATGCGGCGCAAAGGTAGTTATTTTGGAAGAACTTTCAAACCAAAGTTTGCAAAGGGGAAGGTATTGGCCCGAAAAATACTATATTTGTCAGTGTCAAGAGAAGCAAGTGACCGATAACTTGACTCGCAATGTAAAAAATTATGAGAAGCAGAAACTTTTTTTTACCTGCCTAATTCTAATTTTTGTGCTTCCTAATCTGGCAGCATACTCACAGTCTGCCGATATGAACCATGAACATTTCTTAGAACTTTCTACCGGATATCAGCCAGCTCTCGTAACATGTCTGGACGCCTATGACTCTGATGGCTTTTTGAATCAAATGGAAGATGACGGCCTGTATCAGGATAAAAGGTTCTGTACTAGCATTAACTTATCTTACAGCCAGAGAATCCGTCCGAAATTGGATTTGGGTGCAGTTTTGAATATCGGATGGTGGAGCTTCAATGTAAATGACATCGAGACGGGGCAGAAGCTCTACAGGAGACATACGCTTGACAATCTTGAATGTTTCACCGCGACAGTTTTTCTCAGGTGGAACTGGCTGCGCAGGGAGTCATTCACCCTGTATAGTTCCATAGGAGCGGGGGTGACTTTTACAGTAGCAATGGTGTGGCCGCATCTCACTCCAATAGGAATTAGGTATGGTAGGAAAAGAGTATATGGGATGGCTGAAATTACAGGAGTCACCACTGCGGTCGGTGGCGTAATTGGAATTGGCTACCGGCTGTAGGGCTTATAACTTCAAGTTTGGCAGAATTGTTGCCAGACCTAAATCATAAAACAGGAAATTCTTTTTTTGTCATGAAGAAATTGATTTTGCTTTTTGCGGTTGTATCACTTTCCCTTTTTCCAGGAACCCTTCGTGCACAGAGTGCCGATGCAATCCTTGGATCCTACTATTCATCCCAGGAGGGAGACGAATACAAGGTGAGGGTAACCAAGGCTGCTGATGGGACGTACATGGGTCAGATATTCTGGGTCGCAGACAGTAGGGATGAGAACGGGAATGTCTATCTGGACGATAAAAACCCGGACCCGTCCCTTCGCAATACACCCTGTGACAGGATTGTCCTGGTTACCGGTCTTACCTATAAGGCTTCTGACAACAAGTGGGTTGGCGGAAAGATATATGACCCGCAGAGAGGCAAGAAATTCAACTGTACGGCATGGTTTGAAGGGCCATCTGTACTAAAGGTAAGGGGTAGTCTTCTCGGTTTCGGGGAGACCGTAACATGGAAAAGGCTCTGAATTACTAGGAAGATACCGTTCCTTGTATTGTTTACTAGCTTTGATATGAATTTTTTTGAGCGGTGCGTGGAAAAATATTTTGCGGATTCGCAGAATGTTTCTATATTTGCAGTCCCAAAGTAGAAGCGGATGTGGTGAAATGGTAGACACGCTACTTTGAGGGGGTAGTGGGCGATTTTGCCCGTGTGAGTTCGAATCTCACCATCCGCACAAAAAAGCCAGCGAGAAATTCGCTGGCTTTTTTGGCGTCTGGTGAGACCGCATCGGAACCGATGCTTGCTCTCTCAACCCCAGTCGCTTCGCGATAGCCCCTAGTTCATCAGAAGAAACAGAACGTTGCGAAACTGATACTATAAATCCAAACTGTCCTGATTAAGAAGGAAATCAAAAATGCTCATAGTAACAACACCGGATTCGTTTCGTTTTAGTTTTATCCTGTCTTTTACGACTATGATTTTCTTGAATGAATCGGGAATGCGGTTAAGCGAGTTGGTTTCCTGCTCATATTTCTCTTTACTGGGAATTTCTAGAGCCGACTGGATATAATACCGTTTGCTCCCTTGGTTGGCAACAAAGTCCACCTCGTATGATTTTCTGATGGTCTTACCATTCCTGTCTGTTGTTCTTTCGACAACTTGCCCGATGTCCACCTTGAATCCGCGTGCTATGAGTTCATTGTATATTATGTTTTCCATAATGTGGTTTTCCTCCTGCTGGCGGAAGGACAGAATGGAGTTGCGGATGCCCAAGTCTGTGAAATACAATT
>Ga0065708_1002199_pt1 | contig 11567 bp, 10 predicted proteins | sample Hoacrofraction12_2_FD_59095 | JGI IMG/M metagenome (GOLD analysis project Ga0065708, IMG submission 59095) | Hoatzin crop microbial communities from Cojedes, Venezuela, sample from fiber fraction 12 v1 | ecosystem: Host-associated > Birds > Digestive system > Esophagus > Crop | place: Venezuela... | reverse complement strand
GTTTGTTCAATGGATATAGTGCTCCTGAATGACTTTCGCCCGAATAGCGCGCATTAAGATCTTTATAGGAATGGCAGCCTGTTCCGATTGCCTCAAGCAGCGTGTTCAGACTTTCAACCTTGCCGAGTTCACTTTTTAACTGCAGCTGGACCTCATTTTCAAGTGCAGATCCGGAAGGAATCAGGAGAGTCTGGATATTGCCAGCCAGACCGTCTTCTGTGGAGATCTCTTTCAGAAAGGAAGGGATGCCTCCGAAACAAGCGTAGTACTCAAACTGTTCTTCATGTGTGCAATCCGGAAAGAACGCAGCAGCCTCATAATAATCAAAAGGCTTCAGATGCAGCTGATATGTAAACCTTCCGTAAAGAGGGCGGTCAGCCTCGATGATCTGTTTCATCATATCGATGTAGGAACCACAAATGATCAGCTTGAGCATAGATGAGTTTTGAAAACGATCGATGGCAATTTGAAATTCCGAATCAACTGCCCCGCCTTGGCCAGACCGAAGAAAAGGATATTCATCTATGAATAAAATGATTTTTTCGTTGGAAGACTTTTGAAAAACGTATGACAGAAGAGGCTCCAGAGCAGTGAAGGAAAGATAATCTTCTCCGAATGCCGAAGTGATAGCATAGGAAAGGCCTTCCAGATTAGACTGAAATACAGATTCACGGCAAACATAGGTGATAGCTCTAATACCGCTTCGCTTGATGGCTTCTTTAATCAGCTCGGATTTCCCGACACGACGGCGTCCATACACAAAAAGTGCTTCAAACCTGTTACTGTTAAATCGCTTCAGTATATCTTTCAGTTCTTTCTTTCTGCCAATAAACTTCATGATCTCACCTCGCAAGAATAAGATAGCAGAGATATTTTTAAATTTCAACTTTTATCTAAAATTATTTTGACAAAAAGAATTTAGATAATANCGTAACAATTGCACTTCCGGCCAGATTCGGTGCGCCGTTAAAACTGGATAGTGTATTTATATCCATATTTGTATATGGTTCAGGTAAGGTCTAAAAATAGGCGCGGAATGCACCTGCAAATCAATGCATTTCGCCAACCAGTGAAAAAGTCCGCTTCACTGAAACTGCCTGAAATAAGGCAAAATACAAACGGATGGATTTAGATGCAAGTTATTCGAATACCTCAGGAGTCACCATTCCTAAACCACAGAGCATTATGTTCTGTGGTTTTTTTATTTTTCCAGGAATTGACTCAGCTTCACGGCTAATGTAGAATTAACTCGGATATTTCCGAGTCGGAGGAAACCGAGTATGTTCTATGGCAGAGAAAATGAGTTGAAAAAACTGCAAAAAGCATTCAAAAGCAAGCGTCAGGAAANGCTTCTGATTTATGGACGAAGAAGAATCGGAAAAAGTGAATTGATCCGTTATTCCTGCGAAAAATCAGAAATCCCGATGATCTACTATGAATGCCTGGAAGCCACGGAGAAAAAAAATCTGGAAGGACTTTCCGAGGTAATCAGCCAGACTTTCAATCTGGAAGGCATTTCATTCAACGGTGTCGGAAAAGCCCTGCAATTCGTTTTTGAACAGGCAAAAGAGAATCCGATGATTTTAGTATTGGATGAATATCCCTACCTCAGAAAGAAAGCGGAAGGAATGGACAGTATTCTTCAGTCACTGATCGATCAGTATAGGACTTCCAGTCAGCTGAAACTGATCCTCTGCGGATCCTATGTGGATGTAATGAAATCTCTTCTGCAGGAAGAAAATCCTCTTTACGGCCGTATCTCACTTTCCATCCAGCTGCGGCAAATGGACTATCTGGATGCTTCGAAATTCTATCCCGGATTTTCCGAAGAAGAAAAAGTACAGCTGTATTCTGTATTCGGCGGTGTCCCTTATTATTGTGAGCTGATCGATCCTGAACTGTCGGTAAAAGAAAATATCATCAGCCTCATCTCCGGACAGGATGCCAGACTTCAAAACGAAGTGCAGATGTATCTGAAAAATGAACTTTCAAAAATGGAAAACGCCAACAGCGTATTTGACAGTCTGGCTTCAGGTATTTTCTCAGTTTAATGAAATACTGCAGAGCTCAGGCATCTCTTCTTCCCCGACACTTGCGGATGTGATGAACCGCCTTGTAGAAATGGAAATTGTGGAAAAAAGATTTCCAATCAATAAGCCTGATAACAAAAAATACACAAAGTACTATATTACCGACAATCTGAGCCTTTTCTACTTCCGGTATATTTTCCGCTATTCCTCTCAGCGCCGCGTCATGAACCCTGAAGTATTCTATGAACGATATATCGAAGAAGACTTTCATGAGCACTTTGTCCCTGATGCGTTCGAGAAAATTTCCCGGCAGTTTCTGATCCGCCGAAACATAAACGGGAAAATCGAGCCCCCTTTTGATCTGATCGGTTCCTATGCATATGATGATCCGATCAAAAAAAAGAACGGTCAGTTCGACGTTGTAACACACGACCCCCTCGGATACAAGTCCTATGAAGTGAAATTCAAAAGCGAACCCGTCAGTGACGGTATGATCGAAAAAGAAATCCAGCAGGTAAAAGACTCTCCGCTTGACGCATATGCCTATGGATTTATATCAAAGAGCGGTTACCATCTGAGCGAAAAACACAACTGTGATTTATATACGCTTGCAGAACTGTACGCAGAATAGCCAAAAGCAGGCAGAACGAATATTCAAGTCCCTCAGGAGTCAGATCTGAAGAAGGTAGCTTGTTAAGCAGAAATGCCTGGCATGCTACTTTTTTGATGTTTATTATACAGCCAAGAATACTCCACCTGAAAAGCGACAGCGTTCAGATGGAGATGAATTGGCAGATCATAATAAATTTTAAACGCATTACTTTACATTTAAACATTTTTTCTTTGATTTATGTATACTGTGCCTGAAAGGAGGTGAACAATGTATCTGACGATTAAACAGCAGGTAAAGCATCTTTCCAAGGAAGATTACTGTACTCTCCGTGAGCTCTCGCATACCGCGAAGAATCTGGCAAATGAAGCAATATACAACATCCGCCAGTATTACTTCACTGAAGGTGAGTTTCTGAGTTATGAGAATAACTACTTTCTTCTCAANAACAGCGAGAACTACAAGAAGCTGAACTCTAACATGGCACAGCAGATACTCAAAGAAGTAGACGGCTCGTTCAAGAGCTTTTTCGGATTGTTGAAACTTGCCGAAGCAGGCAAGTACAGTATCAAAGATGTGAAGATTCCGCACTATCTTCCGAAAGACGGCTTTACTACACTGGTGATTGGTTTTGTCAGGCTGAACGGAAACAAGCTGATTCTTCCGTGCTCCAACTTATTCAGGAAGACGCATAAACCCGTCGAGATAACGATACCGCCGATACTGATGGATAAGCATATCAAAGAGATTCGCATCATTCCTAAAGCCAAAGCAAGGTTCTTTGAGATTCAGTACATATACGAAGCTGAAAATGTTCAAAAGAAATTTAAACACTGAAAACGCACTTGCATTGGACCTTGGAATAAACAATCTCGTAACAGCAGTATCCTCTAAGGGCAGGAGTTTCATCATTGACGGAAGAAGACTGAAGTCAATCAACCAGTGGTACAACAAAGAGAATGCCCGGCTGCAGGGAATCAAAGACAAACAGAACTTTGACAAGCACCATACGACAAACAGACAGAAAGCCATCACTCGTGACAGGAACAACAAAGTGAATGACTACATGAACAAGACTGCCCGTAAGATCATCNATTACTGTATCGAAAATGATATCGGAACACTGGTAGTCGGCTATAACGAAACATTCCAGCGCAGCAGTGATATGGGGAAGAAGAACAATCAGACATTTGTTAATATACCGTTTGGTAAATTGCGTGACAAGCTTGCATATCTTTGTGAGTTGAACGGTATCATCTTTGTAAAACAGGAAGAATCATATACATCCAAAGCATCCTTTTGGGATAAAGATGAAATGCCTGTATACAACAAAGACAACCCGAAGGAATATGAGTTCAGCGGTAAGAGAATCAAACGCGGTCTGTACCAGACAAAAGAAAAGAAGACACTCAACGCCGATGTGAACGGAGCGTTGAATATCTTAAGAAAAAGCAGCGTTGTGTCCTTAGAAGGACTATACGGTAGAGGCGAAGTGGATACGCCTGTGAGAATAAGGATTGCCTAGTAATAGGTGGAAACTCAAATATCAAACTTCTCATGAAGCCTCNNAGCATCGTCAGATGCGATGAGGTAATTCACACCATCTAAATCATTCGATGTGTCAACGCAATACTTTACATTATCATTACACCGCAATCAGCTGTTTGCTTTATCTGATCACACGGGGCTTGATACCCTTAGGGATCGGACACTCATAGCTGTTATTGGTACGGTTNNTGTGTTCTTCCTTTGCCTTTGTGATAATCTCCGGGTTCTCATAGACCTGAATGGCAGAATANGCCAGCACCTTTGCGGCATAAAGCATTCCCTTGTGTGCCGTGGAGGTTTTTCCCTGTGCCACCAGCTGCCAGGAATGAGGCGGCGTATCCNCGCACCAGCAAGCCGCATTAAACTGTGCATACGGGCATACCCAGCTGACATCACCCACATCNCTGGAACCGGGANTGNATGTTTCACTGGGCTCATAAGGCATCAGAGTATTCTGAAGATCCTGCTTGGATGAGTCGATAAGCGGAACAGTCGAACGCATCTCCTTCGCAAAAGNCCTTTCTTCTTCCGTATAGGCAGGAAGAGGAACTTCATGCATNGAAGTATTGATCACTTCCTCCAGTGTGTTATTCGGCACAATGTTCGAGCAGGCTTTGATAAACTCCCATTCCACAGTTGTCCCTGTCATTAAAGCAGCACCCTTTGCGATATCATCCACCCTCTGTCGGATTTTCTGCACTTCTTTGTTTTTCGGTGCTCTCATAAGATACAGCACTGCCGCTTCGGGAATCAAGGCAGGTGTGAATGAAGGCTACTTCCTTCCTTTTGCGAAAGAGCTGAAGAAAGCAAGTTCCCTTCCCATTATTCTGGTCGGCGGATACCGCAGTATCGCATGCATGAATGAAGCGGTGGATGTCTATGACATAGACATGATTTCCCTGTCACGTCCTTTGATCAACGAACCGGATCTCATCAACAGATGGAAGTCAGGGGACACCACCCCTTCCAAATGCGTCTCCTGCAACGCATGCTGCAGAACACCGGGACACAGGTGTATATTCCAACTGCATTGAGCACAATGATGGTCTTCTAAATGAAGGCCATTTGCGTGGTAAAAACCACACTTGCATATTTTNGNCACCAAAAATATGCAAATAGAANAAACGGAGCCTTGTTTTTTACTAGCCGTATTGCTTAAACTACTCGTAAGTAGTATACTCGTAAGTAGTAAAGTTCTGTATTCTGACGGAGGTGGTAGGATGTTTATCGGAAGAAAAAATGAGCTGTCGCTGCTGGAGGGAATGTANGAATCCGAGCATTTTGAGTTTCTGACACTTTTCGGACGCCGCAGAGTGGGTAAAACGGAGCTCCTTTCGGAATTTGCATCAAAGCATCCGGAAAATACAATTTCTTTTTCTGCTTTGCAGAAAAATAATTCTCTGAATCTTGAGGATTTTTCGAAGCTTCTGCAGATGCATTTTGATCAGCGCTACATTGCACCGTTTCCTAATTGGGAAGAAGCATTTTCGTACTATGGAGATAAGGCATCTTCAGATAAAAATATTCTGATTATTGATGAATTCCCTTATCTGGCTGAGCCTGACCCTTCCATCATGAGCATCCTTCAGCATCAGATTGACCATGTTTGGAAAAGCAGCAGAATCATGCTTGTATTATGCGGTTCCAATATCAGCTTTATGGAAAAAGATGTGGTTGGTCAGTCCGCACCGCTGTACGGCAGAACAACTGGGCAGCTGGAACTGAAAGCATTTGACTATTTTGAGGCCGCCGAATTTTTTCCTTCGTACTCAAATGAAAACAAACTGATCGCATACGGAATTCTGGGAGGCATTCCCAGATATCTGATGGAATTTGAGAACTCAAAAACGATCGAGAAGAATCTGGAAGTCCATCTGTTAAGAAACGGATCTTTCCTGAATGAGGAGCCTCAGGTTTTTCTGCGCATGGAGACGAGAGAATCTGCGCTGTATAACAGTATTCTCACAGCCATTTCAGAAGGCAGAAACACTCCGACGGAAATCGGAGACAGAACCCACGAGGATCGTACAAAGATCAGCAAATATCTTCTGACGCTGCAGAATTTAAGAATCATCGAAAGAGACGTCCCCTGCGGAGAACCGGAGAAAAGCAAAAAGGGCATCTATAAACTGAAAGACAATTTTTTCAAATTCTGGTACAGATTTGAATTTTCCAACCATAACTATTATGAGCTTCTCGGTCCCGCATCCGCAGCGAAGGAAATCAAAAAAGATCTCCCCGATTATATGGGTCTGGTCTTTGAAGAAATCTGCAGAGAATATCTGATCCGCATGGCAAAGGCAGGAAAACTGCCCTTTGTCCCCTATTATCTTGGAAAATGGTGGGGAAACAATCCCTATTTAAAGGCTCAGGATGACGTGGATGTTCTCGGGCTTTCCAAAAATGAAGAGCAGGGAATTTTCTGTGAATGCTAAATTCAAGAGCACTCCCTTTGTCATGGAGGATTATGACGATACGATAGACGCCATCAAAGCTTTCCCGAAGGTAAAGCAATATTATCTGTACTTTTTCAGTAAATCCGGCTTTACGGATCCCGTCCGCAGAAGAGCTGCAGAGGAAGGTGCTGTTCTGGTGGAAATCGATGACCTGTTTACGATATAACTGACATGGCTTATCAGCAGTGTATCCGGTAAATCTGTAATCATGCTATAATTCTCTCAGAATGAACAAGCGAATTCTGTCGGAAATGAGAATCCTTGCCAAAGGCAGGAACGAAGTCTCCGTTGGTTATCTTGCGGAGACTTTTTCGGTGTCCGAAAGAACCATCCGCAACGACCTGAATGAAATCGACGGCATTCTGAAAGAACACGGCAGACAGCCTCTTACCGTACTCAACGGCATCGTTAAAACCGCAAAGGATTACGATCAGGTGCTGGACCAGNCGGAATACGGAGACTTCTACCAGTACAAATTATCCAAGGAAGAAAGAAAGCTGGCAGCCGCAGCCATGCTTGTGAATGCGCCGGGATACATCACCTTATCCGCCATTGCGGATACGCTGTATGTCAGCCGTGCCACCATCATCCATGACCTGCCGGAAATCAAAGCTTATATCAGCGAACATGCGCTGGAAGTCTATTCCCATCCCAACAGAGGACTGATCGTCAACGGTACGGAAAAAGACAAGCGGGCGTTCCTGCTGAATATCATGACACTGGCAAGAAAAGAGAAGATTCCCGTGGACCCGGGAAAATTCATCAGCCTGAAAGCAGGAAATCAGATTACCATTTCCAAAATTTTAAGAGAACAGGAAAACTCCCACCGCATGCATTTAACAGACGCCTCCTTCAAAGAAGTGCTCTGTTATCTGGGTGTTCTCATCAGCCGGAACAGGCAGTCGGCTTATATTGAAGACGGCGGGCATGAAAAAGGAGACTATTACCTGTTTGCCCAGGATATTCTCCGCTACCTGACCCAGTACTGCGATTTTACAACAACCGAAGAAGAAATCCGGTATTTCAGCCGCCTGCTTTCCAAAGCACGCTTTTCTTCCAGCANCAGCGGAGACCATAATGCCATCCGCATCCAGATGAAGACAAGGCAGATCATCCTTTCCCTGTCGGAAGAGCTGGGCATACAGCTGAACACGGACTACGACTTCTATGAGAACTTTTCCAACCATCTGATTTCCGTATCCACTGCCAGCCCGGATTCCTTTGTCATGAATCCGGTCATTGAAGAAGTGCTGGCGGACAGTCCGNAAATCGTATCCGCAGTCAATAAAGTGCAAGATCAGCTGGCCGCATGCGTGGGACGAAGTCTCAGCGATGTGGAGCTTGGATATATCGTGGTTCATGTCAGAGCTGCCGTGGAGCGGAGTAAGAACAGCGAAATCGCCTTCCGCGTCATCGTGGCATGCCATGCGGGCATCGGCACCTCCCAGCTTCTGATGGAACGGCTGAAGACCCATTTCAACTTCAGAATCGTGGATATCATCTCCGCCCATAACGCAGAGGAGATTGTGCCGGATTCCGCAGACCTTGTCATCTCCACCGTTGCTTTGAAGAACTGCCCTCTGGAATACATTGTGGTTTCGCCCCTTCTCTCAGATGAGGATTATCTGAGAATCGGCAATAAAATCGATACCCTTCGCAGCAGCAGAAAGCTGCCTTCCCGCATTGACCAGAAGGAAATGAGTGCCGCAGGATTAATGCAGCAGCTGGAACCGCTGATTCAGGAGAAAGCGCCGGAACAGGCGGAAGCTCTGATTCCTGAAATACGGAGAATTGTGAAAGGCTATCTCAGACAGCCGGTGGAATCGGAGGCGGAAATCTTCGCACCGTATCTGCACCATCTTCTTTCGGAAGATCATATCCAGACCCATGTGGTATGTTCGGACTGGAAGGAAGCGGTACGTGCTTCTGCACTTCCTTTACTCCGGGAAGGCTATATCGAAGAACGCTATATAGACGCCATGATTGCCAACATTGAGGAAAACGGGCCTTACATCGTGATCTCCAAAGGCTTTGCCATTCCCCATGAAGGATCGGATATGGGAAGCGTGAAGGTAGGCATGAATATGATCCGTCTGGAAACACCAGTATGCTTCGATGCGGATGAGCTGGATCCGGTGGAGTTTGTGTGCTGCCTCAGCGCACCGGACCATAAGATGCATCTGAAGTCCTTCTTCAATCTGGTGAACCTTTTAAGAAACGGGCTGCTGGATGAATTAAGGCAGTGCAGCACACCCCGTGAAATGACGAAGGTCATTGAAAAAAGGGAATATGAGCTGACAGATTAAATTATTGAATGAATGGTCGCAATTTTTTCCAAAGACGGAAAAGAATGCGACCATTTTAAATTTTTTCCGAAAGTGGAAACGGCTTTGACTTTTCAAAGGCCTTGAATCCGCTTACATTATGGGTGGAAAGAAAAAGAGCCCGGCCGGCGCAAAGCTTTCTAAATAGAAAAAGACGAAAGTCAAAGGGGGAAGAACCATGATATGGGAACAGTTGAACCAGAATCTGATCCTGCTCAATCTGGAAGCTGAAACAGAGAAAGACGTATTCAGCTCCTTAGGAAGAAAGATGATCGAACAGGGTTACGCAAAGGACTCCTATATTCAGGCGCTTGCGGACCGTGAAGCAGAATTCTCCACCGGCCTTGATATTGACGGCTTCGGTGTAGCAATCCCGCATACGGATGTCAGCCATGTGCTGAAGAGCGCCGTAGGCATTGCCCAGCTGAAGAAGCCCGTCACATTCATTCACATGGCAACGGACGATCAGGAAGTTCCGGTAGAGCTGGTGTTCATGTTAGCAGTCGTCAATCCGAAAGATCATATCGGCGAACTGCAGAGAGTCCTGGAAATCATTCAGGACAAGGAAGTATTAAAGAAATTAAAGAGCGCAGAAAGCGCAGAAGAGATTATTGAAATCGTAAAGGAGAAAGAGGAAACATTATGAAGAAGAAGGTTATCGTAGCTTGCGGCGGCGCAGTCGCAACATCCACAGTAGCAGCAAATAAGGTCGTAGAGCTCTGCAAGAACAACGGCGTAGACATCCAGATCTGCCAGTGCAGAATTTCGGAGATTGAATCCAATCTTCCGGCAGACCTGATCGTCACCACATCCAAGGTCAAGAGAGACTTCGGTGTACCCCTGATCACAGGCATGCCCTTTATCTCCGGCGTCGGTGTGGAAAAGACGGAAGCATCGATTCTGAAGGTACTGAAAGACGCTGAGTAATTCAAAAGAAACCGGAAAGGATCAATAGTATGAGTGGATTTTTAAACGGAGCCGCCTTTGTCATCAATTACATTATCGACATGGGCGCCGCAGTAATGCTGCCGATTATCATCGCAATCCTGTCGATCATCATCGGCATTAAACCCGGAAAAGCAATCAGAGCAGGTCTGATGATCGGTGTCGGCTTTGTCGGCATGGGTCTGATCGTAGATATGATGAACGAGAACATGGGCCCTGCAGCCCAGGCCATGGCAGAACGCCTCGGCGTCAGCCTCTCCATCGTAGAAGTAGGCTGGCCCGGCATGTCCGGCGTCACATGGGGATCCATCGTCGCAACGATCGCCATCCCTCTGTCCATAGCAGTCAACCTGGTCATGTATGCTCTGAAGCTGACAAAGACCATAAACATCGACATCTGGAATGTATGGCACATGGCCTTCACAGGCGCCATCGCATACGCAGTCACAGGAAACCTGTGGATCGGACTCTTAGGCGTCATCATCCATGCGGCAGTTTCCTTCAAGCTGGGAGACCTCTGGGCACCTTTGCTTACAGACTACTTCGAGTTTGACAATATCACAGCACCCCACGGCACATCCGCCTATATGGCGCCTGTAGCGTGCCTGATCGACTGGATCATCGAAAAGATCCCCGGTCTCAACAAGATTGACATTTCCGTCGAAGGACTGCAGGAAAAAATCGGCGTTCTCGGCGAACCCGTTGTCATCGGCGCAATCCTTGGCAGTGTAATCGGCTTACTGGCCGGCTATGACTTGCAGTCTGCCCTCCCCCTCGGTATCAAAATGGCAGCTGTAATGGTACTGATGCCTAAAATCATCAAGTGCATCATGGACGGCCTTCTCCCGATTTCCGAACGTGCGAAGGAAATCATGCACAGCAAATCCGATGAAAACAGCGACTTCTACATCGGCCTTGACCCGGCACTGCTGTTAGGCGACCCTGAAGTCGTCACCGCAGGCATCCTGTTCATCCCCATTACACTGGTGATCGCAATCCTGATGCCCGGCAATAAGATCCTGCCCTTCGGCGATCTGGCTACCATCGGATTCTTCATCGCCATCGCAGTGGCAGTACACAAAGGAAACCTGTTCAGAACACTGATTTCCGGCTCCTGCATCATGGCCATGACAATCTGGATCACAAACCAGACCATCCCCTGGACAACAGCACTTGGCGTACAGGTCGGTGCCATCGGCTCCGGTGAAACATTAGCAGCCATGGATCAGGGCGGATGCCCCATCACCTACATCTTCACGGAACTGTTCACAAGAGACAACATTCCGGGGCTCATTGTCATCGCCCTCATCTACGGTGTATGCATGGTATTCGCAGTCAATCACTCCAAAGCAAGAGCGAAGGCTATTGCGGAAGCAGAAGAAGAATATTAATCAAAGTAATTTAAACTAAGAAAACAAAACGCACAAAGCGATAGAAAGAAGGAATCATCCATATGACACTTGTAACATCTAAGGAGATGCTTTTAAAAGCGCAGAAAAACGGCTATGCGGTAGGCGCATTCAACGTAGAAAACATGGAAATGGTGCAGGCAGTCATCGCCGCAGCGGAAGAAATGAAGTCTCCGGTGATCCTGCAGACAACCCCTTCCACAGTCAAATATGCAAGCACGGATCTCTACTATGCCAACGTCAAG
>Ga0065708_1040320_pt1 | contig 11603 bp, 11 predicted proteins | sample Hoacrofraction12_2_FD_59095 | JGI IMG/M metagenome (GOLD analysis project Ga0065708, IMG submission 59095) | Hoatzin crop microbial communities from Cojedes, Venezuela, sample from fiber fraction 12 v1 | ecosystem: Host-associated > Birds > Digestive system > Esophagus > Crop | place: Venezuela... | reverse complement strand
AATTACACTTACTATAACTAATAAAATAAACAACACTAAAATAATAAAAATACTACTATTTAACTCTATACCAATATAATTAGAAAAATTAATTAATTTACTTTTTACAATTAAAAATATTATATTATATAAAATTAAACTAACTATAAAACTAATAAATAAAATTATCATATTAGTTATTATTTCTTTAAGTAATATTTGTTTTTCTAAATATCCACAAGCCTTTAAAATACCTAAATATTTAGATTCACTCTTTATCTTTTTATTTATATAATTATTTAATAAAAAAATAATTGTTACAAATATTATTAGAAAAAATGAACTAGCTAAAATAATTATTATCTTAATATTTGTTGTATCCATAATACTTGCAGTTTCATCTTCTATACTATAATTTAATTTACTAATACTTTCTTTAACTTCATTTAAATTACTTCTTTTATCAATAACAACATATATAGGATAGTATACATCTTCTTGATCTATCATATCATCTACTATTTCTACTAAATTATTACTTTTAGTATAACAATTATTATTAGAATTCATAACTAATTTACTATCATAAAAACCAACTATCTTAAATTCTATTTTCTTAGTTTCACTATCTTTTGTATAATAAACTATTATTTCTTTATTTAAATAATCTTTAGCATTTAATATTTTACTTTCATCTAAATTATTAATATTAGAATCTGGATAAAATAGATAAGGACATATTAATTCATATGAATTAATATTAGAAAAATTCTTCCCTAAAATAGATTTAGGTACTATATTTCCTGTACCATAAGAAATTCCAATTACTCCATCTAATCCATTAATATTTAAATTAGTTTTAAATCCTAAATCACTATATTTAGAACTATATACCTCTACAACATGATTTATTTTCTTTATATCATTTATATCTCTATTCATATCAAAATTATTATCTATTACTTTTAATGTTCTAAAACCAATATTATTATTTATAGTATAATCATAAAAATCTTTAAAATTTTTTAAAAATATAGCATCTAAAAAAAGTAATACAAATAATAATATATATACTAAAATTAAAATAACATTTTTTTTGTTTCTCTTAATATATTTAAATGAATCTATTATAAAATCATTTATCATTTTGCTACCTCTTTTAAAGTTCCATTTTCTAATTCAAGACATATATCAGCAAAATCCATTATTTCATTACTATGACTAACTACAATAATGCATCTTCCTTCATTAGCTAATTGTTTTAATAAACTAAATATAATTTTTTCATTTTCTTTATCTAAATTACCAGTAGGTTCATCAGCAATTATTATTTCTGGATTATTAGCAAGAGCTCTAGCTATTGCAACTCTTTGTTGCTCACCACCAGAAAGTTCTTTAGGAAAATGCGACTTTCTATCTAGTAACCCAACTTTTTCTAATAATTTATCTGCCCTATCATTTCTTTTACTCTTCTTAATATTTTTATTGACTAACATAGGTACCATTATATTTTCAGAAGCATTTAAAAATGGATTTAAATTATAATCTTGAAATATAAAACCAAGATGATTTAATCTAAAATTAGAGGCTTCAGTATCAGTTAACTTACTAGTATTTTTACCACATAAAATATATTCTCCTTTAGTTTGTGAGTCCATTAAACCAAGAATATTCACTAGTGTAGTTTTTCCACTACCAGAATGACCTTTTATTAAATAAAGTTTGTTTTTAGAAAAAGAATAATTAATACCTTTTAATACTTCTAACTTTTCATTTATAGTATTATATTCTTTTTGAATATCATGTAATTCTATAACTAAATTTTCCATCATATTACTCCTTTATTTATTCATAAAAAGATAATTAATAAAATTATTTTATTCACTATGAATTATCTTTTGCATTAAATGTTGCCTTAAAACTTGTATCACCTGTCCAATTTTGCCATTGCACTTTAGTTTTACTAGAACTAGTACTAAAATTAAACACTGCAGAAGATGAAGTCGTAGTTGTTTTATAAATTGGTACATATAAATCTTTAGAAGTAACAACAACTCCTAAGCTATATCTTTTGCATGTAGTTTTAACTCTTATTCCTCCATCTGCATTAGAACCAGTTACTGACTTAACATTAGTCATATATGCTTTTACTGATAAACCCAAGTTAGCAGTCCCACTTATTGTATTCCTTTTAGTATAAGCACTTGAAACAACTTCATTACTTAATGTCCCAGACTCCTTTATTGTAATAGCAAGAGCATAGACAGTTCCCATCAAAATCACAAAAATTGTACAAATAAAAATTATTTTTCCTTTCACATAAAACTCTCCTTTGCTTTCAAATTTTGTTTACAATTACATTATAACAAATCAGTATTAAAAAGTTAATATATAAAAAAAGCCAACTAACGTTGACTAATTAAAACAATGTTATGATATCATGAATTGTAATATATATCATAAGTAGTAATAATAAACAAAAGAATATTGTTGTTGTTATTGCTTCTACTTTTTGATTTACTTTTTTTCTTGTAATTAACTCTATTAGTAAGAATAAAACATGTCCACCATCCAAAGCTGGAATTGGTAAAATATTCATAATACCTAAGTTAAGACTTAAATAAGCTGTTAAGTATAAAACACTTGATAAACCAGCCTTACGAGTTTCTCCTACTACTGTATATATTCCAACAGGTCCTGATAAATTATTAATTGATAATTTACCAGTAAATAAAGCTCCTAATGTTGTCCACATTTGATCTGATACCGCAGCAAACTTTTGAAAACCATATTTAAGTGCTGGTAAAAAACCTTTATTAACTTCTGTTTTCATTTCAATACCTAGTATTTTTCTTTCAATACCAGTATCTTCATCTTTTTCTGTAACTGGTACTATTTCATATGTATCAGTGCTTCCATCTTCATGTTTAATTCCAATTGTATATGTTTCATCTTTATATTTTAATAATAGTAATATTTGTGCTTTATCCCAAGTAGTAACCTTTTTACCATTAATTGATGTAATAACATCTCCCCCAACTATTCCTGCTTCACTAGCTGGATATCCTTCAGTAACATCATATATTTTTGGTTCTAAAGAAGGAGCTCCCCATATTAAAGCTATTACAAATAATAAAATTATTGCTAGCAAGAAATTGTTAAATACACCAGCGCATAAGATTATTAATCTTTGCCACCAAGGACGATTACACATAAATTGTTCTTTAGGAACTGTATTAGTATCATCATCTTCATAAATTTCTCCAGCCATCTGTACATATCCACCAATAGGAAGCGCTCTAATAGAATAATCTATTCCATCTTTACCTTTAATAGTCTTAATAGCTGGTCCCATACCTATTGAAAATTCATGAATATAGACGCCACTTTTTTTAGCACATATGAAATGGCCAAACTCATGTACAAATACTAATACACCTAAAATTATAATAAATAATATAATGTTAATTATTGTACTCATTTAATCCTCTTTCTATTATAGTAAATTTAATATCATATAAATTATTACATATCCATAAACTATAAATGTTATACTATCTAATCTATCTAATATTCCTCCATGACCTGGCATTATATTTGAAAAATCTTTAATTTCATTTTCTCTTTTCATTTTACTAAAGAATAAATCACCAAGTTGACCTAAAATACTTAATATTAATGTCATAAATATTAATAAAATTATATTAATATCATTAACAAGAACAGTTGCATAAAATATTGAACCTACTGCTGTACCAAGTATAGCTCCCCCAATACATCCTTCTATAGATTTTTTAGGTGATACCTTAGGCATAACTTTATGTTTGCCTATTAAAGTACCTATTACATAAGCAAATATATCTGTTACAACAGCTACTAAGATTAAATATAATAATAACCATTTATCTGATAATCTAAATATTAATAATAATTTAAAGAATATTCCTAAGAATAAAATTATTCCTATTAAATATAAAGCATCTCTTGTTGTATATTTACCTTTTTCATCATATATAGATGGTATAAGTAAACATAAAAATATTAATGATATAGCAAGTAATGAAATAGCACCTATCATAGATTGCGAATTAAAATTAATTAAAATTATTAATTCTAAACCTATTAAACCAAATAAAGTTATCATTGGTGAAAATGGTTTATGACTTTCTTTTAAATTAGTTATCTCTCTAAAAGCTTGTGCTGCTACTAAACAAATAGCAACTGTAAAAGGAATTCCTCCTAATAAATATAAAGGTATTAAAATAGCTATTGCTATTACTGCACTAATTACTCTTGTTTTCATTTTTTATTGCCTCCGAATCTTCTTTCTCTTTTATTAAATTCAGCTATTGCTTTTTCATATTCTTCTTTACTAAAATCAGGGAAATAAACATCAGGGAAATATAGTTCTGCATAACTAAGCTCATATAACATAAAATTACTTAATCTCTTTTCTCCACTAGTTCTAATAAGTAAATCTATAGGTGGTAATTCTTGATACATATACTTATACATTAAATCATCATTTATATCATCTATATCTACTTTACCATTTTTAACATCTTCACATAACCTTTTAGCTCCATCAGCTATTTCTTGTCTACCACCATAGTTTAAACATACATTAAAGATTCCTTTTTTATTATCTTTAGTCTTCTCTGTAATATAATCCATAGCTTCTAAAACATCTTCTCTTAAAGGCTCTCTCCTACCAGAAAATATTATTTTAATATCTTCTTTATGCATTTTTTCACTTTCTTTATGAAACCATTTAACAAATAAATCCATTAAATAATTAACTTCTTCATCAGATCTTTTAAAATTTTCTGTTGAAAATGCAAATACACTAAGTACTTCTGTACCTTTATTTATAATATAAGGAGCTAAATCTCTTATATTTTCAAATCCTTTTTGATGTCCTTTTAAAGAAGGTAATCCTCTTTCTTTAGCCCATCTTCTATTACCATCTAAGATAATAGCAACATGTTTAGGATAATAATTTTCCATATTTTCACCAAATCTTTCTTAATAAATTATACTATTTTATATATCTAAACGCAAGGTACAAAAAAAAGATACTAAGTATCTTTTAAAATGAATCAATATTAATTTTTACTTTATTAAGTCCAAGAATATAAGCATGAGCTTGTACTAGTGTACGAATAGCACTAGCCATTTTTCCACCACGACCTATAACAGTACCCATATCACTTTCATGAACTATAATTTCTAAAATAGTGGAATCTTCTTCACCACCAAATTGTTGAACACTAACCATATCTGGTTCTTTAGCTATACTTTTAACTAAATATTCAGTGAATTCTTTTAAATCCATAACTATTTACTTCCTTTTTTAGAATCAGTAAATTTCTTTATAATACCTTTTTGTGTTAATAAACTTTTAACAGTATCAGTAGGTTGTGCTCCTTTACTTAACCAGTATAAAGCTTTTTCTTCATCAATATTTAATTCATAATCAGCTGGAATTGGATTATAAGTTCCAACTTTTTCAATAAATTTACCATTACGAGGACTACGAGAATCAGAAGCTACAATAGTATAATAAGGTCTACCTTTAGCTCCTCCTCTTTTAAGTCTTAATTTAACTGCCATATATATACCTCCTTCACTTGACGCAAAGATAATATAACAAAAAAAAGGCTATGTGTCAACCTTTTTTAGTTTACAGACCTTAAATAATCTTTTATCTTTCTTCTAGCACTAAGAGTAATTGCATGAGATAACCACGTTTCCTTAGGATGAGCTTTCTCTTTAGTTAATATTAATATTCTATCTTTATTATTTAATTTATGACTAAGTTTAACTTCTTTACCATTAATATAAGCTTTATATAAATGATTTCCTAAATCAGTATGTAACTTATAAGCAAAGTCTATTACAGTAGCTCCCATAGGTAACTCAATAATATCTCCACTTAATGTATATACATAAATATTATTAGAAAATACTTCTCTTTTAACTCTTTCTATAAAATCAGAATCACTTTCTATAACATCATTTATTTCTCTCATAGTATTAAAGAATTGATAATTTAGTTTTAACTCTTGCTGCATCTTTTCTTTTCCTTCTCCACCATAGAATTCCCAATAAGCAGCAAGTCCTATTGTATTAATATCATCCATAGTTTTTGTTTTTATTTGAAATTGAATTAATCTATTATCAGGTCCAAATACTGTTGTATGAAGAGATCTATACATATTAGTTTTAGGACATGCTATATAATCTTTAAATTTCTGATTCATAGGTGTATATAATCTATGTATTAAACCAAGTACTTGATATGGATCATAATTATCATCAATAATTATTTTAAAATTAACTAAATCATGAATATCATTAAGCTTATAACCTTTATTAAGTTTTTGATATATATGGTAAATATTAAGTATTTTAACTCTATAAGTATATTTAATTTTATTTTTCTTTAATATCTTTTCTATTTCCTTACTTACTATTTCAATACTTTTCTTATAATCTTTTTCTATTATCTTTCTTTTTTCAGAAATAACATCATAAGACTCTTTATCTAAATAAATTAAACATAAATCTTCTAAACTACATTTAAGTGAAAAAGCACCTATTAAATAAGCAAGTGGTACAAATATCATTAAAGTTTCATTAGCACTTCTAATTCTTTTCTCTGGAGCTTTATATTCTAAAGTTTCCATATTATGTAATCTATCACATAATTTAATAATTATTATTCTAACATCATCATTTAAACTATTAATAAGTCTTCTTATATTAGCATTAGTAGCTTCATCTTTCGTATAATGTAAATTATTAATCTTTGTAACACCATCTACTAAATGAGCTATTTCATCCCCAAATTCCTTCTTTATATATTTAATTGTATACTTTGTATCTTCTACTACATCATGGAGTAAACCAGCACATAAAGATGCTCCATCGGCCTTAAAACGTGTTAAATTCATACATACATGTAATGGATGAATAATATATGGTTCACCTGATTCTCTTTTTTGTTTCTTATGAGCATTATTTGCTACTTCATAAGCTTTTTTAACCATTGGTATTTCTTCTGGATTATATTTTTCTACTTCTTTTAAAACATCATCAATTGTAATCATATATTCACCTCCATAATAGATAGATATCATAATAACACAAAAAACTAAAAAAAACCATTAGTATAATGGCTCATTTTTAGTTTCTGCTATTTTTTTCTTTTTATTTTTATGAACTATAATAAATATTACTACTAAAAAACATAATCCACCTATTAAATAATATAAATAATTATTAATAAAATCTTTTATATTATCTTTCATACTTATTAACTCTTTAGTTGTAAAAACATAATTAGTATCACCATTTAAATTAAATGTTACATAACCATTCTTAACTAAAATACCATCAGTTACTAACTTATATTTTTCATTCTCATTATAAGAAAATATCTTAATACTAGTATTATCACTATAAGTATCTCCAACATACAAAGTAACTTCAGTATTCTTAGGTAAATTAGTTTGATATTCTAAATAATTACTTTCTATATTATTAAATTCTAATTTAAATTCATTACTTAATAAATCACTAGGTATAACTACTTGATATAATAAACCATTATATTCATTAACTTTATTATAATATAAAGTTCTATCATAACTATTTAAATAAGAAATAATATTACTAGATATAATAGCACTATCTAATTTACTATAATATACTAAATCTAAATTAGTTCCAGTTGCATCTACTGTATTACTTAAATTATCTAAGTTATCTATAATCATTGTATCATTTAAATTACGATATACAAGTAATCTATATTCCGTTTCTTCTTCATTTACTTCAGTTACTTTAATTTTTATTAAATTAATACCTTCTTTTAAATCAGTATCTCCAGTTACTTTAACAGTTGCTGTACTAGATAAAGTATTATAAGTAAGCGGAAGTGTCTTAATATCATTAGAAACCCCTATTAAATAAGTATAATTATCTTCATTATCTAAATTAATATTCATATTATATACTATTAAACTTTTTAATTTACTACTCTCTTCTACTACTTCTATTTCTTCAGTAGAACGAGTTATTCTTATTTCATAATTAGTTTCTTTATTATTAGAAGAACTTACATTTACTGTAAAAACATTCTCCCCTATTTTTAATTCTTTTTCACCAGTACCAGTTAATAATGCATTAGAATCAGTAGCAGTTGCTGATATTAAAACTTTATCAGTACTTTTACCAACAGTAGCTTCATATATTGTTTTACCTTCTTCATATCTAATATTAGTACCAGATACAGATAAACTCTTTAAAGAAGTATCCCCTGTTCTACTATCAATTCTTGTAATAGTAATTGTATAAACAGAAGATGCTCCATTCTCAGCTTTAACCAGTATCTTCTTAACATTTTTACCATAACTTAATTCAACAGTTCCATCTCCAGTAATTGTTTGTTTATTATCACTAGAAGTAGCTACTATATTAACTTTATCTACATTACTAGGTACTGTTAAATAATATTCATATTTTGTTTTACTAAATGTTGGTGTTAATGTATAACCTTCAACATATAATGTTCCTATTTGTGTATTAGTACTAGGTTCTACAGTATTTATAGTAACACCAGAAAAAGACTGCGATATAATATCTCCTGTATTATAGTGAGAATCTCCATTACGGGAAACACTAAACTCTTTAATACCAGCTTTTAAAGTAGTAAATTTAATTACTACTGGTGATATATAAGTATCCCAGTATCTCCCATTATCTTCTTTATCTATATAAACTTTACCATTCTTTTCATCAACTGAATAAGAATTAGCACCACTAGTCCAAGATAAACCACCAAATTTAAAATAATTTGGATCATAATTAATTATGATATGAAAATCCTTTATCTTTAAATCAGGATTATTCTTATTTTGATAATCTACATTTAACTGAATATAAATACTACTGCCTACAATAGGATTCTGAATAGATGATTCTAAATAAGTAAAAGCACTTACAATAGAAGGAATTATAATTAATAATAAAAAAGTAAATAAATATTTTATTCTTTTCATATAACATCCTCCTACTATAAAAATATTATATTATATCTTTTATAATAATTCAATTAATTAAAATATATTTAATAATTATAATATTTTTGTTATTATATCTTTAGGTGATTAAAATGAAAGATTGTATATTTTGTAAAATAATTAATGGAGAAATCCCTTCTAGAAAAGTATATGAAGATGATAATGTTATTGTTATTATGGATGCTGATCCTAAAGTAGATGGACACTCTCTTATCATACCTAAAAAACATATAACAGATTTTACTGAACTAAGTAATGAAGACATTATTAATATTCAAAATATTGCTAAAAAAGTTGGTATTAATATAATGAATAAATTAAATGCTACTGGTTTAACTTGTGGTATTAATTATGGAGATTCCCAAGCTGTAAAACATTTCCATATGCATATCTTACCTAACTATTTAATAAAAGATAAATCTAATAAAGACTTAGATGAAATTTATAATATTATAAAAGAAGATTAAAAAATCTTCTTTTAATTTTCATAAGTACTCTTAAAAGTACTTATTCTAGATACTTTATCTATAATCTTTATTCCTTCATTAGTATATCTATATAAATTACCATAAGTCAACTTAGTATCATAATCTTTAATATAATATACTAAATCATCTTTTACATATTCATATGTATATACATCACTATCTATTTTACTTACTTGACCATCATAATAATTTAATTCTCCAGTAAGTACATAATCCTTTAAATAATATATACTCTCTCCATTACTACTAACTTTTATTTTACTAGTATTAACATCACTATCTATCTTAGTTACTTTATCACTTTTTATAATATATAAATCTCCATTATATTTATCATTAACATTTGCTACTACTATAAAACCATCTTTATAATCAATTAAATCTGTATATACTTTATCTATAAGTTCTATAGATTCCTTATTATTAGATATCTTATTACATTTTAATTTATTAGTACCAGTAATATAATAAATATAATTATTATATATTTTAGATACTTTTACATTACCAGTATTCTTTTCTACTAAGACTTCATCTTTACCTATTCTTTTATAATATAAATTATATTTATCATTTTTATACTTAGTATATACTATTTCATCATCTATATAACTAACTAAAGAATATATATCATCTACTATTTTATTACTATTTTCTCCATCATAATAATATAATTTTTTACTATCATTTTTTATAATAAAATATAACTTATTACATGAATCATCTTTACAATAATATTCATTTACATTAGTAGCTATCTTAGTACTTTTATTATTTTTTAAATTATAAATATATAAATCATTATTACTATCTAAGAAAATAATATTACTATAATCATTACTAAATATAATATCACTAGTACTATCTACTATCTTAGTACTCTTAGATTTATTTATATCTTTAATATATAAACCATCTTCTTTAGTAAATAAAATATAATTATCTTTTACTTCATTAATCTTTAAAACATTCTCTTCTTGACTAATAACTTTTCTATAATTAGAAATATTCATATTATAATTATTATCTAAGTAAACAATATATTTATCATCACTAGTAAAATAAAAACTACCAGCATTAATATCATCACTTATATTAATCTTTTTATTTTTCTTTAAATCATATAAATATAAACTATTTGAACTTTGATATAAAATATATCTATCAGAACTATTTGCATATTTAACTCTTTCCGTACTTTCATAATCAGCTAGTTTTATCGCATCATCTTTATTAATTCCATCTTCTGATAATAAATATAAAGCTCCATCACTATCATTAAATAATATAGGATAAGTTAATTCTTTTTTATGAAATATCTTAAATAAAAAAATACCTAATAATAAAACTATTACTAATATTATAACCAATAACTTAATATTCACTTTTATATTACTCTTTTTATTCTTCTTTATATTTTTCTTTTTCATTTTAATTACTCTCTTTCTAATTAATACTATAAACATATCCATTAGTATCACCACTAATTAAATAACTATTATATCTATTTATTAAGAAATCTTTTTTATCTGTAATAGTTTTAAGTCTCCTATTTATTCTTCTTTTAGTTTTCGAATTCATTTTTAAATATAATCTCTTATCTTTTAAAATAAATTGATAACCCAAAAAATTAATACCATCATGAATTTCTCTTATCTGTTTCTTATTATTAAATTTTAAATTGATTTCATTAATTTTTTCTTCTATTTTCTTATAGCAATAATTTAAATATTCTTTACTAGGATGAATTAAAATAAAATCATCCATATATCTAATATAATATTTAATATGCAATTTTTCTTTTATAAAATGATCTATATCATTCAAATAAAATATTGCTAGTATTTGTGAAGTATAATTACCTATTGGTAAACCTCTATCCTTTTCATATCTAGGTATTTTATCTAATTCATCTATAAGTTTATCTTTCTCATATTTAGAAATATGTCTATTCATAATATTTTCTTTTCTAACACTAATTAATTTATCAATTTCTTTATTTATATAATCATAACTAGTACTATCTATTATCTCTTTAATTAAATTATAA
>Ga0065708_1040319_pt1 | contig 11604 bp, 8 predicted proteins | sample Hoacrofraction12_2_FD_59095 | JGI IMG/M metagenome (GOLD analysis project Ga0065708, IMG submission 59095) | Hoatzin crop microbial communities from Cojedes, Venezuela, sample from fiber fraction 12 v1 | ecosystem: Host-associated > Birds > Digestive system > Esophagus > Crop | place: Venezuela... | reverse complement strand
TGGCGAGCCTGATAAAACAATCTGGTGCGACATCTGCGGTGACATCAACGGCGATGGCACGATTGACATCACCGACGTGACTGGCCTCATCGACCTGGTGCTGGCTGGCGGCAGTAATTGATGCCTCGGCTAAACATTAACTATAACAAATCCCCGACTAATTTTCATTTAGTCGGGGATTTTTATAGCCGTTAATTGGATACCGAAATTGCAGGGCAGTGAAGGTTGCGATATAAGCATAAACCGACAACAAACAATTAATTTGCAGTATTTTAACCTAAAGATTATTGTAAAATAACAGCAGTGAATGGTGCAAGCGTGAGACGGTCACCTGTTGCACAAGGGATAAAAGAACATTGGCCACACTCAATCAAAGCACGACCTGCAATATCATCCTGATGAGGAATGGTGGTCGTGACCGCATCACCACTGGGGTTCAGAGCAACAATCAATCGGCTTGTGGCATTCCAGCGAGCATAAACCATGGGGTAGGGGGTTGACATGTCGCTCAGCAACTGCCAGTCACCCGTGTTGCCCAGTGCTGGATATTGCTGTCTGAGTGACAACACATTGCGCACCATCCACAAGAGGGAATTGTGGTCTTTTTCTTGAGTCTCGACTGTAAGAGCACCGCCATCGGTGTCGATGGGTAAATACAAATCTGCGGGCAAACAAGTAGAAAAGCCAGCATTGAGACCATTGCTCCACTGCATGGGAGTGCGTGAACCAGCACGATAACGTGCTCCCTCCTTGTCAGGCGCATCGGGTTGATATTTCATGCCTATCTCATCGCCATAATAGATAGTGGGCGGCCCTGGCATCGTCAAGCAAAACATCAGGCAAACCTTGAGCTGGTCCAGTGTGTTGCGCGTGCCATTGTTGGGGCGTATCACATCGTGGTTGCTGGTGGGGACAGTAATGTAGCCCCACTGACGTGTGGCGTTGCGAGCATTGATGTAGTTAGTAATGAATGGCACATAACTGCCCAGGCCACTGCGGTCAAAATAACAATACTCATAGTCGCCACAGTCGGGTGCACCCTTGGGCAAAAACAAAGCATCAAATCCCCGCAATCCAAAGTGTATCATGAAGTCTAAATGAAAACCAGCCAACAACGACTGTTCAGGCTGCGACCACTCGGCAATGAGCAAGCGGTCAGGATACTCGCCATCAAGCCATTGTCTCATCTGTTGCCACAAACGGATGTTTTCACGCTTATCATCATCATTCTTGATGAGCGATGACGCCATGTCCACCCTGAAACCGTCCACCCCCCGATCCAGCCAATAGGACATGATGTCTTGCAGCTGGCGACGCACTGCACGTGGGCCTGGAGCGTCAATGGGTTGTTGTTCAGGGTCGTTGGGGTCTGCATTAGCAAAGCCATAGTTGAGTGCCGGCTGATGTTCAAAATAATTCTTGCGATAATACTTGGCACGAGGTGCATTAGCCAAGCCATAGCTGCCCCATGTGGCAATGGCCGGGTCATGAGTGCGATGACGACGCTCCAGCGTAGCACGCTCGGCATCGTTGATGCTATCGGTCCAGATGTAATAGTCGCTATAACGGTTGGTGCGCAGCTCACCCGATGCCTTGAACCACGGATGTTGATTGCTGGTGTGACCAGCCACCAAGTCCAGACACACCCTGATGCCCCGACGATGAGCCTCGTGAATGAGCTGCAACAAGTCTCTAGTGTCTCCAAAACGTGGGTCAACCTGATAGAAATCGGTCACATCATAACCACCATCCTGCCATGCCGAGGCAAAAACAGGATTGAGCCAAATCACATTGACACCCAGACGTTTCACATAATCTAATCGAGAGATGATGCCCTTCAAGTCACCAATGCCATCACCATCACTGTCTTGAAATGAAGACGGATAAATCTGATAAACCACAGCCGTGTCCAACCAGACAAGCCAAGCCTGGCCCCATGCATGAGCTCTCAACAGCACGAGGGTGGCAATGATGAGTGCCAAACGTTTCATTTCAAACGATAAAGATAACCCAGTGACACCATGATGCACATGCCAGACGAGCCACTGAAGGTATCGGACTTATGGTTGCTAAACACATCGTTCAAGCCATAATAAAAACGCCCCTCCAGCAACAACGAACCTCGACGATTGAGGTTCACTTCCATGCCAACACCAGCCGAGATGCCATAGTCAAAGCGATTCTTGATATCAAGCGTGTATTGCTCGATGTGACGGCTGTTTTCGTCAAAGTATTGAATGCCAGCCGCCTCCTTGTAATCAAAATTGGAGTTAACCCCATCGGCAATCATGATACCAACTTCAGGACCCGCATTGAAAAAGACCTTGACACGCTGGTTGCCAAAGTAGATGTGGGTCATAATGGGCAGCTGCAAATAAGTGAATCGATGGCGAAAACTATAGTCTGCATCATCAAATGTTTCTTTCCAACCGCGTTGCTCCATGTTGAGCTCGGCAATGAGGCCAAAATGCTTTTCCTCAATGTAACGGAAAGTCACACCCGCCATCGCACCAGGCAGCAACACTTGAGGCACACTGGGGTTGAAGTTGACACGTGACAACGTTAAACCAGCCTTGCCTCCCACCGCAATGTTGCCATCGTAGTGGGTCTGTGCAAAAGTGGCCAGTGCCACCAGCATCATTGCAAGTGCCGCAAGTCGTCTCATTTCACCTCGACAGTAATCTTGTGGTCGGTTGAGAAATGCACCACATCGATGGCACGATTGGTGTATCCACTCCAGTTGTTGTCACGCTCAAAACGGAAACTGGTCTGAATGCCCTTGTACAGTGGTGTGTCCTCGGTAATGCGACCATCTGTTCCCAATGAACGCAACAGGAACATACCCGTATCAAAGCCAAACAAGCCCATGTTGGGCATGGCAGCCAACATATCACCACCAAATTGCTTGCGATACCTTGCCTCGATGTCACGCGTGCGGAATCCCTTGGAGTTAAAGAAACGCGAGAACATATAGGTGTCAATATCCTGCAAATCAGTTTGATATTCTTTCAAGTAAAGTACATATTCAGGGTAGGCGACCAGAGCCATGTCGCAATCAAAGCGTTCTTTCTTGACTTGCTTGAGTGCCTTGACAACCTTCTTGAGCAGTGACTTACTGCCTGTTGAGGGGATAAACACATATTTTGCACCCGGATTCATCTGGTTGGACACCGTGTTGTAAGACAACTCACCAGTCACATTGATGGTCGTGCTGTACTGGTTGTTATCGGCGATGTGTGAACGCATCTGTTCAAAAATTTCCTTGTTGTCTGCATCATCACCTTGCTCGACTAGATAGATAACATTGTAACCACTGAACTGCTGGTCAAACCACTTGAGTACAATTTGCGCGAACCTATCAGTCGGTGTGTTCACTTGATAGATGTTGGCATTGGTGCGATAATCCTCATTCTTGGTTGTGAAGCAGTTAAGCACCGAGATATTGTTAGCCCGTCCAAACTCATTGATGCGTTGCAGTTGTTTGGGCTCACTGGGAGCAATAATCAAATGCATTGTCTTGAGCTCGGGCAGCGACAAGATGCTATCAGTCACGTTTAGGTTGTGTTGCGTGTCATAGACCTTGAGGTTAATGCGCTTGCTGGTGGTGTTGCTGGCACTGTCCAAGGCTAGCAAGAACCCCTTGTAAAAGTCGGTGTACAGATAGGCCTGCTTGGGCGGGTTGCTCTTGTGCAACTGGAATGGCAACACCATTGCAATGTTAATGTCATCACCCACAGCATGAGCGGCAACGCTGTCGTAAATGTCATTGATGCGCGGCTCATAGTATTGCTGCAACTCATCCAGTGGAATGGTCGCCATATCGCCCATCACACGCTCAGAATAAGGTACAGGCAAACTGATAGTCTTGCCTTTTTTAGCTTTTTTCATGTTGGGGTTAGCAGCCATCAGTTCCTGCTCGGTAATGTCATTGTTAGCAGCAATTGAGGCAAAGGTCTCACCTTTCTGAACTTTGTATTTGTAATAGCGACGGCCACTGCGTTCATACTGGAAGGGCAATGCCGAGTTGGGTGTTACCTTGACGGTTTCACCCTCCTGATATTGCGAGGGTTCCAGTCCTGGATTAGCAGCAAGAATGCCCTCGACCGATGCGTTATACTGCTTGGCCAGGGTGTAGATGTTCTCGCCATATTGCAGCTTGTGATAAACAGGCTCACCCGCCGTGGGGGCTACAATGGTTGTCACATTGGAAGACTGAGTGGTGGTGGCAGTTCGTTCAAAAGCGTCGCGCACCTGTTGGCTGGCATTGTTGCTCGATTGGGCAGACGTTGCTGTGGCAGCACCTGTTGTGGGAATGGTGATAACCTGTCCCGTCTGAAGGCCATACTCGGTGCCTGGATTAGCCGCTATGATATCATTCACCGTGATATCATAACGCTTAGCCAGACCATAAAGGGTCTCGCCTTGCATCACGGTGTGTTTAACACCATTGCTGGCCGTTGTTGCTGCGGCAGCACTGCCATTGTTGTTGTCACCAACTGGGAAGTAAAGCACAGTGCCACTGTCAATGCCGTTGGCAGCACCAGGATTGTACTTGATGATATCATCCTTGCTCATGTTGAGCCGCTGAGCGATGTCTGCGAGGCTCTCGCTGGCTGCGGGACGATAATAGTAAAATTCGACGCCACCGATAGTGGTCTTGGGCAATGTGTTAACTTGTGCCCACGCGCTCATTGCAGCAAGGGCTAGTGCTGTTAGTAATGTAATATGTTTAATGCTCATAATCAGTTTGTTTACAATAAAATTCTATCAGCAATAAGCTATGGTTTATCTGTTAGCGTGGCAAAATTACAAAAAAATATCTTTTCTGGCAAAGCAAAACGGCGTGAAAGTATCACTGTTGTTGATAAATAGCGCACAAAAGTTAATGACAGCCCATGTCATGAGGACACAGGCTGTCATGTGGTGAGTTATTTTTAGCAGAGTTATCACCCGCCCGCTTGCAAGAAGAATGGGCAGAAGCTTTCAAGCCAGATGATAACGATACCAGCCAGATAGCCAGCCATGGCAATGAGGGTAATGCGCTTGAGATACCAGAAGAACGGAATCTTCTCGATGCCCATGGCTACCACACCAGCGGCGCTGCCAATGATGAGCAATGAACCGCCAACGCCAGCACAGAATGCCAACAGATGCCAGAACAAGCCATCCTCGACAAAGCTCAAGTAGTAAGGGTCAGCACCCATGGTTGCATACCCGTCAAACATCTTCATGCAAGCAGCTACCAGCGGCACATTGTCAACAATGGATGACAAGTAGCCAATGAGCGTTGTCATGATGATGGGCTCGTGGATGTGAGTATCCATGGCAGTTGCCACCGTGTGGAGCACACCTGCCTGACTGAGAGCGGACACAGCCATGAGAATACCCAAGAAGAACAAGATGGTGGGCATGTCGATAGCCTTCACAGCCGATGACACGCGACCGCCCAACTTGGGGTCAATCTTGTAGGTGCGAACCCAAATCTCGGTAACACACCAGATAATGCCCAGCGAAATCATGATGCCCATGAATGGAGGCAGCCCCGTGAGCGTCTTGAACACAGGCACAAACAACAGGCCTGCCACACCCAGAATGAGCATAGCCTTGCTCAGGTGGGGATGTTCCTCGGCCATCTGAGGGTTCTTCTCAGCATTGGTGGTCACTTGTTGAATCTTTCCCTCCTTAACAAAAAATTGTGCAATAAACACAGGCACAACGAGAGCCACGATGCTGGGGATGAGCAGATTGACAATCAGACCCATTGAGGTCACTTTCTCGTCCATCCACAACATGATAGTGGTCACGTCACCGATGGGTGAGAAAGCACCACCAGCGTTGGCTGCAATCACAATCATTCCAGCAAACAACCAGCGTTCCTTCTGGTCGCTAAGCAGTCGTCGCAACATCATCACCATGATAATGGTTGTGGTCATGTTGTCCAGCACAGCCGACATCACAAATGATACCGCCGACAAGATCCACAACAGTTGGCGCTTGTTGTTGGCATGAATGTGTTCGGTAATAAAGGTGAAACCGCCATAGCGGTCAATAATCTCGACAATGGTCATGGCACCAATGAGGAAGACCAGGGTCTCGCAGGTCTCGCCCAGTTGTTCCACAATGCCATCGTGCATGTGGTCATCACCCGAGAAAAGGGCATAAACTGTCCAGAGGACACCACACATGAGCAACGCAAACGTTGCCTTGTTAATATGCAATGGATGTTCACATGCGATCAGCAGATAGCCGACCACAAAGATAGTAATCATTGCTGCAATCATCGCAGTACAATAATTTAAATAGGTTTGTCTGTTAATGTTGTTATTTAACTCTCTAATGCGCTTTTAACGCAGACGGTCGCTGTCACGCAGCTTGCGCTTGTCGCGCGACATGGCATGGTGGGCCAGCATCAAGAAGACGATGGCCAACACGGGCAAGAAATTGGGGTTGCACCAATGCACTTGAGCGCCAGGGAACTTGTCAGGAATGACAAAAGCCTGGATGCCAATCGACAACAGCAGGGCAATGGCAACGATGATGTCCACAAAGGTAATCGTCATCTGCCGTTGAAGGTTGTGGTACTGGAAAATAGCGACAAAGGCCAACACAATGATGAGGCCAATCATGACAGTGAGCAGTGGGTCAATGTGCAATTGACCTGGCACACCAGTCTTCATAGCGCCATAGACAAAGTACTCACCCTCACCCACCGAAAAGGTCAAAGCGGGGAAAAATGCAAACACTGCCATCAAGATAATAGCAATGAGCAAATAGAGAGTTTGAATGCGTTGAATAACCATAACAATGATTGAATGATTTAGTTCGTTATAAAATTATTGTTGTTGATGCGCCGCAAAATTACGGATTTTTTTCCATAATTATCATATTTCAACCAAGAAAATCACTTTTTAACTTTATTTTGTGCTAACTTTGCATGACTTTTGCCTCTTTTAGGGGTGACAAGACCATAATTTTGCATCACATGACACAACAAGAGATTGATAAAACCTATCGTCAGGCTGTCCGCAGTCTGGACGACGCAGCCATCAGCGATGCACTCGCACTGGTGCAGCAGATGGCCAAGGAACTTGAACGCGGTGACATCAACGATGAGCTGCAACGCCTCAACATGTCCTACCGCTTCATGCTCAAATATCTGGAACAGGGAGTGCTAGACCCACAGCGTGACAACATTCTTGCTGATATCCGCGAGACGTTGTACACGCTTGCCGACCGTTGTTACATGGCCATGCAAGAGCAGGCACTCAGCCACGAGGTGCTGTATGTGCGCCGCCGCGAGCTGTCCACAACATCATTGATGAGCATCATTGATGAGTATCGCAATGCCCTGCAACGGTTGTCATTGCTCATGTCACCCCCAGCCGAACAACGTGACAAGTCTGCCATCATGTCATGTCGTCAAGAGACAGAATTGCTCGAGACTAAACTATTCAACAAAGTGTGGAGTTCGTTTCCGTTGACAAGCGATGAGGCCAATAGCCTGAAGTTGTGCATCACAGGCGACATCATGCCATTGTATGCCCGTTGCCTGCTGGTAGCGGCACTGTTTGTGGGACTGATGAAATTTCATGATGAGGCCAAGCTTAATGTGCTGATGGACACATACACCCAAGCCGAAGCGCCACAATTGCAGTTGCGCGCACTCACTTGCGCACTACTGACCCTGGTGGCACACAACAAACGCGTAACAGCAAGCAACAATGTGATGTCTCGCCTCAAGGAGCTAATGGAAAACGATGATTTCCAACATGACGTGTGGAATGTGCAAGTGCAACTGGCCCGTTCACGCAACACCGAAAATGTGAAACAGCGTGTCCGTGACGACCTGATACCAAACCTGATGAAAATGCGTCCAGACTTGATTGACAAATTCAAGGAAGAGGACCTGACAGACATGGAAATCAGCAATGAGGCCAACCCCGAGTGGCTGCAATGGCTTGAAAATAGTGGCATTGCACGCAAGATAGAGGAATTTAACGAGCTGCAACTTGAGGGCAGCGACGTGTTTATCGCAACATTTGCCCACCTCAAGTCGTTCCCCTTCTTTAAGACAATGAGCAACTGGTTCTTGCCGTTCCATGCCGACCACTCAATGGCAGCCGAGACACTTGGCGACGGCAACAATGCCATAGCGCAGATCATACAACGCGCCCCCTACTTGTGCAATAGCGATAAATATTCGTTTTGTCTGTCGTTGAGGTCATTACCCCAATCACAGCGCAACATGATGACCACGCAACTCGAAGGCCAGAACGACGCCTTGCAAGAAGCACAAGAGACCAGCTTGCCCGATAACCAAAAGTTGCGCACCGCCATTGTCAATGCATTTGTTCAAGACTTGTATCGTTTCTTTAAGTTATTCTCGCGGCGCCGCGAGTTCATTGCCGTGATGGACAATCCTGGTATTGACCTGACCGATTTCCAGCCACTTGCCATGGTGAGCCGCGATGCCAACGTGCTCATGTTGCTGGGCGAGATGTACTTCAAGAACGGCTTTAACACCGATGCCATCAAGTGTTTCACACGGCTTGAGAAGACGAGTGATTTCCAAGATGAGCATTTGTACCAAAAAATTGGCTTTGCTTATCAAAATGCAGGAGATTATCCCCAAGCCCTCAAGTACTACCAGCGCTATGAGTTGTTGCGTGATGACGACGTGTGGAACATGCGACACATTGCCGCATGTTACAGAGCCACTGGAGAATTAGACAAGTCACTGGAATATTATCGTCGAGCCGAAGCCATGGCACCACAAAATGTTGCCCTCACGCTCACCGTGGGTCATGTGCTTCTAGAACAGGGAAATACACGTGATGCCTTGCAGCAATACTTTAAGGCTGACCTCATGCCCAATGCCAAGCATCGCGCCTGGCGCCCCATTGCGTGGTGCTCCTTCCTGCTCAGCGACTATGACAAAGCGCTGGATTACTATGACCGCATCATGAACGATGACACCGCATCTCCTCAAGACTGGCTCAACCGTGGCCATGTGCTGTTGTGTCAAGGCAAGACAAAGCAGGCCATCGAAGCTTATCGCCAGTCGTTGCACGGCATCAAGGACGATTGCCACAAGTGGCGCAAAATGTTCAGGGGTGATGCTGAGGAATTGCACCGTCATGGAGTGTCGTCGGTTGACCAATCACTCATTCCCGATGCCGTGTGCACCCAATTAACTGACAACGGTAATACTGACTAAAAGATTATGATAGACCGCAATACAGTACAACAAATTTTAGATACCGCCAACATCTATGATGTGGTGAGTGATTTTGTTACCCTGCGACGCAGGGGTGCCAGTTGGGTGGGGTTGTGTCCATTCCACAACGACCGCAACCCCTCGTTTTACGTTTCACCCACCAGAGGCATCTGCAAGTGTTTCAGTTGCGGCAAAGGAGGCAGCCCAGTTAACTTCATCATGGAGCACGAGCAACTGAGCTACCCTGAAGCACTCAAGTGGCTGGCCCGCAAATATCACATCGAAGTTGTCGAGACTGAGATGACTGATGAGGAACGGGCCAAACAGGATGAACGTGAGTCAATGCTCATGATCAATGAATGGGCATGCCAATACTTTGAGAAACAGTTGCATGAGACGCAACAAGGGCGGGACATTGGCATGGCGTACTTCAATGAGCGTGGATTCAACGAGCAATCCATCAAGGAATTCAAACTGGGCTATTCTAGCGATGTGCGTGATGCTCTCTATCAAGCGGCTGTCAGGAAAGGTTATAACCGCGACTTGTTATTTAAAACAGGATTATGCCTTGATGATGGTCATGGTGGAGTAAAAGACCGTTTCAAGGGGCGTGTCATGTTTCCCATCATGAACCTTGCAGGCAGTGTGATTGGATTTGGCGGTCGCACACTCAGCCATGACAAGAGAGTCCCCAAATATGTCAATTCACCAGAGTCGATTATTTACAACAAGCGCAATGTGCTGTATGGTCTTTACCAAGCTAGGCGAGAAATCTCCAGGCAAGACAAGTGCTTCATCGTTGAGGGCTATGCCGATGTCATCTCGATGCACCAGTCTGGTTTCAAGAATGTCATCGCCGCATCGGGAACGGCACTGACCGAAGGACAAATCCATGCAATTCACCGTTTCACCAGCAATGCTACCGAGATGTTTGATGGTGATGCCGCTGGCCTGCATGCCGCCATGCGTGGCGTGGACCTGCTGCTGAGCGAGGGCCTCAACATCAAGGTGCTGGTCTTACCTCCCGATGATGACCCTGATAGCTTTGCCCGTTCACACAATGCGACTCAGATACAAGAATTTATCGATGCCAACGAGACCGACTTTATTCGTTTCAAGGCCAATCAGTTGCTAGGCAATGCCCAAAATGACCCCATCCGGCGTACCGAGGCCATCACCGAGGTGATGAAAAGCATTGCGCTTATTCCATCCGAAATTTCGCGCTCGGTTTATGCCAAGGAGTGCAGCGAAATGTTCGGCATTGAGCAACAAGTGCTGTTGCGTGAAATCAGAAGACATGTGAACGAAAACCGCGAACAACGGCGCAGAAAACGTGAGCGTGAACAATTGGCCCAACAAAACGAACAACAAGGCACTCATAGCGAAGCGACAGAGCCCGTTGATGACACGACCTCAAACATCGCAAGCCCCCCAACAAGCGCCACAGTTTCCCCTGCGACTATCAGTGTGAGCAAGTCCAATGACATTGTTGTGCAGGAGCGTGAAGTGATTAGATTAGTCATCAAGTATGGCATGTGCCACCTGTGTGATTACAGCTTTGAAGACGGGTCAATACGTCCCATAACGGTGATCGAATACATCAAAGAGCAGATGAAACTGGATTGCATGCAATTCAGCGAGCCATTGTTTGCCAAGACCTTTAACACAGCCTGGCAAAAGTTAACTCAGTTTTATCAGGACTTGCGCGCATTTGAGCAACAGGCAGACATTGAAAGGCAAAAGGAAATTGCTGAATTGCGACAAGAGCAGGAAGACAGCATCGAGGGCATGGACAGTTCGGCCATCATCCATGCCATGGAACGACGGGAAAAGGCGATTGAAGCCAAGGCATTAAGCACCCAACGAACCAAAATCAAGGAGTTTCGCGCAAACTACTTGGAAAACATGTTGTTTTCTTATCCCGATGATGATATTCGCAACCTGTCCAACCAGCTGGCCATTGAGCGTAATAAACTAAGCAAAATACACACTCAGTTTGCCACAATCATCGATGAGATTGACCGCCTGGCGTCTCTGGTAGATGAGATGCTGTATAACTGGAAGAATGCAATCGTGCAGACACAAATCATGGAGCTGAATCAACGCATCGCCACAGCCGCACCAGAGGAGGAGGTCAAACTCACACAACAATTGCAACACTGTCTGGAAATGAGGCGCGAGTTGTCTAGGTTGATAGGCGAGCGAGTGATAAATCCCATGTAAAAAATCATTTTAATTTGATAAAATCGGGCAATATCACACTGTAGCAACGATATTTTTATTAACTTTGCGCCCGCAAAACGTCACATCATGGTTCCGTAGCTCAGTTGGATAGAGCAACAGCCTTCTAAGCTGTGGGTCCTGGGTTCGAATCCCAGCGGAATCAC
>Ga0065708_1006788_pt1 | contig 11638 bp, 6 predicted proteins | sample Hoacrofraction12_2_FD_59095 | JGI IMG/M metagenome (GOLD analysis project Ga0065708, IMG submission 59095) | Hoatzin crop microbial communities from Cojedes, Venezuela, sample from fiber fraction 12 v1 | ecosystem: Host-associated > Birds > Digestive system > Esophagus > Crop | place: Venezuela... | reverse complement strand
CAGCTACGGCAAAGGTGAAACTCACAGCTTCTTTACTGGAGCTGCTAAACTTGGTGCCACATTCAAACTCGATGGACGCAATAGCTTCAATGCTCATGTCTATTATGGCACCGAAGCCCCACGTCCCTACGATGCCTATATCTCGGTACGCACCAAAGACGATGTAATTGACTTGAAAGTAGAAAAAATCTTCTCAGTTGACTTGAGCTACACCATGAGCTATCGCAACTTGAAGGCTGTGTTTACAGGATTCTTTACCGACCAACGTGACAACACCGAGCGCACCGCTTTCTATGATGACCTCAATAGCACGTTTATGAACTATGCACTCACAGGTGTGAACAAGCAATACAAAGGTGTGGAAATAGGTATCAGCTATAAACTTTCACCATCTCTCACTGTCAATGGCGCAGCCAACATTGGCCGCTATCAATACAAGAATCGACCCATTGGCACTCGCAGCTATGAAAATGGAGCCGAAGCCGATGTAACACAGACAGTGTATCTCAAGAACTTCTATGTGGCAGGCACTCCACAAGAATGTTACTCGCTGACATTCAACTGGGCTGGTCCCAAGATGTGGTTTGTTGAAGTGGGTGGAGCATGGATGAATCGGTCCTACGTGAGCCTCTCACCTATCCGCCACGAGAAAATCGACAAACTCTACACCATTGCCGAGAGTGAGGAACACTTGCAGCAAATGATTAAGGACATCAGCCTACAAGAAAAGCTCAACGAGGCATTAGTCATCAATGCTAGCATCGGACATGTCATCTACATCAATCGTAGTGCATCGTTCAACATCAACCTAAGTCTGAACAATATCCTTAACAATAAGAATATCCAAACGGGTGGTTATCAACAAGGCCGATTTGACTATAAGAACTATACCACGGCCAAGTTCCCCAACAAATATTACTATGCACAAGGATTCAATATGTTCTTGAACTTAGGACTCCGCTTCTAAACAAGCTTTTAACAATCACAACCAAGATATAAATAAAACATAACAATACACAACACTATGAAACGTTTTAATTTCTATCTCAGCTTGATGCTCCTGTTGGTATTTACTGCTGCTTGTAGCGATGAATTCGACACGCCACCTATGGTGGTTCCTACCGCCGAGCATACTGCCAACATGACCATTGCTGACTTTAAAGCCAAATATTGGCAAGACGCTGTCAACTACATCGACACTGTCAAGGAAGACATCGTCATCCATGGGTGGGTCACTAGCAGTGACGAGTCTGGAAACATCTATAAATCGCTGTACATCAGCGATGGTACCGCTGGACTAACCATCAGCATCAACCAAAATAGCTTATACAACACCTACCGCATCGGACAAGAAATTGTGTTGCCACTCAAAGATTACTTTGTGGGCAAATACAATGGCCAGCAACAACTTGGCTATCCACAATATTATGCAAACGGCGGTGTGTGGGAAGCCACATTCTTGCCACAAGCTATGTGGGAATCGATGGTAGAAATCAATGGCTTGCCCAACTTGAGCAAGGTAGATACTACCATCTGCAACATCAGTGATTTCCAAGGCAAAACCGACAAGGAAACACTTCTCAAATACCAAGGTCGTTTAGTGCGCCTCAACGATGTGAAATGGGAAGCTGCCGATGGCGAAACCACCTTTGCTGAATCTACATCTACCACCAACCGCAACATTGTTGATAACAATGGCAACACTCTAGTCGTGCGCAATAGCAACTATGCAGACTTCCGCACTAAAACTCTACCACTCGGACGTGGAGATATCGTGGGTGAACTTTACTTCTATGCTACTCGTCAAAATTCATCGGGTACTTGGCAACTCTACCTGCGCAGCTATGATGACTGCATCGGCTTCACCGAAAACACCAAGGGCTTGCTCAAAGATCCCTACACCATCAGCGAAGCCATCGAAGCACAAAATGCTAGCAAGTCGGGTTGGGTGAAAGGCTATGCTGTAGGTGCCGTAGCACCCGAAGTGACCACCATCTCTGGCAATAGCGACATTGAATGGAAAGCTCCCACCACGTTAGCAACCACATTGGTTCTCGCCGATGACCCCAACACCAAAGACATTAGCAAGTGTGTGGTTGTTTCTCTGCCACAAAATACCGATTTCCGCACTCAAGCCAACCTGAAAGACAATCCTAGTGTATATCAGACTGTGGTTTACGTCAAGGGTACCTTGGCAACCTATATGGGTGCTGCAGGTATCACTAACAACAGTGGCTCGACCGATGAATTCAAGCTCAGTGTAGTCACAGGTGGTGTGACTGAACTTTATGAAGGTTTCGATAACAGCCTACCAAGCAATTGGTATAATGTGCAAGTGAGCGGTGACAAGAAATGGTATCAGACCAGCTACAATGGCAACGGCTATGCTGCCATGACGGGCTACAAAGGCACCAAACCACCCTTTGACGCATGGCTCATCACCCCAGCCCTCGACATCAAGAATGCTGCAAGCAAGATTCTGACTTTCCGCACACAGGTTAATGGCTATGGTAGCACGACCAGCAAGTTTGAAGTTTATGTGCTCAATAGCACCGACCCAAGTGCTGCAACAGTTAAGGTGCAACTCGACCCAACTATCGCTACTGCTCCAGCTAGTGGATATAGCAGTTGGGCAGAATCGGGTAGCCTCGACCTGAGTGCTTTTGCCGATGGTAGCTACTATGTAGGTTTCCGCTTCCAAGCCGATGAGGATGCTAACTACGCTACTTGGTGTCTCGACGATGTAACCTTCGGTATGGGTGGCTCTAGCACAGTGACCACTCGAGCTGACTTTGAAACGATGGGCGATGCATCGGGCAAATATGGTACTTACACATCCACCAATGGCTGGGTGGCTAGCAATAGTTGCCTACTCGAAGGCGGCAGCGTGGATAGCAACCCAACGTTCTCGTTCATTGGTTATGTGACAGGCTCTACTAGCGACTATGCTAAGGCTCCTACGCTCAACGGCAAGACCTCTACGGTAGGCACGCTTGTATCACCTACCCTCAAAGGCGGCATGACCAAGTTACGTTTCAGCTACGGTGCAGCCTTTGCCGAGTCACAGCTTTCGTTCCGAGTAGATGTGAAACAAGATGGTAATGTGGTTAAATCATGGACGGTAAACAACACTAGCGTAACCCAAAAGACAGCCTATAGCTTTGAGGAAACATGCTCCATCACTGGTGAGTTCACTATCGAATTTACCAACCTATGTCCCTCAAGCTCATCGAGCAACAAAGACCGCGTTTCGATTTGGAACGTCAATTGGGACCCTGTTGAGGAATAATCCGACAATCAATAGTTTCTTAACCTAAAAATCCAGAAATGTGCAGATGCGCGAACTTAATGATTCGCGCATCTGCTTTTTCATCAATCATAATAGCAGAAGCAATCTACACCATATCAGTCGAGTGGAAAAACCCAATTTTTCTTATCCAATATTGATCTAATTGCCAAAATAATATATACCTTTGCATCAATTTATTTGAAACAGTGGAAAGATTTGGCTGCTTGCAACCACTTGAAAAAATGCTAAAATTGCGATAATCAATACCTTATTTTATCGTTTAGCGTTCATTTCCACTAAAAAGTAATTACAAATTTTTAGTAACAATGAACAAGAAACACAATTATTTCTTCACCTCCGAGAGCGTGTCGGAGGGACATCCAGACAAGGTAGCCGACCAAATCAGCGATGCCATCCTCGATGAATTTCTCGCCTATGACCCTACTGCCCATGTAGCATGCGAGACTCTAGTGACCACTGGTCAGGTGATTGTAGCAGGTGAAGTTACTAGTAAGCACTACGTCGATATCCCCGCAGTAGCTAAACGAGTTATCAATGACATTGGCTACAATGATTCAAAACTCATGTTCGATGGCAATAGTTGTGGTGTGCTATGTGCCGTGCATGAACAGTCATCCGATATCAATCAAGGCGTAAACCGCGAGAAAAAAGAAGACCAAGGCGCTGGTGACCAAGGTATGATGTTCGGCTATGCGTGCAACGAAACTAGAAACTTCATGCCTCTCACCCTCGACCTATCGCATGAACTGATGCACACATTGGCCGAGATACGCAAACAGGAGCCGCATTTGATGCCTTATCTGCGCCCCGACTCTAAGGCGCAAGTGACCGTTGAATATGATGGTGAAACCCGCAAACCAATTCACATCAGCACCATTTTGGTGAGCACGCAACACGATGAACCTGCAGCTGGCGTGAGTGATGAACAGATGCTTGCTCGCATCGAACAAGATATTCGCGACATTCTAATCCCTAAAGTGCTGGCAAAATATGATGAACACATCAGAGCCCTGTATGACACAGACACCGAGATATTGGTCAATCCCACTGGCAAGTTTGTGATTGGTGGCCCTGCAGGCGACACAGGACTAACAGGCCGCAAAATCATCGTTGATACCTATGGCGGACGCGGTGCACATGGCGGTGGTGCCTTTTCGGGTAAAGACCCTAGCAAAGTAGATCGCAGTGCAGCATACGCTTGCCGTCACATCGCCAAAAACGCTATTGCAGCCAACCTAGCTGATGAGATGCTCGTACAAGTCTCGTATGCTATCGGGCAAGCACGCCCCACAAGTTTCTATATCAACACCTATGGCACAAGTCATGTGGCACAAAGTGATGGCGAAATCGCTCAGACACTCGAGAAATTGTTTGATATGCGACCTGCCGAAATCATCGACCGATTGAAGCTACTTAACCCCATCTATCAAGAGTCTGCTACTTATGGTCACATGGGACGCTCCTACAAAGAAAACGTCAAAAAGGCCTTTAAGTCGGAATATGATGGCGAGAAAGAATGTATAGTGGAATTGTTCACTTGGGAAAAAACCGATATGGTGAGCATCATCCAAGATGCTTTTGGCATCAAATAAATCCATATATTATAGCTTAATAGCACAAAAGGTAAAAAATAGCGGTTGGCTACACCTCACATAGGTTGCCAACCGCTCTTATTTTGGTTGTGTCCTAGAATCAGCAATCTTAAGACTTGGTTGCCATCGCCTCTTTTATTTTCTGTTCTAGTTCCTCTGCAAGTTCAGGGTTATCGGCAAGCATTTGCTTAGTAGCATCGCGACCCTGAGCCAATTTGGAATCTTCGTATGAGAACCATGAACCACTCTTCTTGATAATGCCATACTCTACCCCCAAGTCAACAATCTCACCCAGCTTACTAATACCCTTGCCGAATAGAATCTCAAATTCTGCCTTGCGGAATGGAGGAGCGACCTTGTTCTTTACCACTTTCACGCGTGTGAGGTTACCAATCACTTGGTCCTTATCCTTAATCTGAGTGACACGACGGATATCAATGCGCACACTGCTATAGAACTTCAGTGCATTGCCACCTGTAGTAGTCTCGGGATTGCCAAATAGCACACCAAGCTTCTCGCGCAATTGGTTGATAAAAATGCAGCATGTGTTGGTGCGACTGATAGTGGCCGTGAGCTTGCGCAATGCTTGGCTCATCAATCGTGCTTGTAAGCCCATCTTGCTTTCGCCCATTTCGCCTTCAATCTCGGCCTTTGGGGTCAGTGCAGCCACACTATCAATAACAATGATATCTACAGCACTAGAACGTATGAGTTGGTCGGCGATTTCTAGCGCTTGCTCACCATTATCGGGCTGACTAATCAATAGGTTATTCACATCTACACCTAGCGACTCGGCATAGAAACGATCAAAAGCATGCTCAGCATCAATCATCGCTGCGATACCACCCATGCGCTGAGCCTCAGCCATAGCATGAATGGCAAGCGTGGTCTTACCAGAGGCCTCTGGACCATAGATTTCGATGATTCTACCGCGGGGATATCCACCCACGCCCAAGGCCCTATCTAGACCAATAGACCCCGTAGGGATAACTTCAATATCCTCGATATGGTCATCACCTAGCTTCATAACAGTGCCTACTCCATAGGTCTTACCAATTTTATCCATTGCCACCTGCAAAGCTTTGAGTTTCTCGGGTGACACTTCTTTGCGTTGCGGCTGCATAGCTTCGTTGTTCTCGTTTTCTGTAGTCATAAAGTTTAGATGATGTTTGTTGTTATGTTGTTGATGTTTTTTGCAAAATTAATCAAATTAATTGACAATTCTACATTTTAACAATACAAAAAATAGACCGCAAGGCATTTTCTCCTTGCGGTCTTATTCTTATAGAAATAATAGTTAGTTGGCTATCATTGGGCAGGCATCATCACGACTTCTACCTTGTTGCCTGCGTTGTAGATTTGACGAGCAAAATCGGCAATCGTTTGCGGAGTCTGGCTCTCTACCACTTGCTTATAACCACTATAGGAATCGGTGCCATAGGTCATATAGGTGCTCAGCACTTGTAACCAATAGCGATTTTCCTTGATGTTGGTGTCATAGTCCTTGAGCATCACCTCCTTGATTTCCTGCATAGCCGTAGGATCTATCGTCTTGCCTGCCTTGACAATCTCATCATTCATGATGTTGAGAGCGATGTCAGCCTTTTCGGGAGTGAATGGGCAGTCGGCATAGATCATGGTGCAGGTATTGTCACCTTCGCGGGCTACATAGCCACTAGCACCTGCGCTATAGGCTGCGCTTTGGTCCTCTCGAATCTTTTGCAAATAGATTTTGCTCAGTGCTTGTCCAAGCATGCGTGCCTTAACACTATTCTCTAGACTATAAGGCATATCGGTGCTATACCAATAGATTTGCGAGTTGGCTTTTGGGGTTTCCATCTTGCGAGTGAAATGGGTCACAGTCTGTCCTTTAGGATAGGTAGCCACATTATTCCACTTGCTAGGTTTACCCTTTTGAGCTGGCAGCGAAGCTATATATTGCTCAATGAGTGGACGGATGGCAGCCTCGTCAATAGCACCAACAAAAACGAAGGTGTAGTTGGCTGCATTGGCTGTGCGTTCTTTGGCAATTTGCAAAATGCGATCATAATTGGCTTGCTTGAGGTCTTCGACACCAAAAGGAGCATCACGCCAACTATGGTTACCCAAGATATAGTTTACTGAATCTTCGAACACAGCTTCGGGCTGCAAGTCTCTATTCTTGAGTGCATTCTCTAATAGCGACAGCATGTTGTTATAGCTCTTCTCGTCCTTGCGAATGTCGGTGAAACGCAAGTAGGTGAGTTGGAACAAGGTCTCCAAATCTTTCACCGTAGATTGGCCACTCACTTGGTCTTGATAGGTGCTCATGTTGAGCGAAGTCTGAGCTTGCTTGCCAGCAAGAGCTTTGTCAAGTTCTGTGCTTGAGAACTCACCTAGACCACTCATCATCGTTGCATAGCCCAATAGGTCTATATTGGCTCTATCTTCTGGGCCATAGAGCGACTTGCCTCCACGCTGCGAGGCCGTCATCAAAATCTCATTATCTTTAAAGTCGGTCTTCTTGAGAATGACACGAGCACCATTACTCAACTCTAGCTCTTTGTAACCTAGAGTAGTGTTTTCGGTCTCTTTGACGATTTTGCCAGGAGTAGGCAATTGGCTAATAAGGGGTTCTTGTTTCACATTATCCACATAGGCTTCAATTTCTGCATTGTGTGCAGCATCAATAGCTGCCCTCAGACTTGTAGCCGTAGGATAAACAGCACCATCTTTTTCTTGATTGAAGTTCACAATCACTAGGTTCTTGTCGTTGTTGCTAATCAACTCAGGAAGCATCTGATTGATCACCTCTACTGGAACCATAGGCACGATTTGGTTCATAATCTGATAGGCCTGCTCAATGCTTGGCATTGGATCATTGTCCAAATAGTTCCGATAGTATTGACGAGCAAGTTGTCCATTAGGAATCTTGTTGCGCTCGTTATATTGTTTCTCTAACTGGCTCAGATACTCTTCTTTAGCTCGTGCATATTCTGTAGCCGTAAATCCATACTTAGCGGCACGCAAAGCCTCAATAACCATCGCCTGTGTAGTAGCCTCGGTCTGTCCCTCTTTGGGCACGCCATAAAGCTCAAATGCATCCTTCGTGTTAGAGAACAGATATTCGCCATCACCAGCCTGTGCTTGCAAGAATGGACAATCAGGTTCTTGTGCTTTTTCGGCTAAACGCTGATTAAGCATTGTGGCTACCATATCCTTAGCATAATCTACGATGAGATAAGCCATAGTGGTCTTTTCTTCCTTAGGCAATGCATCGTGCTTGAACATCACCATCACATTGCTAAATTGCTGTTCCTTGTCCTTATCGACAACAATGATAGCCTGCTCATTATCAGGCACAGGCTCATCAACCACTTGGGCTGCATTAGCCTGCACGGGGATGCCACTGAATAGCTCCTTAATCTTGGCCTCAATGTGATCCACATCCACATCACCAACAATAACAAGAGCCTGATTGTCTGGTCGATACCACTTGTGATAGTAGTCGCGTAACTCTTTGTACTTGAAGTTATCAACCACACTCATGAGGCCGATGGGCATGCGACGACCATACTTTGAACCAGGATAGAGCGTCTCGAGATTGCGTTCTAGCATGCGCTGTGAAGGACTCATGCGCAGGCGCCACTCTTCGTGGATAACGCCACGCTCCTTGTCAATTTCCTCGTCCTCGAGCAATAACCCATTGCTCCAATCCTTGAGAATAAGCAAGCACGAGTCAATAGCACTCTGGCGGGTGCTAGGCACATTGTCGATGTTATATACCGTCTCGGCGATGCTCGTGTATGCGTTGAGGTCACGTCCAAACGATACGCCCAATGAGCGAGTGTAGTCGATGATGCTCTTACCTTCGCCATTAAAGTGTTCACTGCCATTAAATGCCATGTGTTCTAGAAAGTGAGCCAATCCACGCTGGCTTTCCTCCTCTTGCAACGAGCCAACACGCTGAGCGATGTAGAAATTCACACGATGCTCGGGATAATCATTGTGGCGGATGTAATAAGTCAATCCATTGTCGAGTTTACCGATGCGCACAGCCTCATCTACGGGAATAGGTGGCATTTGCATCTGCATCTCGCCTTGTGCCACAGCACACAATGCTGTCATTGCAAACAGCATAGCGGCAAATAGATGTTTGATTTTCATTTTGTTGATAAAACTAGTTTTTACAATAAAATTTTATAGTCGTTTATTCTTTAGACGTTTGAATAGCCTGTTTTGTCACCATCAATAGTGTTAAAAAAACACAAATCAACAATGCCTTAACGACAAAGATAATATCATTTGTTGAAAGTTACCTATTTCACACACATAAATTAGGCTTTTTTAGCGTTTTGTGGCAAATATTAGTTGCTGATGACATACCCACCATTACTAGCGGTGACACGATAGGTGCGCAAGCCTAACTTATTAGTATAGGCAACTCCACTTTTAGGCCCACCCATACCTTGTAGCACATCAAAGTGTGAGCCACAAGTGGTGCACACAGCATCAAAGTTGTCAGCATCGATGCTCACAGTCACATTTTGTTTAGCCTCTACTGGGCATGACGCATCATAGGCTAATGGAGCATAGTTGCCTGTCGAGCTATCCAAGCCCATTATCAGCAACACTCCACCATATCCCGTATAGGTATTGGCGTTGTATGAGAAATTGGCTGGTAACTTTTTATCACGGTTAAAAATGCGATAATCACCTATGCCACTCACGCCAAACGTAGTCCACACACCAATATTGCCCAAATCGATACGCACTACATAACTAGGCACCGCCTTGTTATCTATCTTACCACAACTTGTTGCTGCTGTTAGCAGTAACAACAAACAAACTCCTAAAATATTGATATATCTAATCATTGTAATCCTATAACGAAAAAACAGGTTGCTGGATTGTGATTGCTTATCACAATTAGCTCCACCATCACCTGTTTTTTTGATTATTTGTTATGTAGCACACAATAGACGCATGTTACGACAGTTTCTGCAAGGTGGCTGCAATGCGAGTAGCAGCAGCGCGCAGATTATCATCGCTAGTGGCATAGCTCAAGCGGATATACCCTGGGCAACAGAATGCACTACCAGCCACTGTAGCCACATGGGCTTCGTTGAGTAGATACAATGCCAAGTCGTTATCGTCTTTGATTTCGGTATCACCATAGTGTTTGCCAAAATAAGCAGTCACCTTGGGAAATGCATAGAATGCTCCATCGGGCATATTCAGCTCAATGCCAGGAATCTGTTGCAATAGTCCTACTATCAGATTGCGACGACGCTCAAAAGCCTGTCGCATCTGCTCCACACATTCCTGTGGGCCATTGTAGGCAGCTTCGGCTGCCTTTTGCGCTATCGATGACACACCACTAGTATATTGACCTTGTAGCTTAGTCACAGCCTTTGCTACCCAAAGTGGTGCGGCGATATAGCCAATGCGATAGCCTGTCATGGCATAAGATTTTGAGACACCATTGACAATCACCACTTGATCACGAATTTCTTGGAACTGTGCTAGCGAATAATGCTTGCCCACATAGTTGATGTGCTCATAAATCTCATCAGCTATCACCATCACTTGTGGGTGTCGAGCTAGTACTGTCGCAATAGCTTGTAGCTCATCGTGGTTGTAGATAGCCCCTGTGGGATTACTCGGCGAACAGATAATCATCAAGCGTGTTTTGTCGGTAATAGCAGCTTCTAGTTGCTCAGCAGTCACTTTAAAGTGCTGCTCCATCGTGGCAGATAGCAACACGCTTTTGCCACCAGTCAGATTCACCATCTGCACATAGCTCACCCAGCACGGCGTGGGAATAATCACCTCATCGCCAGGATTGACTAGTGCCATCACCACATTGCACAATTCATGCTTGGCACCATTGCCCACCACAATCTCTTCGGGAGCATATTCTAAACCATTCTCGCGGCGAAGCTTGTTGCACACAGCCTGGCGTAGTGACAAATAACCTGGTACTGGGCTATAAAACGAGAAGTTATCATCCACTGCTTGCTTAGCAGCGGTCTTGATGTGGTCGGGGGTGAAAAAGTCAGGCTCACCTACTGCAAGATTAATCACATCTACGCCTTGAGCACGTAGTTCGCTACTCTTTTGTGACATGGCGAGGGTGGCGCTAGGCGCCATAGCATTGATGCGGTCAGATAGTCGGTTCATGATCGTGTATTTGTTCTTAGGATTACTTATAGTACATTTTTCTCTACTCGTTGGCAAAGTTAATGCATTTTTTATTGACAACAGCAATGGACTACCGATAATTTATCTTTCTCTACAAAAAGTTGNCACCGCACAAAAATACAGGCCCAATATCTATGATAAAAAGCCTATTACGATAACCTAAAGGCAGATAACCTCCCCAAAAATAGCGTGACAAATGCCTTAAAAATAACAAAGCACTTGCCACGCCACTGTTGTTAGTGAAAAATTGTTTCGTGTTTTTTTACTTCACCTGCACACCAGGCTTGACTAGACCCGTAGGACCAATGACAACGAGACGCCCATCGGCATCCTCAGCACTCAGCACCATGCCTTGTGACTCGATGCCCTTGAAAGTGCGAGGTGGAAAGTTAGCGATAAAGCACACCTGCTTGCCCACTAGTTCTTCGGGCTGATACCACTTGGCAATTCCAGACACAATGGTGCGTCCAGACAAACCATCATCGATGGTAAGTTGCAGCAGTTTGTCGGCTTTTTTCACCTTATCACAAGCGGTGACAGTGCCCACACGGAT